>Ga0209358_10004315_pt1 | contig 10239 bp, 6 predicted proteins | sample LauGreFa1BDMLBSN_2_FD_187574 | JGI IMG/M metagenome (GOLD analysis project Ga0209358, IMG submission 187574) | Freshwater lake microbial communities from Lake Michigan, USA - Fa13.BD.MLB.SN (SPAdes) (version 2) | ecosystem: Environmental > Aquatic > Freshwater > Lake | place: Lake Michigan, USA...
AATCGCGAAAAGGAATTGCGCGCATGGAAGGAACTAATTTAGCATTGGGAATTGTTGTGCGCAGCAAGCAGGCGAAGCCCAGTACGAATCAGACAGCGGCTAATCCGGCGGTTACACCTCAGCAACAAGAGATTCTTTCTACCAACGAGGCGTCGCTCATAGACTTTAATGTTCCGTGGAATTTGAGTGTGAATTACAATTTGCGCATGAGTAAGAAGTGGTTGGTTGATCAACAGCGCGACAGCTCGATATATACGCAGGCGGTAACGTTCATGGGCGATGTTGCCTTCGCGAAACGCTTGGCGTTGAGCTTCAACGGTGGATACGATTTCAACGCGAAGGAGATGACTACGACGACCATTGGACTTCACGTAGATCTTCACTGTTGGGAGTTAAGTGCGAACGTGGTGCCGTTCGGCTTGCGTCAGAGTTATTACATTCAGTTGAATATTAAATCGTCTTTGCTGCAAGATCTGAAGTTGCAGAAGCGCGGGAATTTGGGAGAGGAGACTTTGCTCTATTAGAGCAAGAATGCCTTTCAGGCGAATGTGCGGAGCACGAATGCGCGAAGCGCGAATGTCTGCGACTAATGTTACGAAGTAACGAATCTCTTCGAGGAATGTTACGAAGTAACGAATCTCTTCGAGGAATGTTACGAAGTAACGAATGTCCAATGGACGAATGCTTCGCGAATGTCTTCGACGGTTTTAACAACACAGTTCCAACAACGTAGTTCCAATTACGAATCCCGATAACTATCGGGAGGAATAACGCAATTATTTTGTAAGAATACAATCGAGCAGTCGAGTTTTCTGTTTCGGGAAAAAAAATAGAGGTTTAAAAAACCTCTATTAATTAATCAATTCAGTTTTAAAATCACAAGGATTTACCAGCAGTTTTGCCAAGTAGTTCCATCGTATACTCGGAGTTTGTTCGTTACGTTGTCGAAATAAATATCTCCTTTTGCCGGAGCAGCAGGTGCTGTAGCGCGAGGTGTGATGTTTAGGACGTCTTTAAGCGTTACTTTTTCTGTTGTTAATCTCATGACTTCGTCACCATAAGCGACGTCTGTTATACCATCTCCGTTTGCAACCATAAGAGATAAAAAACCCAGTTCGGTGGCAGCTGTGTTGGCTTTTATTCCACCAGAAATTGCTGCATATCTAAAGTTTGTATTTGTCGAATTCAATAAGTTAAGACTTATTCCACTTCCAAAGTTGGTAGTGTTAGTTGTTCGAGTAAGTGATAAATTAAAACCAGCTGCACTCTCTATGGATAAAGGAGATAAGGGCGTGTTAGTCCCTATTCCTACATTCCCAGAGGAAGTAACATTCATTTTAATTGATGGAGTAGAACCCGTTACAAAAAGAATATCCCTGTCAAGGTCTGATGTTGATTGCAAGATTAAATTACCTGAACTTAAGAAGGGATATTGAGTACCAGAATTTCTTGATCCATATATCAATGAACCTTGAACTCCAGAAGGAAAAGTAGATTGTATTGGACCAGAAACGTAATATTTACCACCGTTTGCAATTATATCCCCTTCAACCGAAAGTTTTAATTGTGGCGTTGTAGTTCCAATTCCGATATTACCCCCGTTATTAAATAAGTTACTATTGTTTAGAACCCATTGGCTTCCATTCCAGAATGTTGTATTACCCGCCGTTGTACCGCTGCTTAAAAGACCTGTAGGACCCGTCAAACCGATAGGCCCTTGCGGTCCTGTTGCTCCGGTAGCACCTGTTAAACCAATTGGCCCTTGCGGTCCTGTTGCTCCGGTTAATCCTGTTGGTCCTTGTGGCCCTTGCGCGCCATCTTGTCCATTTATTCCATCTGCGCCAGCAGGACCTTGAGGTCCCGTTTCACCTTGATTCCCTTGTTCGCCTTGAGGACCTGTTGGACCCTGAGGACCAGGAGTGTTGGATGTTTCAGCATACAAGGCATAAGGCACGCTTAAGAATTGTGTTGTCCCTAAATCGGTGAAAACTGACCCCCCAGTTGGATCCATATTTACATGAAGGAAGCGATCACCGTTGCTCCAAAGGTTTGATGGCATCGAAGAGATACTGCCAATTTTCACATTGAACAATCCAAACTGATTGGTCGTGGTACTGTGAGTTTCAGAAAATAATTCAGTTCCCGAAATATCTTCAATCGCAAGAAGAAGTGTAATGGTCTGATTCTGCAAGGGAGCCCCTTGCGTATCGCGAGCAACACCTTGATACGGGATTTGCATCGGTGCTTGGGCACTTGCCGAGAAGGTAATATAGGTAAAGAAAAAGGTAAGAATTGGGAAGAGGAAGTGAGATTTGAAATTCATCTTAGTTGGTTTTGATTAAGGTGATGGTCTTGAATTCTTGTGTTGCAGTATTTCGCACTTGTAAATAATAACTGCCATTAGACAAAGCTCGAATGTTCATTCGGTTGCTCGACACTAATATTTGTTTCGATATAAATTTTCCAGATAAATCAAAAAGCGACGCTTCGAAAAAACCCAAATTTGGAGATGTAATTATAACCTCGTCGCGGCTTGGATTTGGATAGACTGAAATGGCCCAATCGGTGTTTAATTCTTCAACTGATATAATTTGGTCTGTAGGTTGCAACTGTCCGTTAGTGACAATAACCCCATTCGACTGAGTGGTAGTCATAGATTCTCCCACATTCCAATCTATAATTAAATTACCGGCGGCGGCGGTTCCGCCTGTACTATTGATTACGGAAGGCGTAATTGATTGCGCAAAAACAGAATGGTTTGACAAGACTATTGAGAGAAATAGTAAAATTTTAAATGTCATAGCTTCTTTTTGTTTACTTAAAGTATTCGAATTTACATTAAAAAATGAAGACTATACGCGTGCCGTGTTTTTTTTTGGCAAGTAATTCTTGTGGCAAACAATTTTCCCATCCCCCCAATTGGCAGCTATGTTTTTGACGAAGGCAGCAGGTGTTGCTAGGGCGAATGAATTCGCGAGGGCAATTTACGTTTCGAGGGCAATTTACGTTGCGAGGGCGAATGAATTCGCGAGGGTCCGGTGGACTAGGGTTGCGGGGCAACGAATGGCTTTGACGATTTTAATTACGGAGTTGGAATTGTGAATCCCGATAGCTATCGGGAGGAGTAACGAAGCATAATTGTGGCACCTTAATTCCGAAAGTTATTGGCATCATATAATCAATGAAACCGCTTTTTAAAAAGGCTAGTCTTTTATTATTTTTTTAAATTCAACATGGTTTCCATTTTCAAGTTTAATAAGATATGCTCCAGGTGCTAAATTGTTTGTGTTCACTATAGTCTTTTCAACTAAACGTCCTTTGTACAATACCTGGCCAGTCATATTCGAAATTTCAAAGTTTAAGTTTGAATTGTTCCCTTCATTTTCAATGATTAATTCATTAGTAACAGGGTTAGGATAGATGCGAATGCTGAGATTATTGGAATAGTCTGCTATACTTGTAATAACTATAGAAATTATATTTGAAGTGTCCGAAGTACATCCGGAATTATCGGTCAAAATCACAAAATATTGGCTTGAAACCGTTGGTGTGTAGACTTGTGAAATTGCACCTAGTATTATACCATTTGAATCATACCATTGATTGCCAATATTGGCTGTTGAATTTAATTCATTTCCTACTTGATAGATTACAGGCGCAGCTGGCGGGGCTGAAACGTTAACTGTAATATCATCTGTTGCAGTACAAAAGCCATTTGAAACTGTAACCGTATATGTTAGCGTTGAATTTGGTGTAAAAGGGACACCCTGAGACACATTATTATTCCAAGTATAAGAATTACCACCTGCTGCATTTAAAGTAATACTTGAATTTTGACAAATAGTAGTGTCATTACCTGCATTAGCAGATGGTGAGGGAACGACGATTATTGGCAATGTTGAACTAGTGCCATCTCCGCAATCATTATTACCTTTCACAGTAATATTTCCAGAGTCTGCCGAAGCATCATAGTTCACCGTAATGCTGTTGGTATTGCTTGAGCCTATAGCACCCGCTGGCAAAAGCCAAACGTAAGAATTTGCATTTGTGATTGTCGGCACGGTGTAAGTCACAGCACTTTGTCCTTGACAAACCGTTGTTGTTCCTGTAATTGTTCCTGCAGAAATGGGCAGTGGGTTTACAGTAATTGGTAAAGTTGAACTAGCACCATCTCCACATGAATTATTTCCTTTGACAGTAATGTTTCCAGAGGTTGCAGATGCATCATAGTTCAGCGTAATGCTGTTGGTATTGCTTGTGCCTGCAGCACCCGTAGGTAAAGTCCAAATATAAGAAGTTGCATTTGTAATCGCAGGTACGGTATACGTCACTGTGTTTTGACCCTGACAAACTGTTGTTGCACCCGCTATTGTTCCTGCAGAAAAAGGCAATGGATTTACAGTAATTGGTAAAATTGAACTAACTCCATCTCCACATGAATTATTTCCTTTGACAGTAATGTTTCCAGAGGTTGCAGATGCATCATAGTTCAGCGTAATGCTGTTGGTATTGCTTGTGCCTGTAGCACCCGCCGGCAAAGTCCAAACATAAGAAGTTGCATTCGTGATTGTCGGCACGGTGTAAGTCACAGCACTTTGTCCCTGACAAACAGTTGTTGCACCCGTTATTGATCCGGCTGAAATTGGCAATGGGTTTACAGTAATTGGTAAAGTTGAACTAGCACCATCTCCACATGAATTATTTCCTTTGACAGTAATGTTTCCAGAGGTTGCAGATGCATCATAGTTCACCGTAATGCTATTGGTATTGCTTGTGCCTGTTGCACCCGCAGGTAAAGTCCAAATATAAGAAGTTGCATTTGTAATCGCAGGTACGGTATACGTCACTGTGTTTTGACCTTGACAAACTGTTGTTGCACCCGCTATTGTTCCTGCGGCGTCTGGAAATAGATTTACCGTGAGAAGTCCGTTGTTTGATGTCGAAATTGCATTCAATGAATATGTTAGCTTTACAAGGCCTTGTGCACCATACCCCCCTCTCCTTCTAATAGTCCCACTATAAGCAGCACCGCCACTTCCTCCCCCACCATATTGACCACCCGAGTAACCTACACCATTATTTTGATATGGGTATCCACTTCCACCACTACCTCCATTTAAAGCTGCGCCGGTTCCAGGCACATTGCCGCTAGCGGAATTTCCGTTTCCTGTGGAGCCTGCGCCACCACCACCTGCGCCAGACCAATAGGAAGACACAAAATTAGTAGATGGAAAACTACCACTTCCACCACTATATTTCACTGTCCCCGTTGATGCGCTCGCCGTTCCGCCACTCACGGAATTATAAGTATTCATTGCTTGATCACTTAAGCCAACGGATCCACCTGCAGCAACAACACTTGTTGTATTAAAACTAGCAGACTGTCCATTAGTTGGTGTTGAAATTCCATCAATAGTTATGAGATTTACTGTTGGAACAAAGTAGGGATAAGAATTCCCTGGACTAACAGAAACAGTTGAGCTCGCATATGCGCCACCACCGCCACCACCGCCGTATGTGGCGCCATAAACACCTCCACTAATTAATGTTGCCTTTGCACTTCCTCCTCCTCCTCCAGCACCCCAACATTCGACTAATACGGATGTAACACCGGCTGGGCATATCCATGTGCCATTGCCAAGTGTGTTGAACTCTGAAATAACTTGACTTGTTCCTAGGATATTGCATCGGAACAAGTGCCCATTATTTAAAATTGTTAATCCTGTTAAAGAAATTGTTGCTGTATTCCATCCAGAGTAAATAGGATTTGAACCAGCCGAAGTAATGTCTGTGAAAGTAACTCCATTGTCAGTAGAAACCTGCCACTGATAACTTGTTATGTTGCCAGTTGCAGAGACAGAAAAGCTGTAATTATTGCCTAAACAAGCAATCATATTTTGCGGTTGCCCTGTTATTGTTGGCGCTTGGGAATAAACATTAGGCATGTTTAAAACACAAAAAATGCTAATTAAAGCAATTTGAGAAAGTATTATTCTTTTCATGATATAAATTCCTAGCAGTTATCTATTACTCCAACTTTATTTGCTATGCAAAATGGGATTTCTTCGTTTTTTTTCTTGCGTTTTTTAATTCGGTCTTAAATACCCAGAAATCAAAAATTGCTCACTAGTATCACTGACATACTGCAAAGTTGTGCCGGAAGGGAATATTTGCCACCCATACGTGTCGAACCATGGATTGCCGTTAACGTATAGAGCGCACCCACTGGTGCAATTAAGGTTTGGTTTAATACAAAATTTTGAGCCCGATGGTACAGTGTAGACATTCCATGATTGCCAAAGAATTACTTCAACTGTTTTGTCTAGAAGGAGTAATACTATTTCATGATATGCTGCATCTAAACTAAACTAATGTTGGTGTTTTCAGGAATCATCCCTCCGTTAATAATCGGATATTGGCCAACATTTGTAAAGCTTAAATTTGATCCCAACTACAACAAAAGAAAATATCCTCGCTTATAAGGCTGAATTTCTCTTATATGTTGCAACTCATGTCTTGACCACAGCATAAGGGTGACTTTATTTTCCCCTCACAAGATGGACATTTTGAAATCTGAACGACTGTTCCATTGTCCAAGGTCAGATGATCATTCTGCAGTGGTAGGTCGCACTTTCCACAACTTGCTTTTACGGACATGCCGCACTTGTTGCATTCGTATGTATTCATAAATTTATTTTTTTCTAAGTTAGTTTTGTTCACTTCAACTTTTAAGTGCAATATAATAAACCTTTTTATATTTCCAATTACGAATCCAGATAGCTATCGGGAGGAATAGCGAAGTTCAAATAACGCAGTTCCAATGACGAATTAACAAATACCTTCTATTTATTTATCGCCTGCTCTTGTGTCTGTCGACAATTTTTGCTTGGCATTTACAAATAACTTAACCACCATTTTTCTTTGTGAGCTTGTTTATACGCGTCAAATTTTTTGCATAATGGATAAAGCAAAGCAATAACAAAAATCCAAACAGCATAGATCACCCAAAGTGGAAAACCATATCCTTTTAATTCAGGTAATTCAGTTAACCAATCTTCTAATATCATTATTTTCCATCCAAACCCTGATAATTGGGCAAAAACAAGAGCAATTAGATGTACTAAATACAAATGCACGATGTAGTAGAAAAAAGGGACTCTTCCAAAAGTGCTAAAAAATTGAACCACTTTGCCTTTCAATTTTTCTGAATTTGCCAAGAAAAGAAATGCCACTCCCAATGTCATTAATAGATAGTTTAGAGATGGAGGGTATTTGCTAGGATTTAAAAACGAAATCAAGTTTTTAGACCAAACGCCGTAATCTTTATAATGCAGTGGGTCGCCGTATAAATTAGTAAATCTTAAAATTAAAAATGCGAGTAAGGCTAAAATTCCAATAGTATTAAACAGCTTCTTTCTTTTTTCAGCTGCATACGATTTATCATAAAAAGCACCAACATAATAACCCAAGGCCATTACGGCAACCCATGGTATTATTGGATAATCAACAATAAATTCAACGCCATCTGTTATTTTGAAAATATTACATTCGTGAAGTATTGCCCAAAACAGATTGCCATTATAGTGCACACTATCGAATAGGTTATGTCCAACAATAAGGAGTAAGCTAAAAACCAAAATAAATTTACGTGGCAGATGAACTAATGCAGCTAATACAATCATACTAATTCCTAAAGACCAAATAACAGATAGCCCTGGACTTCTAAAAGAAAGGTCGAAATACCATCCAAAATTAACAATGGTCATTTCGATAAAAACCAACCAAATCCCACGTTTTAAAAGAAAGCTTGACAATTCACTTTTAGCTTTTCTTTTTCCAACCATAAAGGCAGAAGTTCCTGCAAGAAAACAAAAAATTGGCGCGCAAAAATGCGTGACAAACCTAGTAAAAAATATTGGTAAGGTACTTTGTGTTGGGTCTGCAGGGTCAAAAAAGAAAGCGGAATAATGAAAATAATCTCTGGTGTGATCCAGTGCCATAATTACCATAACCAAACCTTTTAATAGGTCAATAGATTCGATTCTTGATTTTGTAAGTGTCGGCATAATAAAGGTTATGAGAGTTTTTATCTCTTTCGAAATTGCGTTAGATTCTTGATTCTTCGATAGGGGTACACATAACGGTTTCAGGCTTGGCTATGTGGCGGATTTTTAGTACAAAAGTTCAATAGAATTAATGCTTATGAACATTGCGCAAATGGTTCATAGAAGCACTTCAGCCGCCATATTGCCAAACCGATGTTCCACGCTGCTTTAAGTTGTAATGTTCTAATATTCTTTTTCGTGTAATTTATTTCTTAATAAAGATATATCCAGCTTTAGTTGCACCCCAAACTTGTTTCCCAGAGGCATCAAAGCCTTGATCCCAAGAGTGAAGTTCGCCATCTTTTAATTTTATTTTCGTTGTAGTATATTTTGCTCCTCGTAATTCAGAAGGACACTCGTTCTCCTTTGTTCCACCTTCATAAATGTCATTATTTTTTACTAGCGTAACCGTACAACCATCTTTTATTTCTATTAAATCAAAAGTTAGTTTTGCTTTTTTTTGTTTGTCATTTTGTAATCCAGCAAATGAAATAGCATCTTTTATGGTGTATATGTCGCTTGTAAATATGTTTGCAGAGGGATGTTGCAAATGGTATACTCTTTGGCGATAAGGGTTGTCTAGTTTTGATGAAACGGCTTGTTCCACATACAACCATTTGCCATCGGTTCTATCGCTCCAAATGGGAGTCATAACAAGACTAATGTTGAAATAACTGGTGTCAGATTTAGACTGAAACTCACTTGAAAAATCACCTTGCATCAATTGGGAAAATTTTTCTAACTCAGTATCAACTGTTTTTGGCAAATTTGTTTTCTTTAATGCTGAACAACCAACTATCATAAGAACAAGAATTAGGAAGATTGAATTTTTAACCATAATGATGTTTGTCTATTTTAATAATTTGATGTTTGTCTAAAAGTTGCGTACAACTAACTTATACGCGCAACAAACCTACCCAATACAGGCCAACATAGCGAGATAGGCGAAGGTTTGTCGCGGTTGGTTAAAAGTAATGGTTTTATTTGCAAATCTTCAAAAGGCGTCCGGATTTGTTGAGTGTTTCGAATGCTCACATCTGTGCAGATCTCTTGAGTCTTGCTGCTGCTGTGTACCAATAGTTCCTTAATGTAACGCAGATCTGTTCCAGAGTCCAATAAATGAGTGGCATAACCAATGCAAGATTGAGTAACTTACTTCTTCATAAACCACAAGCAGAAATTAGGCACATCATTAACTTGCGTTTCAAATTAACAGGTGCTTGCACAAAGCTTGGAACGGATAGCCGAAAAAGGTTCTAATCTGTCTTCGACGAATGTCTTTGACTAATGTTACGAAGTAACGAATGCCCGAAGGGCTAATGTCTGCAACGAATGCCTTTCAGGCGAATGTTTTCAACGAATGCTTCGCGAGGGTCCGATGGACGAGGGCAACTGGCTTTGCGAGGGTCCTATGGACGAGGGTTGCGGAGCAACGAGGGTCTTCGACGATTCAATCAATTCCCTAAATAGCTGTGGGTTACAAAATTGCAATGATGAATGCAATGACCAACAATCATGAAGCCGATGGCCCGAGTGGAGTAGGTGGTGTTGTTCGCGGGGGCTTGGAACTGAAGCATTTCAGGCGACATGTATTTGAATAGAGCGATGGTTGACTTACGGACGAGTTCGAATTCAGTTATTAATTCAGAAAGGCTTTGATTCATTTGTTTCGAGTTTTCGATAAAATCGTTTTCATTGAATCCAGGAAGAGGAGTGCTGTCGAATCGTGAAAAACGCAAAGCGCGATAAGCGAAAATGCGCTCACATTCAATGATATGCTTGAACACTTCTTTGGTTGTCCATTTACCAGGTGCGTATGCAAAGTTTTCTTTTTCGGCAGGTATGGAATTCAGAATGTCAAGTGTTGCATTTAAATCTTCCTCCAATGCCACTAACAAGTCGTTCGACGGAATAAGTCCGTAGTAATAGTGGAAGTAGGTTGGAGCTTCGGAGTAAATTTCTTGGTTAGTCATGATGTGATGATTAGTGTAATGTCAACGAGGGTCTTGGACGAGGGCAACTGGCTTTGCGAGGGCGATTTCATCGCGAGGGTCTTGGACGAGGGCAACTGGCTTTGCGAGGGCGATTTCATCGCGAGGGTCTTCGACGAGGGCAACTGGCTTTGCGAGGGCGA
>Ga0209358_10004322_pt1 | contig 10231 bp, 6 predicted proteins | sample LauGreFa1BDMLBSN_2_FD_187574 | JGI IMG/M metagenome (GOLD analysis project Ga0209358, IMG submission 187574) | Freshwater lake microbial communities from Lake Michigan, USA - Fa13.BD.MLB.SN (SPAdes) (version 2) | ecosystem: Environmental > Aquatic > Freshwater > Lake | place: Lake Michigan, USA...
CGGGCGCATTTTGGCACTGCCCCCGAAACTGGTGGGGCGAGACTCCGTCGAGCCTCTCTAAGGATTGGAATCCTGAGCTTCAGTCTTGAAGAAGGCTGGCATCGGCTCGTGAGGACACTCGCCCCACCCTTCGCCGGGAGCAGATTCAAGCTGCGCCCCGATACCTCTGTCCCTGGCTTGAACGACGACGGGATCGGGGTGGCTACGTCCTCTTTGCCTTGGGAAAGGGCTTGAGAGGGCAACGGGGACGTTTCCTCCCCGTTTGAGGCTTCCCCGGTTCGGCCGGTTCAGCTCATGCGCATGGGCATGATCACGTACAGGAAAGGCTCGTTGCTCTTGAGGACGCCCGGGGAGAGCTCATCGATCAGCTCGAAGTACACCTCGTCGACGTCGAGCGCCTTGAGGGGGTCCATGAGGTAGCCCGGGTTGAAGGCGATCGACATGTCCTTGCCCTTGTAGGTCAGGGCCATGGTCTCGCGGGATTCGCCGACCTCGGGGGTGTTGGCGTTGATCGAGAGCTGGTTGCGATTGAAGGTCAGCTTGACCGAGTTCGACTTGTCGCTGGTCATGATCTCGGCGCGGCGGAGGCTCTGGAGGAGTTCCTCGCGGGGGATGGTGACGCGCTCGATGCACTCCTGGGGAATGACCTGCCGGTAGTTCGGGTAGCTGCCGTCGACGAGCTTGGAGATGATGTAGACGCCGAGGCCGCCTTCGGTGGCCGGGGTCAGCGTGAAGCCGACCTGGTTTTCGCTGAACTTCAGTTCCACCTGTCCGGCGCTGAGGAGGCGGGTGAGCTCGTTGATGGCCTTGGTGGGAACGATGAACTCGCCCTGGCTTTCGGCGGGGATCTCGGCCTCTTCATCGCTCATCGCGAGACGCCGGCCGTCGGTGGCGACCAAGGTCAGCTTGTGTTCCTTGAGGGAGAAGAAGATGCCGTTGAGGACGTAGCGGGATTCGTCCGTGGAGACCGCGAAGGAGGTCCGCTTGAGCATCGCCTTCAGCTTGTCCTGCGGAAGCGTCACGGCGCGGGACTGCTTGAACTGGGGGATGGGCGGGTACTCCTCGGCGCTGAGGCCGTTGATCTTGAAGAAGGAGGCACCGGAACGGACGGTGGCGACCGCGTTGTCGTCCACTTCGACCTCGATCTCGGACACGACGAGTTCGCGGATGATGCCGAAGAGCTTCTTGCCGGGAAGGGTTACGGACCCCTCGACGGCGACGTTGGCGGGAACGCCGCAGGTGATCGTCACGTCGAGGTCGGTAGCCGTGAGGTGCAACCGGCCCTCAACCGCCCGAAGGAGGATGTTGGAGAGGATCGGGAGCGTGGTCCGGGAACCGACGACGTTCTGAACGGCTTGGAGGCCGTTGAGGAACTGCTCCTTGGCAATCGTCAGCTTCATGTGCCCCTACTAATTGACTCTTTTGAAGTAAAAGGAAAGCCAGTAGTAGGGTCTGTGAACAACACGTACAACCCATTGGGGTGTCGATCTGACGGGCGTTTCCTGAGGTTTTCGTCTGTGGACAATTCCGGGGATGGGATGTGGACGGGCTGCATGAGTCCAACAACCCCCTACCTGTTGGCCTGAATTCCGGGGTTCTTGGCAGGTTGTTGGCCGGGTTGTTGGTGGGTGGGAGGGGAAGTTCCGGGAGGGAAAGAGGGGCTGGAACGGGTGAGGCAGGAGAGAGAGGAGTTATTGGCAGGGGCAGGTGGGGGATTCCGTTGGGAAGAAAGGGGGAATCCGGACCACCAGAAAAAGGAAAAATGGAAATCCACGTTTCCAACCCATTGGTTATCAACGACTCAAAAATCAAAAGCCTTGGATCGGGAGAAAATAGGCCCTGAGGACAACTTGGGAACAACCCGTGAATTGGAAGCCGGGAACAATCAGCAGTTCGGACTCGACCTCAGGGGCTCAGGACACCGTCAGGGGTGGGCCAGGCTGTTCGAAAGGGTTTGGGCAGGGAGGGAAGGCTTGGCTGGAGTCCGAACGATCCACGCGGCGGTGCCGAGAAAGACAGTGAGCAGGGCGAGGAACCGGAAGGCGAAGGCGTAGGAACCGGACGCCTGCTGGATCTGAGCCAGAACGAGGGGTCCGGCTGCGGACGCAACGACGGTCAGGAACTGGGCGACGCCCTGGATGGAGCCGAGATGGCGGTTTCCGAAGGTTCGAGGCCAGTAAGAGAAGAACAGGACGGTGACGAGGCCCCCAGCGGCGCCCATGACAGCCGCCTGGAGGTACACGGCGCCCGTGGAGCGCAGGTGGGGCAACGACGCCAGGCCGAGGGCCAGGAGGGACATTGCCGGAACCATCAGGGTGCGGGCGGGATGACGCGAGAGGAGCCATCCGCCGAGGAAGTTCCCCAGAAGACCGGTCAGGGCGGTGACGGCCAGGGAGCGGAGGAACAGGTCGGGAGGGAATCCGAGTTCGGCGAGGATGCTCTCGTTGAAAAGGCCAATCCCGGAGGCGACCAGGCCGTAGAGGGACGAGGAAAGGCCGAAAACCCAGAAGGCCGGCGTGGACAGGGCTTCGCCCAGGGTGAAGTCCGAGGATTGGGATGGCCCCGGATCCGGTGCGGGTACGGGAGTGAGCCGGGATCGGGTGAGGACGACCAGGGCAATCACGGCGAGGACGATCAAGGATGCGCCGACGCCGCCCCAGGTGACCCTCCAGCCGACGATCCGGACGAGGTATCCGACGACGGGGAAGACGACCATGAACCCGACGCTGAGGAGGATCGAGTAGGTCGCCATCACGGACGGGGGTCGGTCGCGAGCGACGTGTCCGACGAGGCTGAGGCTGCCGGCGGAGAGGGCGCTTTGGCCAAGGCCTCGGGAGAGCCAGAGGCCGAGGAGGAGGCCTGAGATTCCGGATCCCAGGGAAAGCCCGAGGACGGAGATCCCGAGCAAAGCGAGGGTGAGGGCGACGACGCGGGCCCCCCATCGATCGAAGAGCCGGCCGAATCCGATGGCAAAGAGGGAGCCGGCGAGGGAGGTCCAGAGGTTGATCTCGGCGAAGCGGACGCGCTCCAGCTTGAGCTCGGTGAGGAGAGGCTCGGTGATGAGTCCGAGACCCTGGGAACGACCGGGAAGGGTACCGACCATGGCCAGGGCGGCGAGGACGACGATCGGCCAGGGTGAGGGTTTGGGCGTGGCTGGAGTCACGGATTGAAGCTGGGGAAGGGCCAGGGAGGGCGACGGGGAAGTCGCGACCCCGGATGAGGATCAGAGGTATTTGGCCAGGAGAGGCTGGAGCTCGCGTCGGGTCTTGAGGGGCCAGAGGGAGCGATCGGTCATGATGGCGTTGCGGAGGGCGTCGTGGCAGGGCCAGGAAGGTTCGGCGGGGATGTGAGGGATGACGTCGGTGATGACGGTCTTGGCGGCGGCGATGTTGCGATGGAGGGTCTGGACGACCATGTCGACGGTGACGTGGGCTTCGTCGGTCTTCCAGCAGTCGTAGTCGGTGATCATGGCCAGGGTTGAGTACGCGATCTCGGCTTCGCGGGCGCACTTCGCCTCGCCGAGGTTGGTCATGCCGATGACGTCGAGTCCGGCCTTGTGGTTGGCGGTGGATTCCGCGCGGGTGCTGAAGGCGGGGCCCTCCATGTTGACGTAGGTTCCGCCGTCGTGGCAGCGGGCCTTGAGGCGGCGGGCGGACTGGAACAGCAGGAGGCGGAGTTCCTCGCAGATGGGGTCGGCGAAGGCGACGTGGGCGACGATGCCACGGCCGAAGAAGGTGTGATGGAGGGCCTGCTTGGTGCGGTCGAGGAACTGGTCGATGAGGACGATGTCGGAGGGCTTGTAGCGTTTCTGGAGGGAGCCGACGGCGCTGACGCTGATGATCCAGGCGACGCCGAGCTTCTTCATGGCCCAGAGGTTGGCGCGGTGGTTGAGCTCGGAGGGGAGGATCCGGTGGCCGCGAGCGTGGCGCGGGAGGAAGACGACTTCCCTGCCCTGCAGTTCGCCGGTCAGGAGTTCGTCGGAGGGATCGCCGAAGGGCGTGCGGACCTTGACCCACTTCTGGCGGGTGAATCCCTCAAGATTGTAGAGGCCGGAGCCGCCGATGATGCCGATGCGATGAGCACTCACGGGGGGGAGTTCGAAGGTTCAAGATTCAAGAATCAAGTCCCGGGTAGGCGCTCCTGCGCAACGGTTCATGGTCCACGCCGGGTGAGGGCACCCGGCCTACAAAGGCGAGGACGCGGGATATTCCATGCGGCGTGGGGGCACCCGGCCTGCAAGGGACGACCCAACCTTGATTGTAGGCTACGGGATGGGGGTGAGGAGGACCTGACGGACGTCCATGACGGCGGCGCCGGGTTTGCGGCGTGGGCGGATCTCGAAGGAGAGGCGGCCTGGGGACTTGACCTCGAGGGTTCCGAGGCGACGGGACATGAACTTCTGGAATCCGCCGGTTTCCATGACGGTGAACTGGAGACGGGCGTCGCCGAGGGAGATCTCGACTTCGGAACCGCCGGAGCCGGTGCCACAGCCCTGGAGGATCTCGACTTCGTAGAGGCCTGGTTTGCGGACGTCGAGGTCCCAGCCGACCCAATCCTCGGGGATGGTCCAGAAGCCGATGGTGTTCTTGTGGGCCGGGGGTTCGTACTGGAGGTTTTTTCCGTGGGTGGTGCCGAGGTGGGCCGGAAGGAGGAAGGAGTTGTCCGGGCGGGCAGCGATGGGAGACGGTTCGTAGGCGGGATTGCGGACGGGCATCTGCGCGCCTACGCGCGTGCGCCAGTCGGCGAGTTCCTTGGCGAGGGCGTTGGCCTTTTCGGGGAGGGCGTTGGCGAGGTCCTGTTGTTCACCGAGGTCGCAGGCGAGGTTGTAGAGTTCGAGGTGCCCGGATTCGTAGAACTGGATGACCTTCCAATCGCCGGAGCGGACGGCACCGTACGGGGTGGCGCCGCCGGGATGGTAGTGCGGGTAATGCCAGAAGAGGGACCGTTGGGCGAGGCCCTTGCCCTGAAGGAGCGGAGCGATGCTGAGGCCATCGCGGTCGTGTCCGGCGGCGTCCTCGGTGCCGGTGATTTCGAGGAGGGTCGGGTAGAGGTCCATCGTCTGGACCGGGGTGGAAACAGTGGAACCGGGCCGGGTCACGCCGGGCCAGAGGGCGATGAGGGGAACGCGGACGCCGCCTTCGTAGACATCACCCTTGCCTGAGCGGAGGGGAAAGTTGCTGGTGGCGCGGTTATCGCCGCCCAGGACGAGACCGCCGTTGTCGGACGTGAAGAAGATGACGGTATTGGTGGCGATGCCGAGGGCATCCAGTTTGGAGCGGATGCGGCCGACGGAGTCGTCGACAGATTCGAGGAGGGCAGCGTAGGTGGGGTTGCGCTGGGCGTCCGGAGTGCGGGCCTTGTACTTGGCGATGACGTTGGACTTACCGGCGAGCGGGGTGTGGACGGCGTAGTGCGGGAGGTAGACGAAGAACGGGTTGGATCGGTTCTTCTCGATGAAGGCGAGGGCCTCCGAGCATTCGCGGTCGGTGAGGAACTCGCCGTTGGGGCCGTCGGGGAGCTTGGGGAGGTTGTACGGAGCGATGTAGCGGGGAGGTTGGCCGCGGTGATCGCCGGCGACGTTGAGGTCGAATCCGAATTGTTCCGGGGTGGTGTCCTGGCCGAGATGCCATTTGCCGACGCTGGCGGTGGCGTAGCCGGCGGACTTGAGACGGGAAGCGATGGTGGGTTCGGAAGGGTCCAGGCGTTTGGACCAGTCCGGCGGTGAGAGCTTGGCCTTGGGAGAGGCGTGGCCGGCGATCCAGTCGGTGAGGTGGAGCCGGGCCGGGGACTTGCCGGTGAGGAGGGCGGCACGGGTCGGGGAGCAGACGGTGCAGGCGCTGTAGGCGTCGGTGAAGCGTGTGCCGTCGCGGGCGAGGCGGTCGAGATTGGGCGTCAGGTGAAAGCGGGAGCCGTAGCAGCCGAGGTCGGCCCAGCCGAGGTCATCGACGAGGATGACGATGACGTTGGGTTTTGGGGTGGCGGCGAGGGTGGGGCGCGCGAAGGCTCCGAGGAGAAAGAAGACGAAGGCCAGGCCGCGGGGGGAAGCCAGTGCTCGAAGGCGGGACATGAGAGGGAGGATAGGCAGGACGGGGAGGGGACAGGGAGTTGGAAGTTTTTTGGGTGGACGTGTTCTTCGGGAAACGGCCCGCGACTGGGGGTCGGAATCGGAATCGAGGGAAGATGGAACTCGATTCCGATAGCGATTCCGACCCCGACTCCCATGTGAGGGGGAGGAAACTGGGAGGCCCATAGCGGCTCGTGAGGACACTCGCCCCACCCTACGGGGGCGCATGCCAACACTACCCCCATTGGAGAAGAGGATAGGGATGGCAAAGAGGACGTTGCCGCCCCGTTTGATGGGGGCAGTGCCAGAATGCGCCCCATCCTACGACGCGTTGGAAACCGAGACTTGGAAGTCCGGGAGGGCGGCCCATGCTCTGGGCATGCGTTTTTCGGATGTCGGCGTGCTTTCGTGTGCCTGGCTGGCGGGTTTTTCTGTGGCGGTGCGGGCGACGGATTGGAAGCCGTTGTTCAACGGAAAGGACCTGGACGGTTGGGTGCAGAAGGGTGGGAAGGCCGGATACGCGGTGGACGGTGGGGAGGTGGTGGGAAGGTCGGTGGCAGGGACACCGAATTCGTTCCTGTGTACGGCGCGGAGTTATACCAACTTCATCCTCGAATTGGATTTCAAGCCGCACCCGGCGCTGAACTCCGGGGTGCAGGTCCGTTCGGAAGTCTTCAACGAGCCGAAGAAGCTCATCCTGAACGGCAAGACCAACCACATCCCGGCGGGTCGTGTGCACGGGTACCAGGTGGAAATTGATCCGAGCAAGCGGGCGTGGACGGGCGGGATCTACGACGAGGGCCGGCGAGGCTGGTTGGTTGATCTGAAGACGAACGACGTCGCGAGGGCCGCATTGAAGATGGGGGAGTGGAACCAATTCCGCATCGAGTGCGTGGGGGACGGGATCAAGACGTTCCTGAACGGAGTGCCGGCGGCGCAGCTGAAGGATGGATTGACGCCGGCTGGATTCATCGGCCTGCAGGTCCACGGGGTGGGCAAGAACACGAACCAGCTGGAGATGCGGTGGCGCAACATCCGCATCCAGGAGCTGCCGTGAGGTAGGCTCGAGTTTTCAGTTTCAAGTTTCAAGAGGGCCTGAAACTGGGAACTCCTGAACGGTTCGTGAGGACACTCGCCCCACCCAGGAACAACCGTCAGGGCTGGACTCGCCGGTGTGCGGGTCAGAAGGACTTCGGGAGGGTGCTGGGGAGGTCGAGACGGTTGGTACGACCCGGGAGGACGGGTGGGGGGATGGCGCCCGGGCCGTCAAAACCGGCATAGAACGGGAGTGCGGAACCACCGGCGTGGACCGAAATGATGGCGTCGATACCCGGGGAGCCACGCTCGAGGATGCGGTTCACGCCCTTGCGGGTCTCGGAGACGATGACTCGGAAAGGGCTGCCCTGGAATGCGACTTCGCCGGCGACGATGGAGGCGGAGGCGTCTTGAATGATGAACATGGGATCGGACTTTGGCCCGCCGGAGGCCATGACGAAGCCACCGAGGAGTTCGGTCTTTCCGCCTTCGAGGGTGCGGATGACGGTGCCGGGCTTCTCGGTCTTGAGGCCAAGGATCCAGACGGTGCCCCCACGGTTGACGATCTTGTTGCCGTCCCGTTCGACGCACCATTGGCGGGCCCAGACCTTCTGGTTGCGGATGGACCATTCGCTGCGGGATGAGACGTCTTCGAGAAAGAGATCTCCCGAGCCGGAACCGATGTAGCGGACGTCGGCACAGGACGCGATGACGAGGCGGCGGGAGGACGCGTGTTCGATGAGGGCGTCGACGGCGGACGAGCCAGAGAGGCGTTCGAACCGGACGACGGGAGCGGTGCCGTCGACGAGCTTGAAGGCGGCGTTGTTGCCGAGGCCGGAATTCACGATGCGGGCTTCGCATCCGATGATGCGTCGGACGGGGCCACGGATCTCGACGGGGGTGACGATGCGCCAGGAACCATTGGGGAGGTAGACGGTGGTGGCGCCGGAATCGATGGCCTTCTGGATGGCGGGGCCATCGTCGACGTCGTCATCAGGCTTGCCACCGAAGCGGAGAGGGCTGGCCCATTGGGAAAGGGGATCCCAGGGCAGGTCGGGGGTTTCCTCGATGGCGAGTTGGAGGGGTTCGCCGGGAGCGTTGAAGAGGGCAGCGCGCGGGTGGGAGATGAAGTAGTCGAGTTCCTGGATGTCGACGACGAGGTTGGTGACGGTGCGGTTCTCGATAAGGTTGGTCCAGCCGGGGGCGTTGACGTGGCTGGCGAAGAGGAAGCCGCGGTTCTGGATGGCAGCGGCCTGACGGCGGATGGGGATTGCGTCGAGGTTGGCGTCGAGAAGGGTGATGAAGCTGGCGGGGTCGCGGCTGAGGATGGCTGGGACGGCGTTCGAGGAGCGGAAGTCGCGGATCGTGAGGGTCTGACCGGAATTGCGGATGGCGGCAACGCGCTGGTTGTGGATCTCGACGTGTTCGAGGGTGACGGAGTACTGGGGGAAGGCGGCCTTGATGCCGTAGTCGAATCCCTCGATGCGGACGTTCTGGATGAGGGCGGGGCCGATGGCGTCGCAGTGGCCGATGTCGATTCCGGCGACGCCTTCGCCCTTGCCGCCGGCGGTGATGGTGACGTCGCGGATGCACCCCTGGCGATTGGCCATGAAGGCGATGCCGGAAGCGACGGTGTTGCCGGTGCCGGTGTGGATGGAGAGGTTGCGGACGGCATTGCGTTCGCGGGAGGCGGGGGATTCACCCATCCAGAGGACGAAGGCGTCGCGGGACGATCCGGTGAAGGCCGGAGAAAAGTCGGCAAGGCGGAGGACGGCGCCGGTGCGGCTCTGACCCTGAAGGATGGTGGCGCGGAAGCTGGATTCCTCGTTGGTTCCGACGGGCCACTTGAGGGGCGAGGAGAGGAGGTAGGTCCCGTTTGGGAGGTAGATGATGCGGTTTTGGTTCGGATGTTCGATGAGCGCCTGCTGGATGGCGAGGGTGTCGTCGGTGACACCATCGCCCTTGGCGTGATAGGGCGCCCGGGTGACGTCGATGACGCCGGCATCGTCGGGGAACCGGATGTCCTCGGCGAGTATGGGAAGTCCACTGAAGCCCGCCAGCAGGAGGCAGGAGCGGACGAAAGAGGCCAGTCTACCGGGAGTCAGATTCCAAACCACGTGAGGAGGCTATCGGTTGACGGGGGTTCCGACCAGCATGGACCCGCGGGGAACGGATAGGGGGCGGGACCCGCCTCCGGACGTCGGCTGCCACGTGATGGAAGGCTCAGCGATTGTTCCGCCACTGACGGTGGCAGGAGGTGCAGCTCTCCCGGATCCGCTTCCAGGCGGCATCGGAGGCGGGTTTGTCGGATTTGCGGAGGGCGGCTTCGAGTTCGGCTGCTGCGGCTTCGGAGGCCTTCATGGCTTCGTTGAAGGCGGGTTCCGAAGGGCCGATATGGAGGCGGATGCCTTCGCGAAACTGTTCGAGAAGGAGGCGGGCGACCTGAACGGGGGGTTCGTCGGGGGCGGCGGGGATGGGCTTCCAGCCGGCGGCCTTCATATCGGTGAGGGTCTCGGCGTGGCCGTCGATCTGGACCATCGAGTCGACGATTCCCTTGGATGCAACGACTGGCCTGAGGGATCGATAGGCGACGCTGACGGCGGCGGCATCGGGCATCTGGAATTCGCGTACGGAGCGGTAGAGGCCCGGATAGTCGGGGGATGTTCCGGCGAGTTTCAGCCAAGCTTCCGCGGTGGAAGCATCCCAGGCGCCGGTGGCGCGGGCGACGAGGGCGGCGGCGGTCGGGCCGCGATGCTTTCCATGGTGGCAATGGACGAAGATTCCACGGGTTCTTGGAACGGCGAGTGATGCCAGGGCAGCCGAGGCTTCGGGAGGAACGCCGTCGTAGCCGATGGGGATGTGGATGTAGTCGAGGCCGTGGCGGTGGGCGGCCTCGAGGTTGGGGCGGGCGCCATCGACGGAGACAACGGTGCGGACGCCGGCGGCAGCGAGGGCGGCGAAGGCGGCATCCCCGAGGGGTTCGCCGCCGGACCAGAGGCGCGGTCCGAGCCGATAGGCGTTTTCGATGCCGGCGAGGTCCGCGTGGGAGGGAGTGGTTCCGGGCTGGACGAGGGCGGCGAGGGGATTCGGGACCGCGACGGGCTGGCGGCATCCGGATCCGAGCGGCGCGGC
>Ga0209358_10004323_pt1 | contig 10231 bp, 3 predicted proteins | sample LauGreFa1BDMLBSN_2_FD_187574 | JGI IMG/M metagenome (GOLD analysis project Ga0209358, IMG submission 187574) | Freshwater lake microbial communities from Lake Michigan, USA - Fa13.BD.MLB.SN (SPAdes) (version 2) | ecosystem: Environmental > Aquatic > Freshwater > Lake | place: Lake Michigan, USA...
TTTTCGAAGCACTTTTCAAGGATGTGAGTACAGGATTTGGGCGACAAAACGTTGAAAAGTGCTTCGAAAACGCGTACTGAAATGTTTGTTCGGCCTTCCAAAATCTTCGTTTGGGGAGCATAAAATCTGCATTTCATCTTTTGTCAATCCTTCCAAAATCTTCGTTTGGGGAGCATAAACTTTGCAAGATGATACAAAAGATCGTTGCAAGAATCGAGCAGCAAGATGTGCTCCATGTGCACTGCAACAGTTACAATCGACCAACGAATCGCAATACTATCATCTTTGTAATAATTACTACAGGATCTTTGTCGGAATCTTGTAGATCTTCAAAATCGGACCAAATAGCATCTGTTATACGTCCATAACAGGTCAACATGCAACTACGTCAGGTTGGTTTTGAAATCGACATATCCGATTCCGTAGTTGCATGTTGCACTGGTCCATAATACTCAGCCTAATAATATGGTTTGGGAGTGTTAAAGGGGGCGTGCGTGCGAGTCGTGTTAAAGGGGGCGTGCGTGCGAGTCGTCTTAAAGGGGCGTGCGTGCGAGTCGTCTTAAAGGGGCGTGCGTGCGAGTCGTCTTAAAGGGGCGTGCGTGCGAGTCGTGTTAAAGGGGGCGTGCGTGGCAACATCATGCTAATGTCACAGTAATGTGTCTATCGAGTTCAAAACATGCTTAACCATGTGGTGAAAACATTTCCGAGACTTACCTACGCCGGATTAACGAATATAACATGCGGTTGACTCCGGGTTGAGTATGCATGACGCGTCGTTAAGTCCTTGCCCAATCCGGCGTGGGTAAGTCTCGGAGATGTTGTTTCCCACATGGATGCGGATGTGTCTGTCGAACTCCATGATAACATGCTGATAACATGCTGATGTGTCCGTCGAACTCACAACATGATGATAGAATGCGGATGTTTCTGTAGAACTCAACATGATAGCATGATGCCAGTGCCCGTGTGGCGAGCAAAAAAAGTCGCACTTTCAGCCCTCGGTCGAAATGGGTATGAAAAACGTAGATAAGAACATCGATAGCGCAACAAGCAATGATTTGGGTAGGAAAACGCGTCATAATGCCATGAAAATGGACATTAGAGCAGCCGTCGGCAACTCATCCCCATTCGTCGTTCCGAATTTTTTGCTCCCCAAACGAAGATTTTGGAAGGAGGAACAAAAGATAAATCCAGATTTTCGATATACTTTTCAATGGTTCGTCGCCAAAACCGAGTACTCACGCCCTTGAAAAGTGCTTCGAAAATCCGGATTTCGTCTGAAAGTGCGACTTTTTTGCTCGCCACACGGGATGCCACGTCTATCGAAACTTACAACATGACATCATGCCGATGAGTTGTGTCTGTCGAAGTCAACATGATGATAGCAGTCGAAAATCACACCGTGATGCTGTCAATATCTGACTCGGTCTGAGAGCCGTGTTAAAGGGCGTGCGTGCGAGCCGTGTTAAAGAGCGTGCGTGCGAGCCGTGTTAAAGAGCGTGCGTGCGAGCCGTGTTAAAGAGCGTGCGTGCGAGCCGTGTTAAAGAGCGTGCGTGCGAGCTGTGTTAACCCTTAACCGGACGAAAAGGGTAAAATTACTGTCGTAGCTTGCGCTATAAACATAAATGCCGTGTGATAACAAACCACTAACACATCAATTAATACTCTAGAACACCCGACCGTAAGTTTACTTTTCTGATTAAGGGTTAAAGAGCGTGCGTGGCAACATCATGATATGGCAGATACGTATCTGTCTGTAGAACTCGCAAGATGATGATAGTATGTCGATGTGTCTGTCGAAATCACAAGATGATGATAGCATGTCGATGTGCATGTCCAACTAACTCACGTCGACTCTTCGAGTCAAGATGACAGCATGAGTTGTGTGTGCGTGTGTCAAACTGACCTTCGAGTCACTCGTGTTAAAGAGCGTGCGTACCAGACGTGTCAAAGAGCGTGCATGCCAACCCTGCTTCAATGGTGATGTGCATGTCGAACTCAACTTCATACTCACGACTCACAAAATGATAGCATGCGGATGTGTCTGTCCACCTCACAAGATGTTGATAGCATGTCGATGTGTCAGTCGAACTCGCACTGTGATGCTGTCATGATGGGTCCACCGTGTTAAAGAGCGTGCATGCCAGCCGTGTTAAAAGTCTTAAAGAGCGTGCATGCCAGCCGTGTTAAAAAGCGTGCATGCCAGCCGTGTTAAAGAGTGTGCATTCCGGACCTGCTTCGATGGTGATTTGCATGTCGAAATCAACTTCGGAGTCACAAGATGAAGATAGCACGCGGAAGTGTCTGTCCAACTCACCAGATGTGGATAGCATGTCGATGTGTCAGTCGAACTCACACTGTGATTAGCATGCGTGCATGCCACTGATGCCAGCCGTGCCAAAGAGCGTGCATGCCATTCCTGCTTCAATGGTGATGTGCATGTAAAACTCAACTTCAGAGTTACAAGATGAAGATAGCATGCTGATTGTCGATGTGTCACTGCCAGAGACACAACATGATAACATTCTGATACATCTGGCAAACAATATCTCCGAGACTTACCAGCGCCGGATTGGGCAAGCCCATTAACGAATATAACATGCGGTTGAGTATGCATGACGCGTCGTTAAGTCCCTGCCAAATCCGGCGTGGGTAAGTCTCGGAAATGTTGTTAACATGCTGATGTGTCCGTCGAAATCACAACATGATGATAGCGTGCCTATGTTTCTATAAAACTCAAAACATGATGATATCATGCCGATGTGGTGTCCGTTTAACTCACAACATGACTAAGATGTTTCTGTATTACTCAGCATGATAGCATGATGCCACGGATAGCATTCCGATGTCGGTCGAAATCACACCGTGATGCTGTCAATATCTGCGAGCCGTGTTAAAGAGCGTGCGAGCCGTGTTAAAGAGCGTGCACGCGAGCCGTGTTAAAGAGCGTGCACGCGAGCCGTGTTAAAGAGCGTGCGTGCGAGACGTGTTAAAGAGCGTGCGTGCGAGCCGTGTTAAAGGGCGTGCGAGCCGTGTTAAAGGACGTTTTTGGCTCGCCGCAGTACAGTCGACGACCTTCCCAAATCTTCGTTTGGGGGACACGCACGCGCCCTTTTCAAAGTGCGTCGAAAAACGCACTCGGAAACGTTTGTTCGGCGGCCGTCCAACACCTTCGTTTGGGGGGATCACAAAATGATTTAACACGCACCGACCGAGTTATTGAAATCGGGATGAACGACGTGGTCGGTGAGCTGCCGGCGCTCACGCGGGCGGATGTCAACGGCATCTTGGACGCCTACATGAAGGAGGTCGGGATCATCCGACCGGTGCAGACCAACAACTTTGATTCGTTCCTGCTGTTCGAGCTGCCGGCGATCATTCAGACGCACTCGCACGTCTCGGTCGAGTCGGACGAGTCGTCGCTCTTCGGCGTGCAGAACACGCGCTACGACATTGCGTTCACCAACGCCAACGTCAAGTTCCCCACCACGATCCGCGACAACCAGCAGGTCGCCGAGCTGCTGCCGAGCGAGGCGCGGCTGCGCAACTGCTCGTACCTGGGGGACGTGACCGTCGACATCCACGTGAGGACCGTGGTGGACGGGCAGACGGTGTCCGAGTCCGTCACGCCCAACGCCGTCATCGCGCGCTTGCCGATCATGGTCGGTACGTGTCGCTGCAACTGGCGGAAGCGGTACAAGACCGAGCTGTCCGCGGGCAAGGAGTGCTCGTACGACACCGGTGGGTACTTTATCATCAAGGGGAAGGAGCGCGTGATCATCGGCCAGGAGCGCATCTGTCAGAACTTCAACTTTTTCCAAAAGACGAAAAACGCCAAGTATCCGTACATCTGCGAGGTGCGCAACTCCATCATGAAGAGCCAGCGGCCGAACATCCTGCAGATTCGGTACGAAAAGAGCGGCGACCACATCATGCTCAACCAGCAGTTTTTCTTCAACGACATCGACGCGTGCTACATCCTCGTCTGCTGCGGGTTGACGTACGACGATATCATCGCCACCAAGGCGCCGGTGCTCCTCCGTCTCTTTGCGAAGATGAAGACCATCACACACGACAACGCGGTCGCGATGCTGCAGTCGGTCATGCTCTCGTCCGAGACGAGCCCGTCGACGATGCTGTCGACGTACTTCTTCTCGAACCTCGTCGGCGCGACGCTGCACACGCGCTGCGTGCTGCTACTCTTCCTGTGTCAGCACCTGCACGACGTGGCCATCGGCAAGTGCAAAGAGGACGACCGCGACAGTTGGATCCACAAGCGCAACGACATGGCGGGCGACCTGTTCCGCGACCTGTTCCGGATCTTGTTCAAGAACTACATGAAGCAGTTCAAGGTCGCGTTCAAGAAAAACACCAACATCGAGAGCATCCTCTTCAAGCTGACCTCCATCACGAGCGGCTTCAAGGTCTGCATGAACACGGGGAACTGGGGCGTGCAGAACTCGGTCTACAAGAAGATAGGCGTCTCGCAGGTCCTCAACCGGCTGACGCACTCGTCGATGATCTCGCACCTCCGGCGGGTGACGTCCTCGGCGGGGAAGGACGGCAAGCTCACCAAGCTGCGCCAGGTCCACCCGAGTCAGTGGGGCATCATCTGCCCGTCGGAGACGCCGGAGGGCTCGGCGTGCGGCATCGTCAAGAACTTTGCGCTGTTGACGCGCATGTCGTCCGACGTCGACCCCGTGACGGTCCTGGCGTTTCTAGCCACGTGTGACGAGTACCAACCGATCGAGTCGTTCACGTTTGCGCAGTTCGCGTCGAGCACCTTTGTGTTCGTCAACGGCTCGCTGCACGGTTACACCACCCAGCCGGTCGAACTCGAGCAGACGCTCAAGGTCGCGCGCCGGCGGGACATCTGCCCGGCCGAGATGTCGGTCGCCTACTGCGAGACGAATGGCAAGATTGCCATCTACACCGAGTGCGGCCGGTGCATGCGGCCGCTGTTCGACTTGCACGAGCTCGCCAAGTACACGCTCGACGAGATCCGGGCGATGTCGTGGACCGACTTGCTCGGCCGACACGTGATTCTGTACATGGACAAGAGCGAGGAGAGCACGTGCGTCGTCGACTACGACATCACGAGCCTGCGCGCGATCAACGCCCGCTACTGCGACCTGGACGCGTCGATGATACTGGGCGTGGCCGGGTCGTGCATCCCCTTCGCGGACCACAACCAGGCGCCACGGAACTGCTACCAGGCGGCGATGGGCAAGCAGGCCATCGGGATGTTCTGCAGCAACCCCGACAGTCGCTTCGACTCGTCGGCGCACGTGCTGATGTACCCGCAGCCGCCGATCGTCCAGACGGTCGGGTCGCAGATGATCCAGCTCGACAAGCTCCCCGCCGGCCAGAACGTCGTCGTCGCCATCGTGTGCTACTCCGGCTTCAACCAGGAGGACTCGGTGATCATGAACCAGAGCTCCATCGACCGCGGGCTGTTCCGCTCGTACTGCTACAAGACGCTCCTGTGCGAGGAGAAGAAGACGAGCTCGAATCTCATCGAGCTCTTCGGCTTGCCGTCGGAGAGCATCCGACAGCCGAACAAAAACTACAACCTCCTCGACGACGACGGGTTCGTCAAGGTGGGCGCGAAGATCGTCGCGGGCGACGTTCTCGCGGGCAAGGTCCTGTACAAGGGCGACGACACGAAGGTCGACATGAGCCTCGTCACCAAGTCCAACGAGGAGGGTGTCGTCGACAAGGTGCTGATCGTCACCAACGAGGAGGGGCTCAAGTGCGCCAAGATCAAGGTCCGGCAGCTGCGCGTGCCCGAGATGGGCGACAAGGTCGCGTCGAGGGCCGCGCAGAAGGGAACCATCGGGATTACGCTGGCCGCGCACGACATGCCGTTCACGAGCAGCGGCATCACGCCCGACATCGTCATCAACCCGCACTGCATGCCGTCGCGCATGACCATCGGGCAGCTCATGGAGTGCATCAGCGGCAAGATCGGCGCGTTGAACGGCACCCTGATGGACGCGACGCCCTTTCGCGACACAACCATCGAGAGCCTGACGAGCGAGCTCAGCAAGCACGGGTTCAATCGCCACGGCAACGAGGTCCTCTACAATGGCTTCACGGGCGAGCAAATCAAGACCGAGGTGTTCATCGGGCCCACCTACTACCAGCGGCTGAAGCACATGGTCGCCGACAAGATACACGCCCGCTCGCACGGAAACATCCAGCTTCTGACGCGGCAGCCGCTCGAGGGGCGCAGCCGGGACGGTGGGTTGCGCTTCGGCGAGATGGAGCGGGACTGCATGATCGCACACGGCAGCTCGTTCTTCCTCAAGGACCGGCTCTTCGACCAGTCGGACGTCAACACGTCGAACGTGTGCGACAAATGCGGGTCGTTGGGGGTCGACCTGTGTCAAATGTGCAACTCGTCCTCCTTCTCGACGGTCAACATGCCGTACGCGACCAACATCCTCACGCAGGAGCTACAGGCAATCGGCATCGACGTGCGCTTCAAAACGTAGCGACACGACGACGATGCGGGTGACGCACCCTTACAAATGGAAAAATGCGCATCATCGTAGCATTGGATCATCGTAGCATTGGAACATCGTAGCATCACATCATCGTAGCATCACTGTAATTTCGATAGAGTCGGATAAGACCCATCGGATAAGAGCCCTCATTGAGCGATTTTCAGAACCCTATGTACTACTACAGCACTAGACGAATCAATGGAGCATGCGTGTTCACCATTGTGGCGACACACTGGCGACTCACTGGCGAGGCAAAACCGTCGCACTTTTCATGCCTCGGTCGAATGTGGTATGAGGAACGTAGATAAGAACACTCGCCCGGATGACAACAAAGCAATGTGTTCGGAACGAAAGCGCATGAAATGGCATTTCGAAGTACCTTTCGAGTTGATTTTGGACCAATTTTTGGTGCATCAAAACGCCCAAATCATTGCTTTTCTTGTTATCCGGGCGAGTGTTCACTGTTCGTTCGCATGCTATCATCATCCTGTGAGTTGTACAGACACATCAGCATGCTATCTTAATCTCGTTACTCTTTTGTGTTCGACATGCACATCACCATTGAAGCAGGACTGGCATTACGCTATTTAACACTGCATAGTCAGTGCAGACCCATGACAGCATCACTATGTGAGTTCAACACGGAATCGATAGACGCATCATCATGCTATCATCATGTGACTCTGAAGTTTACCCATCTCAAACGAAGATTTTGGAAGGAGGAACAAAAGATGAAATGCGGATTTCGAAGGAAGCACTTTTCAAGGGCGTGAGTACTCACTTTGGTCCATGATCCATTGAAAAGTGCTTCCTTCGAAATCCGCATTTCATCTTTCGTTCCTCCTTCCAAAATCTTCGTTTGAGCATAAAGTTGAGTTCTATATGCACATCACCATTAAAGCAGGGCAGGAATGCACGGTCCTGAATACGGCAGGAATGAACGGTCCTGAACACGGCGGACCCATGACAGCATCACTATGCGAGTTGGACTCTGAATCAATGACACATCATCATGCTACCATCATCCTGCGAGTTGGACATGCACATCATGCTATAATCATCTTGTGACTCTGAAGTTGAGTTCGACTGACACATCCATCATCATGCTATCACCATGTGACTCCGAAGTTTATGCTCCCCAAACGAAGATGTTGGAAGGATGAACAAAAGATGAAATCCGGATTCTCACTGACTTTTCAATGGTTCGTAGCCCAAATCGAGTACTCACACCTTTGAAAAGTGATTCGAAAATCCGGATTTCATCTTTTGTTCATACTTCCAAAATCTTCGTTTTGAAGGGATAAAGTTAGTTAGACAGTATCTTCTATAATCATGCTATCATCATGTGACTCTGAAGTTGAGTTCTACATGCACATCACCATGGCGATTGTTTACGTAGAAGAGTATCGCATCAGTCGTTTTACACTGGCGTGCCGCGGCGTGTGTGCGAGTCGTGTTAAAGGGGCGTGCGTTAGGCGACATTTCATGGTGATAGCATGACGATGTGTCTTGTTGAAATCGCAAGATGATGATAGCATGGTGAGTTTTTCCAAAGAAAAGCATGGCATACGTCGTGTTGTCGGAGCGTGCGAGTCGTGTTGTCGGAGCGTGCGAGTCGTGTTGTCGGAGCGTGCGAGTCGTGTTGTCGGAGCGTGCGTGCGAGTCGTGTTAAATGGGCGTGCGTGCGAGTCGTGTTAAAGGAGCGTGCGTGCGTGCGTCAGTCGACGTCTCATTGTGATAGCATGCCGATATGCGTGTAGAACTCACAAGATGACGATAGCATGACGATGTATCTGTCGAACTCACAAGATGATGATAGCATGACGATGTGTCTGTCGAAATCACATGATGATGATAGCATGACTATATGCATGTCGAAGTTGAACAGTCGAACACAACTTTAGTCACAAGATGATGATAGCATGACGATGTGATGATGATAGCATGGTGAGTTTTCCATAGAAAAGCACATCCGTCGTGTTGTCTGGGCGTGCGTGCGTGCGTTAGTCGACGTCTCATGGTGATAGCATGATGATGTGTCTTGTTGAAATCGCAGGATGATGATAGCCTGATGATGTGTCTGTCTAAATTACAAGATGAAGATAGCATGACGATTGTCACCGTAGAATAACATCGCATCAGTCGTGTCAAAGAGGCGTGCGTGCGAGTCGTGTTAAATGGGTGTGCTTTAGGAGACATCTCATTGTGATAGCATGACGATTTGTCTTGTTGAAATCGCAAGATGATGATAGCCTGATGATGTGTCTTGTTGAAATCGCAAGATGATGATAAACTCATGATGTGCCAAGCCACTGTCTCGTCGAAATCACAGGATGAAGATAGCATGACGATTGTCACCGTCGGATTGTGACCGTAGAACATCGCATCCGTCGTGTTAAAGGGGCGTGCGTGCGAGTCGTGTTAAAGGGGCGTGCGTGCGAGCCGGGCGTGCGTGCGAGTCGTGTTAAAGGGGCGTGCGTGCGTGCGAGTCGGTGAGTTCGACCCAAGACGCATCACTCTGATTCACTCCATGCTCCCCAAACCGTGAGCCAAACGAAGATTTTGGAAGGATGAAACGACTATGAAATACGGACTTTCGATGAAAACGGTGATTAGTCGACAACTCGACCTACACATGGCACGCTGTCGTCATTATCTTGACAACTCTAGGTCGCAGTTTTTCTTCGCTAGAAACAGCACTTCCGAGACGTCTCAAGATGTAGTTGCATGTTTCCCTGCCATTGAATCAATCCGCTCTCTTTTCGACTGAACACGCGCAGCGCTTGCTTTTTGCTCGCAAGTCTTCGTGTGTGGGGGGGGTCGGATAACTTAAAGCGGATACTGCGAACATATAAATGCTTTCGTCCGCCATATTGCTCGACTCTTTCGCCGGCGTGTGCATCAAGAGCATGCACACGGTCATGTCGGCCATCGAGTTTCTCGTGTGCGGCGCGCATCCGCACGTGGCCGAGCGCATCGAAACGCTCGACGTTCGGCAGAAAATGCGGATTGTATCGGGCTTTCTGAAGGAAAACGAGCCTCGGTTGCATCAGCACGAGTACATGCACCTGCTCATTCGAGATATCCACGAGACCGTGCAGGACATGGAGCGGGACATCGCGATGATTCAAGCCGAGTGTGATGCATACAACGCGCGATACTTTGCCTATTGGCGCACGCCCAATGTCCAGCCACTCTTACAGCGGCTACAGGAGCACTCGGCGTGCTTTGACCGTCGCGTCGAATACATGCTGCGCTTTGCGACCGCGCAGAGTCGGTTGTCGGAAAACTAGCCTTTTAACTAGGGAGCGCGCAGTCGAGTGACGGTTGGGGTATCCTTCTATGGTGGGCATTGTTTTGTGGCGACGAGCCAAAAGGTCGCGCTTTTATGCTCCCATTCATTGGAAGGACGAACGACGCGTTCGGTGAGCCTTTTCGAAGCACTTGACTTGTCAAGGGTGTAAGTACCGGATTGGTAAAAGTAGATAAGAACAATCGATAACAACAAATGAAGTATTTGGGGACGAACACCCCCCTGAAAAGGTAATGAAACCTTGCTTTGTTGTTATCGATTGTTCGTATCTACGGTCTCGTCCATTGTGGCGAGCAAAAAAGTCGCACTTTCAGCCCTCGGTCGAAAGTGGCATCAAAAACATAGATAAGAACAATCGATAATAACAATAGCAATTCTTTGGGAGTTTCCATGCATCCAAATGACCATA
>Ga0209358_10004326_pt1 | contig 10226 bp, 10 predicted proteins | sample LauGreFa1BDMLBSN_2_FD_187574 | JGI IMG/M metagenome (GOLD analysis project Ga0209358, IMG submission 187574) | Freshwater lake microbial communities from Lake Michigan, USA - Fa13.BD.MLB.SN (SPAdes) (version 2) | ecosystem: Environmental > Aquatic > Freshwater > Lake | place: Lake Michigan, USA...
AAGATGAGTACAAGAAAATTGAAAAGACATTTTATACGATACTCAAGTAAGCTTTTTATTCAAAGCCAATAAAAAATGACCCATGCAGTTTTAACATGCATGGGTCATTTGTATGTAGGGGGTTTTTTTAGTTGCTCACAATGGCATCCCATAACAAGTAGCGCATTTTGAGTGCTTTTTTTGCAGCAGCAGCAGCCTCGTTCCACTTGCTTTCATCATCCCCGCATAGTTCTGATACCATGTTGATAGCAAGATGGCTGTGGTGATCGCCATCTACTTCTATATGTCTCTCTATATAATATTTAAATGTTGATACCTTATCAGGGTATTCAGAATGCATTTTTTCAAGAAATTTCATGAACATCGACGGAATCAAGTCCTCTCTGCCAAATGTAAAAACAGATGCCTTGACATGTGGAGGAGCATTTTCAGCAATTTCAAATGTATAGTTCAAAAATTGTTCAACGTTTGTATGCAGTGAAGATTGTACGATTGCATCTCGTATGGGTTTGCCAGCCAGGATGGACTTGATCAGACCATAAATTGGTTTAGTATTGGCACCCATTTGATGCATCGATTTTAAATAGAGTTCAAAATGACTCATTCTGTTGCCATCCTCATCAACATCACATTCTTCACCCAGCACGATTTCGTTGATGAGGTATCTCGTTTCTGCAGAACCCACCGGCATCCAGGGAATGGAAACGGAAGTCAGTGCGATTTGAAGTGATTTCAAAAGACTCATAAAGTCCCATACAGCAAAAACATGGGTCTCTGTAAATTTCTGTAAACTTTCGAGATCACTGATGTTGTGGTAAACTGGATGCGACAATAATCTGCTTCTTTCTTGCTCTATTTCGTTCTTTAGTTTTTCGATGTGGTTATTCATACAATTAAAACATTCAACTTTATGAATTGGTTGAAAGCAGAAGAAAAATTTATAATTTTCCTATTGCTTTTATTTATTAAGTGACCCATATGCTTCTATCATTTGAAGAGCTGTCTCAGCAAACTCTTTTCCTTTGTTCATCCGACTGATAGAAGCCCTTTCATAGGCCAATTCTTCGTTCTGTGTTGTAAGGATACCAAAAATTACAGGGATGTCTACATGGCTTGCCAAGTGGCTATGTCCATTGGTAACGTAGTTACAAACGTATTCGTAATGATCTGTGTCTCCTTTGATGATTGCACCCAACACAATTACAGCACTGGGTTTTTGTACTTCAACTATTCTTTTTGTATATCCAACTGTTTCAACTGCACCAGGGCACTCAAAAACTTTAAATGGTACTGCTTTTTCCTCTAATGCTTTTACGCATCCATCAAGTAGTAACTGTGTTATTTCTTCGTTGAAAACAGAACGTATAATTGCTATCATTGTTCGAGTATCATTTTATGTTTTCCAATATTGATTTTATCAATCAAGTATTTTTCATTGTGTTTGGTAACTTTCGCATTGAATTGAATTTGTTTTGGCGAGAGTCCATTATTGATTAGTACATTCAGCTTCTCGTCATTGTTCGTAATTAGATCAAAATCTTGGTAGTTAAAATGCTTTAAAATCCATGCCGCATCTTGATAGTTTCTAGCATCGATAGGCATTCCCAGCATTTCATTTGCTTTGAATGTGTCAATTCCGTTTTCCTGTATGGCGTAAGCCGCAATTTTATTGCCTATTCCAATACCCCTTCCTTCATGGCCCCTCATATAAATAATAAGACCATTTTCATTCTCTTCAATCATTTCCATTGATTTTTCAAGCTGGTATTTACAATCGCATTTTAAACTAGAAAAAACATCGCCGGTTAAACACTCGCTATGGATTCTTACAATTGGACGATTACTGCGATTAGAGTTTTTCTCTAAAACAACATGCTCAGTATCGTTCAAATTATTTTTGAATACATGAATTTGAAAAGTGCCATAGTCTGTTGGAAGTTGAGCAGAGGACATAAGGCTCACATGATTTTCATTCATCATTCTGTATTCAACAATTTGTTGAATACTAATGATGGGAAGTTTGTGTTTATCTGCAAATACAGATAGATCATCTCTTCGCATCATGCTCCCGTCATCATTCATGATCTCACATATGATTGCAGCTGGGTAATGTCCGGTTAGTTTACATAAATCAACTCCGGCTTCTGTATGCCCTTGTCTTACCAAAACACCAGATTCTTTTGCAACAATTGGGAACAGATGTCCTGGTTTGATAAAATCATCTTTTCCTGCATTTTCATCACAGATGAGTTTAGCCGTTATGCATCTTTCGAATGCTGATATTCCTGTTGTAGTTCCATGATGGTGTGCTGCATCGATGGGTTCATAGAACGAAGTATGAAATTGATCTTTCTGATTACTATTCAATTTGTTTAAAGAAAGTCTATTTGCAGTTTTTTCATCTATTGCGATGCATACCAAACCTTTTCCATGTGAAGCACAAAAATTTATTTTTTCTGGTGTTACACAATCAGCTGGAAAAATGATATCTCCTTCATTTTCACGGGAAAGGGCATCAACGACGATGACAGGTTTTCCTGCTTTGAACCATTCCATTGCTGCACTTAACTCAGAGAATATCATTTTATTTCTTTAAAATTTTTTCTGTGTATTTCGCTAAAATGTCGAATTCCAAATTCACCAATGCATTTTTTGATAAAGTAGAGAGATTCGATTTTTTCAGTGTAATTGGAATTATGCAGAGTTCAAAAGTGGATTTGGATACCTTATTGACTGTTAAGCTAACTCCATTTACAGCTATAGATCCCTTATAAACAACGTATTGTGAAAATTGTTTGGGTAAATCAACTTGAATAATCCATACCTCTTTCTTGACATCGATTTTTTTAATTTTTGAGGTAGTGTCTACATGCCCCAGCACATAGTGACCCCCGATAAAATCATGCTGTTTCAATGAAAATTCTACGTTTACCCAATCTCCTTTTTGGTATGTATTTATCCTGGTTTTATCAATCGTTTCAGGAGAGACGAAAAATGTTAATTGGTTGTTATTTTTTTTAACAACTGAAAGGCACCCTCCATCTATTGCAACACTGTCACCATTTTTGATGTTTTTTGTTGACAATGTTGACTCAATGGTCAAAACCATTCCTTCTTTCAGTGGTTTCAGTTGATCAACCCTACCTTTATGTACTATTCCTGTAAACATCGTATAAAATTTTCGCAAATTTACTTTAAAAATTCATGGAGATGAATCATTATATGCGCGCTGCATATGAGTTGGCAAAAGCTGTAAATCCTGTGGATGTCAGACCCAATCCGGTTGTTGGTGCAATAGTGGTTTGTGAAAATGGGAAAATTATAGGGAAAGGAGCACATTTGCGATACGGTCAGGAGCATGCTGAGGTTCATGCGATCAATGATGCATTGAAGAGTAAACCCGACTTAAGTGGATGCTGTATATACGTGACACTTGAGCCATGTTCTCATTACGGCAAAACGCCACCTTGTACCGAATTGATCATACAGCATAACATCAAAAAAGTAGTAATTGGGTCAAGAGACCCCAATCCCAAGGTAAGTGGAGTAAGCGTGTTGCAAAGAGCTGGAATTGAGGTAGTCATCGATGAGGATTCTAGTATCATTGAGTTAAATAAAGTATTTTTTATCAATCAAAATTTTCAACGTCCATTTGTGCTCATAAAAATGGCAATGACCATAGATGGTAAAATTGCAGATAGGAACGGCACAAGCAAATGGATCAGTGGTGAGGCAAGCAGGGCATATGTTCACAGAATCTTAAGGTCTGAAACAGATGCAATTCTATCGACAGCCCATACTATTATCAAGGATAATCCATTTTTCAACCTGCGTTATTCGAAGGATGAAATTTTTGAAAAGAATCTAATTGTATTAGATCGAAATCATCAATTGATCAAAAACAAATTTTCAGATTTAAATATTTTTAAATATCGTTCTTATTCTAGGATTGATATTTATGGGGATTCTGATCAAAAAGCTACAGTCGCAAATAATGTGTGTATACACTCAACTCACTTTGATCAAAATGGCAATCTTGTCTTAGATAAATTTTTTACTTCTTTGTATGAAAGGGGTTATAATCATATACTTGTTGAAGCAGGCTCAAAATTAGCAGGTACATTGATGAAAAATAACTTTTTTGATGAACTCTGTATATTTATTGCTCCAATGGTTATGGCAGATGAAAACGCAGTACCTATTTTTCATTCAGACCATATTGGTTTGTTGGAGGAAGCAAAAAGATTACAAATGGTATCAATTTCACAGTTGGATCATGATTGCATGCTGAGATACAGACGATACTGATTGATGTTATTTTATTTAAAAATAAAAGTGTAAGGCATTTACCTATATTGCTAAGTATGCATTTGATCTATGTTTCATTATTTCCAATCAATTTATAGGGGGATGTAAATATCAGGGCAAGGAAGAATCTAAGTTTTAAATATTACTATTTGATACTTGACTGATTATTAATCAATTCTTGGTTCCGTTTTTTCAGTGAAATTGTTTAATCTACAAAGTCATCAGATTCTTTTATCACACTTGAATATTATTATGTTCTACTTATTATCCTAATGCAAAATAATTTTCACGATTATTATAATGCATGTCATTCAATCTATGAATAAAGTATTTCAAGAAAATTTTCTTCAATAATATATTCACCGTTTTTTTGAAGAATCAAATTGGTTTCTTGAAGGAGGTGCATATTTTCAAAATGTTCACTGAAATCACCTCTTCTCCAAATTTCAAAAAATCTTTTCTTGTTTAAATTTTGTAGAGATGATTGCATGATTAGATGATGCAAAACGGAAATATTTTCATCGGTAAGATGGCTGAAAATACCTGCATGTAGCAATTTCTTGGTATGCATGATGATGTCGAAACTGTTGCCCATATAATTGTTTTAAAGCAAGTTTCAATTGTATTGTGATCTAATTATTAATTTAATCTTAAGGGAGTATTTATAGCAATGACATGTTTAAAACATGTTAATTTCAGTTTATTCCCAAACAAAGTAAATAAAATATGTGGCGCTTCTTTTTAAAATTTCACTTTTTGTTATAATGAAAACCTGAATTTAAGTCTATGAAATAGGTATCTTCCTTGCATGCATAATTACCCATTTGTAGCAAGAGATATAAGCTGGTTAAGTTTTAATGCCCGGGTTTTACAGGAAGCAAATGATACTTCAGTTCCACTTAAAGAGCGTATTCGCTTCTTGGGAATTTTTTCTAATAATCTGGATGAATTTTTTCGTGTTCGTGTTGCAACATTGAAGCGCATGGTGGAATTTTCTGAAAAAAAATCAAAATTGAATTTCCATCTGGAAGAAAGGCCAAACAAAGTATTGCGCGATATTCTGCATACAGTACTCAACCAGCAAAGTGAATTTGACCGCATTTGGAGGGCTATTCAGCAGGAAATGAAGAAAGAGCGTGTTTTCATTAAAAACGATCTACAACTTACAAAAGAGCAAAAAGATTTCGTAATAGAATTTTTCGATAAAGAAGTTCGTTCTAACATCATTCCGCTCATGATTGAAAGTTTACCAGAACTACCCTATCTCCGAGACAAGAGCATTTACTTAGGAGTAGTTATGCGAAAAAAATATTCTGCATATAAACAACAGTATGCACTTATTGAAATTCCTTCGAAATCTTTAGGAAGATTCATTGAATTGCCAACAAAACGAAATGAAACACATATCATTTTACTCGAGGATATCATTCGTGTGAATCTTCCTTATATATTCACTTATTTTGGATTTGATTATTTCGAATCACATATTTTCAAGGTTACCAAAGATGCTGAAATTGACCTAGACAGTGATGTGCATACCACATTGGTAGAAAAAATGCAGAAGGGCTTGAAGAAAAGAAGGAGAGGAAAACCTGTAAGGTTTGTATATGATAAAGAGATGAACAGCGGCTTGTTGATGTTTCTTACAAAGAAATTAAAAATTGATAACAATTCAAGTATCATTCCGGGGGGGCGTATACACAATTTCAAGCATTTCATGGATTTCCCAGATGTTTTCTCTGCTCAAAGGAGAAAAAAAATATCATTGACACATCCAGATTTAAAAAGTACTACCAGGGTTACAGATGTCATTCATAAGAAAGATGTACTCTTGCATTTCCCATATCATTCGTTTAATGCAATCATTGATTTACTAAGGGAAGCAGCGATGGATCCTGAGGTACAATCTATCAAAATAACTGCGTATCGATTGGCATCTGAATCAAGGGTGATCAATGCATTGGTAAATGCATCACGGAACGGCAAAAAAGTAGAGGTGATGCTTGAACTGAAAGCAAGGTTTGATGAAGAAGCAAACCTAGAATGGAAATCAATTCTTGAAGAAGAGGGAGTGAAAGTATTACTGGGTATACCTAGTATGAAAGTACACGCTAAAATTTGTGTAATCAAGAAACGTGTTAAGAACAAAACAATTCAATATGGATTTGTGAGTACAGGTAACCTAAATGAGAAAACTGCTAATTTTTACGGAGATCATTGTCTTATGACTTCTAATCGAAATATCATGGCAGATATCAATAAAATATTCTATTTTCTCGAATATCCATCGTCGCATCAACAGGTACTGAATGAGTGCAGAACTCTGTTGGTTAGTCCGAATCGAATGCGTAAGCAGATCAATCAGTTGATAGATAAGGAGATCAAATCTGCGAAAAAGGGTCATCCAGCATCAATCATGTTAAAACTCAATTCACTAAGTGATATAACCCTTGTAGATAAACTTTATCAAGCCAGCACTGTGGGTGTAAAAGTAGATTTAATCATTCGCGGCATTTACAGTGCTAAAAAAATATTAAAGAAAAAAGAGAAACCCCCTTACGCTATAAGCATTGTTGATGAATATTTAGAGCATGCACGGGTAATGGTTTTTCACAACAATGGTGATCCCCATGTATTCATTTCAAGTGCTGATTGGATGGTCAGAAACCTTGATCATAGAATTGAAGCGGCTTGTCCTGTTATAGATCCGAAACTTAAAAACGAGTTGATTGAAATTTTACAAATTCAGCTAAAAGACAATGTAAAAGCCAGAATACTAGATGCTGATTTCCACAACAACTACGTAACTTCACGTAGAGACAAAGCGGTAAGATCGCAACAAGAAATCTTCCGATACCTATCAAGAAAATAATGTAAAATATTATTGAGGCTAGCTGCAATTGATATAGGCACCAATGCATGTAGACTTCTCATCAGTGAAGTAATAACTCCTGAGAAAGGCAGTCCAAGGTTTAATAAATTAAATCTTGTTCGTGTTCCACTTAGACTAGGCTTTGATGTTTTTGAAACAGGTGAAATATCAAAGCCCAAAAAAGGGATGATACTTCAAACCATGAAGGCATATGCTCATCTGATGAATGCTTATCGGGTTGATAAACACATTGCTGTTGCTACCAGTGCCATGCGCGATGCAAAAAACAAGTCGGAGGTTGTTAGAAAAATATTTCTTGAGACAGGTATCAATATTCAAGTTATCAGCGGTGATTTTGAAGCTTCTTTGATCTATGAGTCACACATTGCCGAACATCTCAATACGGATAATAGTTATTTATATATAGATGTGGGGGGCGGTAGCACAGAGGTAACATTTTTTAGTAATAATCAATTGATTTATAAAAGATCATTTAATATTGGAACCATCCGTTTATTGAAAGAGATGGTTGTAGATGAAGATTGGGACCTCATGAAAAATGAAATACGTACAAATGTTAAGGGTATTAAAAATATCATCGCCATAGGAACGGGGGGCAATATCAACAAGGTCTTTTCACTCAGCAAAAAGAAAGACGGCAAATCTTTAGATATCAATTTGCTTAGAGATTATTACAAGGAATTTTCTTCCTGTACCTTAGAAGATAGAATCCGTAATTATAATTTACGTGAGGACAGGGCTGATGTGATTGTTCCTGCTTTGCTAATTTATATTCAAATCATGAAATGGGCAGATATTGAAGAAATACTTGTTCCCAAAATTGGGCTTGCAGATGGACTTATTCAACACCTCTATGCTGAGTTCAGTCAATAACAATTGCGTTAAATTAAGTTGAAGATTTATTAATCTTGATTTTCTGATTATATACATGTATAGATGGAACTTTGAAAAACATCTATATGAACAGACGCCTCCTTGATCTGGTCGTGTTGAGTGATATTCATCTTGGTACATATGGCTGCCATGCAGCAGAAGTGGTAAGTTATCTACGAAGTATTCAACCTAAGATACTGGTTCTTAATGGTGATATTATAGATATTTGGCAATTCAGGAAGCATTATTTCCCTGCATCACATATGCAAGTCATCAAGGAGATTTTCAGTCTCATGGCAAAGGGTACAGAGGTCATTTATATTACTGGTAACCACGATGAGACATTGAGAAGATACAGCGGACTACAACTGGGGAATTTAAAATTGGTCGATAAACTTGTTATAGATATAGATGGACAAAAAACATGGATTTTCCATGGAGATGTATTTGATGCCACTACCAAAGGAAGTGCAAAACTGATTGCCAAACTTGGGGGGCATGGATATGATTTTCTTATTTTAATGAATCGTGCTATCAATTGGGTTCTGAGAATATTTGGGAAAGAAAAAATGAGTTTGAGCAAAAGAGTCAAAAACAGTGTCAAAAAAGCTGTTGCATGGATTGGAAATTTTGAGCAGACAGCCGCAGAACTGGCCATTGAAAACGGTTATGACAATGTAATATGTGGGCATATACACCAACCACAGATAAGAGAAGTGGAAACTGAAAAAGGTTCAGTTACTTATTTAAACAGTGGTGACTGGATTGAAAACCTCACATCATTGGAGTACAATGAAGGGTATTGGGAGATATATCATTATAGAGAAACTGCCATTACAAAGACGGAAGTCATAACATTGAAAAGAGATAACGAAATTCCTGTCATCAATGTTATAACAGATGAAGTAAGTCTATTCTTTAAATCAATCTATGTTGCACGCTAAGAGGTTTAAAATATTTTATGCAGTTCAAGCAACTGGGAATGGGCATATCAGCAGGGCTATAGAAATTTATCCATATTTAAAAAAATATGGAGATGTTGATATATTTCTAAGCGGATCTAATTTTCAATTAAAATCTGATCTTCCTGTGGCATATAAAAGCAGAGGGATTAGCCTTGCATATAATCAAGAAAATGGGGCTATTGATATTAAAAAAACGATCAATAATATTCGACTTAAACAGGCATGGAGAGAAGCCAAACACCTGCCCATTGAAAAATATGATTTAATTATCAACGATTTCGAATCAATCACCTCCATGGCATGCAGATTAAAAGGAAAATATTCCGTCCATTTTGGGCATCAAGCGAGTTTTATAAGTAAACAAGTGCCAAGGCCTAAAAAAAAGGATTTATTAGGTGAATTCATTTTATCTAATTATGCCAAAGGCTCTAGAAACATTGGTTTGCATTTTGAGAAATATGATCGATTTATATTTCAGCCGGTTATAAAAAAATCAATTTTACAAGCTGATCCTCAAGACGATGGGCACTTTACAGTTTATCTTTCACAGTTTACATTGGATATTTTGCAAAAATACTTTCATCAGTTGAACAAATTTAAATTTCATATATTTTCTGGTGATATTATAAATATTCATGAAGACAGAAATATAAAGTTCTTTCCAGTAAATAAAGAATTGTTCAACAAAAGTTTAATTTCTTGCCATGGTATTATTACAAGCGCAGGATTTGAAACTCCTGCAGAAGCCCTTTTTCTAGGCAAAAAACTTATGGTCATACCTATTTCAGGTCAATATGAGCAGGAGTGCAATGCAGAGGCACTCGTAAGAAGTTTTGGTGTAAAGTCTATCAAAAATGTTGATGAAAATTTTTCTATACATTTCTATGATTGGATCAAAAATTCTCAGCTCAAAAGGTTAGAGTTGAATGAAACTACTGAAGAAATTATTGAACGTGTTTATAACATAGGGGTATCAAAAACAGACAATTGATTATTCTGTTTTTATACTATACTATTGTAAATAAAATAATTATTTCAGCGGTTTTACCTGGATGTCTTTGTAGTAAACAATACTTTTTGGATCATGACCTTGTAGCGCAAAAGTTCCAGAAGCAATGAAACGGTTGAGGTGGTTTTTTGCCGGTACAAAATCTTCTGGCTGTGTCCAATCTGTTACTACCTGGTCA
>Ga0209358_10004329_pt1 | contig 10223 bp, 11 predicted proteins | sample LauGreFa1BDMLBSN_2_FD_187574 | JGI IMG/M metagenome (GOLD analysis project Ga0209358, IMG submission 187574) | Freshwater lake microbial communities from Lake Michigan, USA - Fa13.BD.MLB.SN (SPAdes) (version 2) | ecosystem: Environmental > Aquatic > Freshwater > Lake | place: Lake Michigan, USA...
AGCTGCACCACCTTATCTACCCATTGGGCGTCTGGGACAACTGCATAAAGGCCTAATTTGGGGGGGCAGGGCGCAAAGCTGGGTGTGTCTTGTGCCAATGGCATGCCAAAGTCTGGTGCATGGCAAGGCCATAAAGACGCATCAAACGATTGCAAACGCAGGCTTTGTACTTGCCAAGCATGGGCAATGCAGGCGGCATCTTTGGCGATGAAGCCCAGACTGCGCGACCCCAGCCAAGCAGACTGGTATGCAGGCGTATGACCGGTTTCGAGTTCCGTCAGAAACGACTCGCAAGCTTGTGGGTGATCAATTTGCAATTGCGGGTGCAATGAGGCGATCATTTTTGCGTGATGGATGATGTCGTTCATGCGTGGTGCCAAAAAGGGGTGCCCAAGGTGGGCGTGCTGGGTTGAGCGGATTCATGCGCTTGCATTGCACCCGACAAAAACGCGGATCGACCCGCTTTGACTGCATTGGCAAATGCCTCGGCCATGTGAACCGGATCATTGGCCAAAGCCACTGCGGTGTTGAGCAAGACCGCGTCATAGCCCCATTCCATCACGGTACAGGCATGTGAGGGCAAGCCCAAACCTGCATCGACAATCAGAGGCACATTCAAGCGTTCACGCAGCGTGCGCATGGCATAGGCGTTCAAAGGACCTTTGCCCGTTCCAATCGGCGCGGCCCATGGCATGACAGCTTGACAACCGACATCCACCAGTCGCTGACAAAGCACCAAATCTTCCGTGCAATAGGGCAATACCTTGAAGCCTAGCTTGATTAATTTGTCGGCCGCCAATGGCAGATTCAAGGTATCCGGTTGCAAGGTGTAGTCGTCACCGATCAACTCCAACTTGATCCAGTCGGTCTCAAACACTTCGCGTGCCATTTGTGCGGTGGTGTACACCTCATCCACCGAGTGGCAACCGGCCGTGTTGGGCAGCACAGGTATCTTCATGTTTTGAAGCAGTTTCCAAAACACCGGCGAGTCTTGTGCGTGGGCAGTCTCGCGTCGCAAAGAGGCGGTCAGCATGGATGGCTGAGCCAATTGCACCGCTTTGGCCAAAATATCAGGCGAGGGGTAGCGCGACGTTCCCAAAAGCAATCTGCTTTTGAATGTTTCGCCGTAAAGCAACCATTCATCGGTTGATGTCAGCATGGCTTAGCCTCCAGTGATGGGAACAATGAGTTCAATTTTGTCGTTGTCATTCAGCAATGTTTGGTGGTACAGCGTTTTAGGTACAAACTGGGTGTTCACCGCTGCCGCAAAAGGTGGGCTGATAGGTACAAGTTCAATCGCGTCTTTCAGGGTGGAGCCTTGTTTTAACTCACAGGGTTTTTGATTGATCCAAACCATCATGACTGCATCTCCTCCATGACGCGAATACCTAAAGATTGAGCGATGTCATGGTTTCCTGCCATCAGTCCCAAGGCGGCATCCAGCATGGCTGGTGCGATCAAAAAACCGTGGCGGTAAAGGCCATTGATGTGAATACAACGCGGCCCCTGCAAACGAATCGCCGGTAGGTTGTCCGCCAGTGTGGGTCTAACTTGGGCGTTGATTTCCAAAATACGGGCTTCCGCAAACCCTTTGTGGACGCTGTAGGCTGCGCTCATGAGTTCGAGGCTGGAGCGCACGCTTGCAGGCGACGTGTCATCAGTTTCAATTTCAGTCGCCCCAATGACAAAAACACCCTCTTGTTTGGGGGCTATGTACAGAGGGTAGCGAGGATGAATCAGCCTTAAGGGACGGCTCAACTGAACTTCAGGTGCATGTACCCGCACAACCTCGCCTCTGACGCCACGCAAATGGGGCCAATCTTTTCTCGCCCCTATGCCTCGGCAGTCGATGACCCAATCAGCTTGCGTGAATTGCTCTGGCGAAACTTGGCTTGCGTAGTGCAGGGTGACCAAAGGGTGGTTGAGTTGATGCCTCAAGGCGTCTAGCAATTGACGGTTGTCCAATTGCGCTTCACCAGGCAAAAACAGCCCCTGCTGAAATGATTCAGCCAGTGAGGGCTCTAGTGCTTGCAGCGCCTGTCGGTCCAAAGAAACCGGCGCTTGCAGTTCAGGCAGATGTTGGCGTGTTTCGCCTAATTTGCTTGCAAACCTGTTGGCCTCTGGCAAGTCCTGCCTGTGCCACACCACCAAGGTCCCAAGCTGTTGGAAAAACACTTTTTGTTGAAGCTGAGCCAATAGGATGGGCCACCGCTTGAGGCCATAGGCACCCATCTTGACCACATTGCGTTCGGTGATCGCTGACTCTGCCAAAGGCGCCAACATGGCAGCAGCAACCCAAGCAGCTGAACCATGGACTGAGGGCGCCTGTGCCTCGTGAAGCTGAACTTGATGGCCTTGCTGACTTAATGTCCACGCCATGAGGCGACCCATCAAGCCTGCCCCTAAAACCACACAGTGCTGAGAAGCCATCAAAGCCCTGCCTTTACAAGACGGGTCACCTTGACCTGACGATAATCCCAAGCATGAACACTGCTGCCCATGCCCATTACCCCCGTGTCTTGACCATCGCCGGATCTGATTCTGGCGGCGGTGCAGGCATACAAGCCGATTTGAAAACCTTTGCTGCGCTTGGCTGTTACGGCATGACCGCCATCACGGCTTTGACGGCACAAAACACCTTGGGTGTGCAAGCGATTCAATCGGTGCCTGCTGCTTTTTTGAAAACACAGTTGCAATCCGTGCTGGACGATATTGGGGTGGATGCCGTCAAAATTGGCATGCTGCATTCCCCCGAGGTGGTCGAGGTGGTGGCGTGGGCGATTGACCACTATCAGCTCAAGCGGGTGGTGTTGGACCCTGTGATGGTTGCCACCAGCGGCGACAAATTGATCGCCGATGAAACAGTCGCTGTGTTGGTGCAGGAGTTGTTTCCTCGGGTTCAACTCATCACGCCCAATTTGGATGAGGCCGCTTTGCTCTTGGGCAGACCGGTGCCAAACGAGGCGGCTTTGTCTGCGGCCTGTGCCGATTTGCAGGCCATGGGCGCTGCATCGGTGCTGCTCAAGGGGGGGCATTTGCAAGGCGAGGATGTCGTCGACGTTCTTTTGTTGGCTGATGCCAGCACGCATACCCTGCGCAGCAAACGCATCAGCAGCCAAAATGTGCACGGCACCGGCTGCACCCTGTCCTCTGCGATTGCCAGTCACTGGGCGCTTGGGCTTGATTTGACCGAGGCTGTGGTGCAGGCCCGCAGCTATATTTTGGCGGCCATCCATGCGGGGGCAAGCGTGACCACTGGTCGAGGTCACGGCCCTTTGAACCATGGCTTTGCCCCCAAAACTATGCATGTGCTGCGTCATCCTTAGCAGGGTTGGCGCGGGTCAACCAAGCCAAGCTAAGGCTGACTGCCAAACTGGGCAGAGCAGACCCCCACTGGGGCGTGAATTGCCCTGACAAATGGAACACTGCAATGCCAATCAGCCATATCAATGCAGGCAACAGGTGGATGCTGCGTGACGCATTGGCAGCAGGTGCTCTTCCAGCCCGACCCAAAATCACGCCGTACAGCGGAATAAAGACGGAGCTCAGCATCAGCAAAAACGGCTCTAGGCTATGCATAGGCAAGACAATGGCCAGCAAGGTGCATCCCACAGCGATCAGCAATCCCCATTGTTTGATACTCCAACGGCTGAATAAGCTGTGGCTATTGAGCGAGGCCGAATACACATCGCCATAGGCGTTGTCCAACTCGTCTATCAAAATCAAACCAAGCGCCAACAAGCCGCCTTGGGCCAGTAACAAGGTGCTGACCAAGTTGATGTCTGGCGAAGAAACACTCACCACCAAAACGCCAAGTGAGTAGCACCAGATATTGGCAAGCGCGTAACCCAGCCAAGTGGCAGACATGGCGGTACGGCTATTTTTGCCGTGACGCGCATAGTCTGCGACCAAGGGCAACCAAGAGACTGGCATGGCGATGACCAAGTCGATGGCGGACAAAAACCCCATGCTGTTGTTGCCAGGCCTGTTCCAAAAAGCAGAAACATCTTGGGTTTGCAAAACACCCAGGAATTGCCAAGTCAACCACGCCAGTGACATGACCACCAACGGCAAGCCAAACCGGCTCACAAAATTTCGCACCAAACCCAACATGGAACTGGCCATGAGCAAAGTCAAAATACTGCCCCAAAAAACCGTCGCCATGACCAAATAGTTACCAGACCAACCCATGTGTTGCTCACCCATGGCGAGCGTGCCTTCGCGCATGATGACCAACTCGAAAGATGTCCAGCCCACCAGTTGAATCACGTTGAGCACAATGGGGAGCTTGGCGAAACCACTGCCGTAGACCTGGTGCATCAAACCCGCGCTGGACAGACCTGTGTCGCAGCCCAATTTGGCCACCCATGCCACCAAACCCGAGCCAAGCAGGGAACCCAGAAAAATAGCCAACAAGGCATCTTGTGTGCCCATGGCCGGTACCAAATAGGCACCAATTTGTATAACCAGAAGTCCCACGCCAAGGCTGAACCAAAGAGAGGCGTGACTGAAGCCGGTGAAGACTCGCTCAGACGCCGCCACGGGGGCCAATACAGAGTTAATGGTAGGTTGGGTTGACGCCATTGATGTCTTTCAAAAAAAATGGCAGTTCGGCGCGGTAGTTTTAGCCGTGCTTCCCTGCGCGAGGATTACCTCATCAGGTTCAAAGGGACTTTCTCAGCCTTGGTCTTATAAAAGACCTCAGCACCCCTAGCGGCTTGTTGTTAACAAGTGAGGGGCATTATGCACCGACCGTTGTATGAGCCAGTCGAGAAAGAATGATTTAGGGGTACTAAGGGGGTAAATTTTGATCATCAACCTATTGAATGTGATCAAAAAACCTGTAACGGCAAGAACTTCCGGCGAATTGCTTATGTAAATTGAACTTTCACTTCTAAACTGCTAATTGACAAAAATGCTTTCATTAAAGGTGGTTTTATGGAAAAGTTCAAATATATTAATTATTCTTTGATGTTTGCAATGCTGGTTTTGGGTGGGTGTGCAACCAAACCCAGCCCACTAGAAGATCAAATGCTGCAGAAAGAAGAGTTGAGAAAGCAACAAGATGCCGAAATTCAACAAAAAATCGAAGAACTGACTGCCACTTTGGGTGAGCAAAGCGAAAAACTGAAAGCGGTGGAAACCTTGGTTGAAGCCAAGCCCTTGGTGGACCGTCGCTCACAGGACAAACAAGATGAAGCAGAACGTGAATCAGAGAGTCAAAAAGTGGTGCAGAGCACGATCAGCAAAGTGCCTGCATGGTTTCTGAATACAGAGTCTTCCCCTGACTTCATTTACGCCAATGCCACTGAAAATTCAGCTGATCTTCAGCTTTCTATTGATATGGCGATGTTGTCTGGCAAGCGCCAACTCGTCCAGATCCTTGGCGAAATGGTTTCCTCCCGCATGACAGACTTTGCAGCGCAAAGCGGTAATACACAAGATGGCGCTGTGACCAAAGAGGTCGAGCGAGTGACCAAAAGTGTGGTGGCAGATGTCCAGTTGGGCGGCTACCAAAGAGAAAAAATTGAAGTGCTTCCCAATGGCAAAACTTTTCGAGCCTATGTTCGCCTGAGCTATTCCACAGCAGATTTGAAGCGCATCATGGCCAAGGAAATGCAAAAGACCGAGGCGCTCAATACCAAGATTCGCCGCACCAAGGCTTTTGAAGAGCTGGAAAAAGAGATTGAATTGTCCAGAGAGTTAAAAACCAAAAATCGCTCACGCCAAGACGCAGAGTAATTTGCATGAAGGGGTGGTCTAACCTCAAGGGTGATATATGAAGTTAGCAGCGTTAGCAGTGTCTTTGCTTGTAGCGGTGATTGCTACGGTTGGGTCGTTGCTGTCGCAAACATCACGGTCCAGCATTGCCTCCGACATCTTGGTGCTTGAGCTTAGTCAAAAAATCCAAGACCAAGATGCCAAGTTAAGCAAAACCGAGGAGGCTTTACGTCAGCTTCAAGGCGATACATCGGCGCTTGTTTCGCCTGCGTCTGAAGGGTCGCGGCACCTTTCGCGGGTTGCTAATTTGCAGACCAAAATGCAGCAAGTTGACAGCGAAGACTATCGCCTCGGTATGCTTCATGATCAGCTAGTGAAAGAGCAAGAGCGGCTTGACGCTTGGCAAAAGGAATCTGATTTGTCCAAACACCGCTTGGACCAAGATGAAAAGGTCTTGGGTCTGGAAGTCATGGCCAAGGCATTAGATGAAAGGCAACTCAACAAGTCCCAAGCGCCTCAGCTCACGGCTGTGGTTGCGCCCAAGGCCCACAAGCTGACGGTGGATTTACACGGGGAAACGCCTTTCGAGTTTCCTCAATCCACAGTTCATGCCACGCCAGATTACGCCTCGTTGCAAGGCAGGCATACGCAGCTTCAAGCTGAGCGCAAACAATGGGCTTTGGACAAGCAGGCCTTGGTGCAAGCCAAGTCGCAGCTTAAAAGCCAGTTAGCCAAGTACAACAATGAGTTCCGCCAGGCAGCAAGGAACCGTGAAAAACTTGAAGCCGAAGTCAGAGCCTTGAAAAACCAAGGCCTGGCTTTGAGAGCAAAGTCATGATTCGCTTTCCTTGGATGTGTCTTGCAAGCCTGGGCTTGGTCTGTGTTTCTTTGGCGTCGGCTCAAGACACTTTGCCCACTTGCAGGGGAGCCGACGTCAGCAGATGGCACAACTGTCGCGGTATTTTGGATGAAGCAGAGTTTTCCTATGCAGGCGACTTTCGAAACGGTAAGTTTGAAGGCAGGGGGATTCTTGAATTCACAGGCGAAAAATACCAAGGCGACCACTACCAAGGCGAATTCAAATCGGGCTTGAAGCACGGGTTTGGTGTTTATTTTTTCTCCAATGGCGAAAAATATGCAGGCCATTATGTGAACGGTATGCGCCATGGCTTTGGCACCTACACCTTCAATAATGGACGTGCGCCGCTATCGGGTGTGTGGTCTAACAACCAGTGGACTGGAAAAGCCTCCCCTGTCAGCGAAGAACGGGCAGAGCAAAAAAAAAACAGTAAACCCCTAGCGCTTGACTCAACTGCTTATGAGATGAAGCCCCGTGGCAACAGCATGACCACCCCCGATATGGCGGTGTTGATCATTGGGATAGAGACTTACCAAGGTTTGAACAAGGCGCTTTACGCCGCCAATGACGCCAATTTATTCCATGACTTGATGCGCGACGGTATGGGTGTTCCGCCTGAGAACATCAAGCTCTTGAGCGATCACAAAGCCACGCGCAGCGACATTTTGTCTGCCCTGAAATTTTGGTTGCCTGCACAGGTCAAGGCGGGCAAGACCCATGTGTATATTTTGTTCAGTGGGCATGGCTTGACCTCTGACGAGGACGCCCAAAAATACTGGTTACCCTTTGATGTCAACAAAGAATTGTTGGCAGAAACTGCGGTCAGCGAAAAATGGGCACTGGCAGAGTTGCAAAAATTACAGGCCAAATCCATCACGATTTTTCTCGACAGTTGTTACAGCGGTTTGGCGAGAAAAGGCGAGTCCCTCGACCCCCAAGCACGTGGTATCCAGTTCAAATCGACGGTGTCTCCAATGCCGTCCAATGTCACCATGATCAGTGCATCAGCTGCCAACCAAACCGCGTTGGCTTCCGACGACTTGAAGCAAGGCATCTTCAGCTATTTCTTGGTTAGAGGCCTTGCGGGCCAAGCCGACACCGATGGCAATCAACGCGTGACCCAAGGTGAATTGATTGATTACCTGTCGCAGAGGGTAGACAAAAAAGCCATGTCCATGAACCGACGACAGCAACCGCAGTTGATGGGGGACAGACAAAGGGCGGTCTTCCCATGAGGCTGGTCAGCAGCTGCAGCTTGACCGGTTTTGCCGGGCTTGCCTGCCTGTTTATTGCACTGTTGCAAGGCGTGGTTCATGCGGTGGTGCTAGACACCCATGGTGAATACCATTTCGGCCCTGAAACCTCCCGCAATCAGGCTTGTCACTTGGCTGCTGAGCGAGCCAAAGTCAATGCGTTGAGTTTGGTCGTGGGTGAGCACATCAGCTCGGAAGAAAAACTCACCTGCCAGCAAAGCACGGGGCGTGACAGTACCGCTTCTTGCGAGATGAACAAAAACACCTGGGTTTTTCTGGATGGCAATATCCGCACCGCTGAAAAAGTGTCTGAGACTGTGAAGGTTCTCGATGGGGCCAGTGTTTGCAAAGTGACCATGGTGGTGGACATTGCCAACCCCAAAACCAAGACCAACGCTTATTTTGATGTCAAGGTCTCACTCAATAAGAAAAATTATCGCGAGGGCGAAGCCATCCAAATTGAATTGCAGCCCAGTGCGCCTATGTATGTCAGCATTTTTGCTTGGTATCCCCATTTGGACGGGGAAAACATGGTTCAACTATTTCCCAATCAATTTGATACCAACAACCACATAACTACATTCACCCGCATCCCCAGTCATCAGGCCAAGCAGTCGTATGTCTTAGAGTCTTTTTGGCAGCCGTCCTACCCCAATAGCAAAGAGGTGGTGGATGAATGGTTGATTGTGGTGGGCACACTCAAACCCGTTACTTGGCAATCCAATTACAACCTCAAGGGTTTCAAAGAAAAGCTGTCTGAAATCCCCATGAACGAGCGACGGGTGGTACGGAAAAACTATTTTCAGCTGCGCTAGGCTGAGGTATCTGTCACACCTAAGAGCTTGTGCAGGCGGGGTGAGGCTGTGGTGTACTCAAGCGCTATTTTTTGACCTGGGTAAACCAATTCGGCCACCCCATACGCGGCCAAGGTGGCCTCATGGAAGCCACTGACAATGAGCTTGCGTTTGCCAGGGTAGGTGTTGACGTCCCCCACGGCAAAAATGCCAGTCACACTGGTGGCAAAGTTCTCCGTGTTGACCTTGATTTGTTTTTTCTGCATGTCCAAGCCCCAGTCGGCAACGGGGCCCAACTGCGGCGACAAACCCTGCAGAACCCATAACTGGTCATAGGCAATGTCTTCTGTGTGTTCATCGGGGCTTGCCAGTGACAGGTGTGACTGCGACAGACTTTGAATTTGCCCCACTTTGAATTGAATCTGCCCCTCTTTGACCGCTTGGTCAAAGGCGGCCAGCAACTTGTCTTCAACGTCGAGTTTGTCTCTGCGGTACACCAAAGTCAGGCTAGCAGTTTGTTGGGCCAAACCAGCCAAGGCCGCTTGCACCGCCTCTTCGCCACCACCATAAATGACGATGTGTTGTTGGGCCAGGTTTTCAGTGGGGGCATAAAAAACCTGCTTGCCCTCCCATGGCGATAAGTCCAGATGGGCTAATTTGCGTGGCATGAAGGCGCCCACACCTGCTGCAATGACCATGGTTTTGCAAAGAAAGGCTTGACCGTTGGAGCTCGTGGCCAGCCAACCAGTGTTTGCTTGCTGCTCTATAGAGGTGACTTGCTGTCCTAGGTGAAATTGCGCATTGAAGGGAGCCGCTTGGGACAACAACGCATCCACCAGTTCTCGCCCTGTGCTTCGGACAGTGCCGGGGATGTCGTAAATGGGTTTGTCTGCATACAAAGCCACACATTGACCGCCTGCGTAGGGCAGGGCATCCACGACGTGGCAGCTGATTTCTAGCAGGCCAAGTTCAAAAATCAGAAACAGCGCTGCGGGTCCAGCGCCAATGACCAAGCAATCGGTTTCAATAGGGGAGGTTTTCAAGGTGCCGACACCTTGCCTGATCAACGCTGCAGTTCGGACAATTTGTCGGTCTTGTCTTTCCAGTCATCCGCATCCGCCATGGGGGCTTTGCGTTTGGTGATGCTGGGCCAGCCGCTGCGGGCCAGTTCGACATTGAGCTTGATCATGTGCATTTGGTCTGCAGGCACATCCTCTTCAGCATAAATGGCGTTGACAGGACATTCGGGGATGCAGACAGCGCAATCGATGCATTCATCGGGGTCGATGGTTAAAAAATTGGGGCCTTCGCGAAAACAGTCAACGGGACAAACATCGACGCAATCTGTGTATTTGCAACGGATACAGGCTTCGGTAACTACGTGGGTCATGATGAGAAATCGAGAAAGGCTAATGAGAAGGTATGAGGCATTTTAGGGTAAAGAATGGCTCAGCCTAGAACCATGACCGCAGCAGATGTTTTATGGCTTGCCGTGTCGACCAAGACCATGGAGCCCAGCGTGCGGGAACGGCCATAGGGCAAGGTCAACAAGGGCTGCTGAAAACTCAGTTGCACACGGCCTATGGCGTTGGCCGG
>Ga0209358_10004330_pt1 | contig 10222 bp, 16 predicted proteins | sample LauGreFa1BDMLBSN_2_FD_187574 | JGI IMG/M metagenome (GOLD analysis project Ga0209358, IMG submission 187574) | Freshwater lake microbial communities from Lake Michigan, USA - Fa13.BD.MLB.SN (SPAdes) (version 2) | ecosystem: Environmental > Aquatic > Freshwater > Lake | place: Lake Michigan, USA...
GCGGCGGGCCTCCTCGAGCCAGCGGGTCGTCCAGCCCATCTTGCGATCGCTGCGCCGCAGGGGCAGCATGTGCCCGTAGCTCTCGGCGCGCTGCGCGTCGGGCTGCGTGTACTCGGTGGCGTCCTCAAAGCCCGTGCTGACGCCCGAGCGATACTCGACGCCAAGGTCGGTCGTGAGGGCTACCATGCCACCATAGTAGTTGCTGTTCAGGCCGCTGTTGACGATCTGGACAGCCGAGTTGATGTCGTTCAGGATCGCCTCGTACGTGGTGCCGTCACGCAGCCGAAGCCGCGTCAGTTCCGACGTGTCCCACGTGCCGGGCAGCGTAATGTTCTTTAGGTCGTTGACACCGCTATAGGTCGCCATTGCTCATTCCTCCTACGACACCACAGCGGTTGTGGTCGCCGGGCTGACGAAGACAATATCCTCGGCCTCGGCCCAGCCGATGCGGAAGTTGAAGTCACCCTGCACGGCCGAGGCGCTCTGGTCGAGCTTGCCTGCTGTCGGGCTCACAAAGATCGCGCCGCCCGGCGTCATCCCCGTCCCGGCAGCGACCGGCCCGAACATGACAATATCCAGACGGTCACCAACCGCGAAGGTGGTGGCGCCCACGTGAGCGTTGACGGCAACGACGATCCCCCGCGCGATCGAAGCCGCCTCTACGTCCGCATCGGCTGGCTTCCAACCGTTCGTGCCGTCCAGATAAACGGCGTCACCGACGCTCCCCGACGCACCAGCAGTACCGCGCCGCATGATCGCCCCGTTCAGCGGGCGCACGTTGGCAGCAGTAACCGTAATCACAGCCATGTCATTCCCCCTAGAGTTACTTCAGACGATAGCGCTGCCGGATCTCCTGCTCGCGCTGCTTTGGATCCTGCACCGGCGAGGCCCTCCCACCAGCAGCATTTATGTCCGGGGCTGTGCGAGGAGGTGACGTTGTCGAGACGACCTCGCGGTGCGCCGTAAGATACTCAAGCTGCTCGGCGAGATCCAGCCGCTCGACCAGCGTGAGAACATGCTGTGGGACGTTGGCCTTTAAAGTTTTTGCGTACAAAGCAAGCGCCTCTTCGTAACGACGCACCCGGTCGGCAGTTGCCTTCAGCTGAATGACCTCTGAGCGGTGCTGCTCGAGCTCATCAATCAGTTGCTGCCGCTCGTTTGCAATCGCCACTTCGGCGGTGCCACGCTCCTTCTCCGCCTGTGAAGCCAGCGTGCGGGCCTGTCGATCCAGACGCTCACGAATGATGCGATCCACCTCGACTTGCGAGAACAGACGCGCCTCACGCCCAGAGGTACCGACTGTTGTACCGGCGTCGGGGGCCGTGGTTGCTGGTTGTTCCTGCGTCTGATCGGTTTCCATGATATCTCCTAGTCAATTGGCGAGCCAATCAACACGTATAGTATAGCATACAGACAATTATGATTTCTTGGACTTATTACGTGCAGATATTGCACGAGCCTTTCGGCGGGCGTCGTCCTTTGACGAAGCACCCCAAGCCTTTAGTGAAAGCAGCAATCGCGTTGGGCTGCCATCTGGCTTCCTCTCAGGGCCCGGCATGTTCCCCATACGGGCAAGGAACGACGCGCGGCGGGGGTTGTCACCGCTCTTGACCGGAGCCTTAAGCGTTCCCCCCGTTTCCTGCTTGTATGAACGTCGTCCCGCAGCGTTAAGGCCACCCTTCGGGTTCTGACCCTCCTTGCGCTGCCATGCCGGGCTCTTTGCCATCACATCCCCCGCTTCTTGCCACCCTTCTTCGGGGCCTTCTTGTCGTCCATGTCGGCCTTCTTGCCGCCCTTCATGCCGCCCTTCATACCGCCACGCATATACCCTGCCGGGTTACCCTTGGGCATTCGGACCCCCTGATGATTGAGCCGGTTCCATTGGCTGGGGAGGCTCGGTTGGCTGAATATCAGTGCCGGGAAGCTGCCACTCGTTCAGCTGGGCATCTGAGTAACCAAGCTCCTTCAACAGTTGACGCCGCGGCACGCCGAGCTTCATCTTCCGCTCAGCCCGCTCCAGCATCTTGTCGTCGTCGCGGGTCTCCGCAGTATCCCAGATGACGCGAATTGGCACGTCTTCATTATACGACGTTCCGCCATAAATGTTCGAAAGCTTCCGGGCCATCGCAAACATCTGTTCATATGCGAAGCCGAGCATCTGCTGCCGTTTGCGCACCTTGGTCAACAAAGGGCCATCTTGCTGCTTCAGCGTCCCCTCAGCGGCTACCTGCCCTGACACAAGGAACCGCGTGATCGGCGTGTCGGTAACCATCGCAACCCAGTAGACCAGCTGAGTAATCGGCTTGATCATGATCTCTGGGTCAGCGCCAGACAAGGCACGGAACGTTGCCTCTCCCGCGCTCCTCTCCGAGCCAATAATAATGCCCGGCTCAAGCTTCACTTGGTTGGACTTGTCATCGGCAAGCGGCTTCCCGTCGGTCGTCGGGAAGAACCCGAAGGCCGTATAAATCTGAAAGGCGGTCAGATCACCCGCAGCCAACATATCGACAAGGTTTTTGTTGATCGCATTCTGAAGCGGAATTGCGTCCCACGCCTCGCAACGCATACCCTCATTCATGGTGTGGATTACAGGCACGCCAAGGGGGTTGCCTTCATTATCAACCCATGGGATTGGCCATGCCTCGTCCCCCGGGTCTCGAACCTTCTGAAGGTTGTTTCCCATCAGATACTTCTCAACGCGATCAGGGTAGTAGACCGTCAGCCGGTGTCGGATAGTCCTCTGATCGTTCTCAACGACTGTCTCATACCAGCGACGGGTAACGTACTCAATCTCCTCAGACGGGTCATCGTTCTTGTAGAAGGCGCGACACCCAAACCCCTCACCGTTATGGATCGATCGGTCGGTATATCGGACGTGAGGAACAAAGCGTGGCCGCTGCTCCTTGTTGTCCCACGTTACAATAATAAACGCCTCGCCGTCACGAATGGTTGATTCATGCAGCTCGTCGGCCATAACGTCGCCCGCGTTCTGCTCCCAGATACTCATCGCCCAGTCAGCCTGCTCACCATCATCGCTGATGAAGCCACGAACCATAAGGCGCTCAGTAACGGCATGAACCACCGTACGGGTAACGTTGAACCGCAGCGCGTCGTAGTCTTCGATGCCGGGGCGATCACGAAGAAACTCACGCAATCGATCGGTGAGCTTCACATAATGACGCCCCTCATGGTAATCCCTCGCCCGAACCACAGCCCGCTGCCGGGCAATCTCGTCCTCGGCAAGGTCCATGGTCGTGGCCTGAACCGTATAGGACGGCCCATACAGAGGCACACGAAAGAAGTTAACGTCGGTCATGCGTACCTCATAACAAAGCCACCCTTGGGCGCGTCATCTACAGGAAAGAGCTTATGCATCGCCCAAACGAGGGCGTCCATACGGTCTGGGGACGTTTCCCCCGGCACATAGCGGCACATCTGCGTCTCAAGTGTCTCAAAGACCCGAACGTGATGAACACGGCCCTGCTCATACAATGCAACGATCGGCTCCGCACGGGTAACCTTGCCCCGGGCGGCCCAGACCGTCTCGATTGGCAGATATTCTCCACCAAAGGTACTTCTGATCGTATGCTCGACCATCTCCCCACCATTATTGCGTTCCGCAATAATCAGGTCGGCCTGCGTTTCAGTATATGCCTGAATTACCCGATCAGCCCACTCAAGCGGCGACCCCGAGCAAGTATAATCGGCCAGCACGTAAGCGTCGTCCCCCGCTCGGCCAACTACAATGATCCCAGTCTCGCCAGTGGTGCTTCCTGACATCGGGTCAACCCCAACAACCACACGGTCAAGATCTTCTGGCGCTTCCACTCGAAAGTCATCAATTAGATCGCTCGTCCAAAGCGCGCCCGGAGTATCATCAAGGATCTCCGCGTTGAGCTCCTGACGCCCGATGCGGGTTCCTGCGTAGCGCTTCTCGAGTGAATCCGCCGCAGTCTGCGCCAGAAATGGGTTATCTTTCGTGCTTGCCTTCGTCTTGACCCAGTCAGGGTCGTTAACAAGGTCAATGATGATCTTCTTTGGCCTCGGGGTCGTTGTAACCAACACACGAGGATCAAAGCCCAACCGAAGGCCCATCATTGCGTTATCAAATGTCTCTTGCGCCCCTGCCTCAGACGTTGCGGCTACCGCCGCAAGCTCATCAATCCAAAGGCGATGAAACTGAGGGCCACGCAGACGGTTAGGCTCAGATGCGGCGTATCCTTTAACAATAGCTCCATTAATAACCGCCTCTGACATTGAACGGTTCCACCGCGTTACCTGCAAGCCAAGGATTTCAGCGTTAGCCAAGATGCCGCTATCGCCCTCAAATGCGACGTCACGGACGTCCGCCGCCGTTGGGGCAATAACGCCGAGGCGAAGCTGTTTCTTAATACGAACGTCTGGGTTAATAATTGCATCGAGGAGCCAGCAGGCCCCCGCATGCGTCTTACCGGCACCCCGCCCTGCCAAGAGCATCCAGCCACGCCACATGCCATCAGGGATCCGCTGATGTTGCAGAAGCTTTGGCTGGCGAACCTTCACCCCGGCCCGCGCCTGCAAGGGCGCGGGGCCGGGGATGTGCAGACGCTTTCGGCTATTCGTCAGATTTGCCACTGTCAACCGTCTCAAACTGCGGGAGGATTTCGGAAATACGCAAGCTGTGTGCCTCAAGGTCTGCCGCAGCCATCAGGGCACGCGACGCGAGCCCCAGAGAGTTTTGCGTGATTGTAAAGTCTTTACTGGTGATACGCCCCCGCATTGTGCGCAGAAGCTCCATTGCGGTCTCCTGAAGCTCACGCCCCGTCTCACGGTATCGGGACATGTATTCCTCAACGTCGCGCTTGTACGTCTCCTCAGCCAGCTTGATCTTATGCGACGCAACGGCCTCATCGTATTCTCGGGCCGCAGCGTTCCAGTCATAATTTCCCGCCCAGTTATTGACCTGCGATTGAGACACGCGCTGCTTCAGCGATACGTCTCGAAGGTTGCGGTACTGCCCCATCAGCAAGTACTGCACCTTTGCCTCATAGGCCTTAGAGCGCTCGCCCGGCGCGTATGGGATTGAGATTTTGGTTGAAAGCGGCTCTGTCATTCTTCGTCCTTCCACCCCATTGCGACACTCACGCGCGGGAATTGCTCTGAAAAGATCTGCAAGATGCTGTTTGCCAGCTCCCGATGCTCGCGTTGCGTCTGCGGGGTACACCGCTGCTGCAAGTAGTGCAACCACGAGCGGATCGTGCCATTAATATACATTGTCGTCTCAGTTAGCTCTGGAAGAAGAAAACGAGCCGACTCATACGCAACCCCATGCTTCAGTAGTTTGTCATATAATACCACGCCTTCATAAAGGTAGTCGTCAACCTGCTCTTGCAGCTCATCAGGCAGGTCAGCGTCTATATCCCCTCCCTGACGCCCCTTTCCTTGCAAGCGAAACTGAATTGGCGAGTATTCCGTTTGCGCAGACGCATATCGTTGCGAAAACTCTTGAAACGAGAAGCTTCGGTGCCTGATAATCTGACGCCCAATCGCGCGGGACGTTACGACCTCGACGCACATGCTAGCCATCTCAAAGACGCTCCAATGCCCGTGTTGGATGCAATACTTCAAGAGGCGGCTGCCAGTGCCGAAGTTCGTCTGGTTCTTCGGGTTGCTTACCCGGGCGCAGTACACAATCAGGTCTTCGGCGGTCGGGGCGTCGTGGGCCCCAACCGTGACCCCGGGAAGCATGAATTGCGAGATGGCGATCAATCGCGCTGGCATCTTATTCTCCGTTTGAGTACAATACAATCGGCGGGGCAAGATATAGCCGGTCCTTCATCCAAAGGTGCCATACATAGTTATGGATAGGCTGCGCCTTGCGTTCCTCACTCCACCACGGCCGGTAGCGGAGCTTGATCTGCCCATGATAGCCGGGAGCCGCAAAGAGCGCCGCCCGGTTCTTCGCGTGATCAAACGAGGTGCGCAGCAGGAACGCCGCCCCTGCAATGTAGCCGTCCTCGACCAGCTCCACCGCGTGCCGGATAATGGTGTCGACAATAGGCCGCTCGTATGGTGGATTTGTAACAATCCAATCCTTGTCATGGTAATCCCACTGCGCGAAGGCGTCAGGCAGCAGAACCGCGGGAAAGCCCAGCTCTTGAAGCCGTTCTGCAATGCCGCTCCCGTCAGGGGCGCAAATATCAACGCATCGCCCTCCGGGGTGAATATATTCCAAAAGGCTGTCAGTACACCGCGGATCAATGGTCTGATAGTTGTCGTCGGCCCTTCGAGGGTAGTTGCTGTGGACAAATGGGACTTTTGTCATGCTACACCGTAGTACTGCAGATACCGATGCAATCGGCTACGTCGGGCTCTTGTCCGAGCTCAATTGGCTGCTTTGCCTGATACTGAAGCCTAAGCCGCTCAAGCGACATATCTTTTAAGATCGTCATACGCTTGCCAAAGTGCTCAGCGATCTCACGCTCAAATCGCTCCCGCTCCGCATATGTTTCTGGCTGCACCTGTAATAAATGCAACCATTGCTTCTTTGATGAACGGACGCATCCGCCCCCACAATTGTTGTGCGAAAACCCTAACTTGTAAAGCTCAGGGGTCTGAATAGCATGTTTTTTGTAAAACTGCGCAATAGCAATGTCATCGATATGAAACTCAATAAGCGGGAACCGCAGAGACACCGCAATTGCACGATTAACAGAAACAATCTCGTAAACCTCTTTAATCCTCTTCGCGCGGTGGCGCTCGTTCGCGCCAATACCAAAAAGCAATACGTCACCATCTTGGCAATACCGTTGCAAGCGTTGCGCCTTGAGCGTATGCGAACAAAATGGGAGACGATTATTTGGAATGGCGTGCTGGTCGTACGCCACCATCTCGACGTCCCGCCCATCGTTGTCATGGACGATCGGGTGATCCAAAAAGACGCTCAGGTCGTTCAGGAAGCGGTGCAGGTCCGGGTGCTCCCAGCCGGTATCGTTAAAATACAATACCACGTCGTCTTTCGGGTAGTGCTGCAGCGTCCACCATGCCACGTAGCCTGACGCCTTGCCTCCCGATATAGTGCTGATCACCCGCCCCATACATCACCTATACTTCTTGACCTTTTGCGCAACCTTCTTGGGCTGCCGGACAAACTGCTTACCCGCCTTGTTCCCCTCAGCCTTGGCGCGGTTCGTTGCGGCCCGCTCAGCAGGCGTCAGGGCGTCCCACGCGGCGGCAGGAAGGTATCGCTTCTTCCCAAGCGAAGGGCGCCCATCGACGGTGCGCCAATTCTGTTTCGTCCACTCGGTCAGTGACCGCTGCGTCTTGGCCCGCGCCATTACTTGTACCCTCCGCCGCGCTTCTTGTATTCCAAAGCCAGAAGCTGGGCCTTGCGGGCCGACCACTCACCCGGGTCTCCGCCCTTCGTGCCCGCCTTGATCTTCTGAAACAATGCTTTACGCATGGCGGGCTTAGTGTAGTTGCCCGCCTCGTTGACACGAGACGGGCGGCGCTTGGTTGCCATGGCCACCTCACAGGGTTACGGCAGCACGTTCGCCAGCGTTTGCATGTACGGCCGATATGGCGTCTTGCTGTCCGGCCCACTGCTGCGGCTGTAGACGACGACCAGAGAGCGTCCCGCCGGGGAGATCGACACCGACGCGTACTTGAACCGCCTGTCGGCGGCCCACAGCTGGGTCGTCGCCCCGGTGGGGAGCCTCTGCCATACCTCGGCACGGTAGTTGGCGTTACGGTTGAGCAGCGCATAGTATGTCGTGCCGTTCGTATGAACATACGACGCCCAAACCTCTACCGATTGTGCGGGCTGGAGTGAAACTTCACTCATGACAACCTCACGCGTGTCCGGCACGATGGACGGCGGCCATGGTGCGGGTCAAACCGGCCGCCGTGGCTGCGGCAGCAATACCTTCCAGAATGCGCTGGGCGGTCAGGGCCGCCGTGAGCGTGTCGCCCTGAGCCATGCTGATCAGGAACGCCGCAATGATACCGCTGAGGACCGCTGCGAGAACCGATGCCCAGCTCGGGACGTTTGGCCACGCAAGCTTCACAAACTCCACCAGATATCCGGCAACCATGGCCGAGGAGCTGACGGTGATCAGGCTATCCATTCAGGCCCTCCTACGCACTCGACAACTATATCATACAACAATTTCAGGCCGGGATTTGCATCATAGTGGGCGTCTGCCGGGTTATCCCAGTAGACGACGCGATTAATACCCGAATTCGCGATAAGCTTGCAGCAGGCGAAGCATGGCGCGGACGTAACATACAGAGTGCTCGTGTTTCGTCGCGACGGGTCGGCGTCCATGATCGCATTTGCCTCGGCGTGGACCGCGTAGCAGTTATCGTACCCCTGCCCCCGCTCGCCAGAGCGGCGGGGGCAGTACAGGTCGCATGACCTGCTATGCATGTATTCCGTTGTCTCACCAATGTGGAGGTTTCGTGGAACGACGTTGTAGCCGGTGGAGATGATCGTCTGGAAGCGTTCGTTCAACGTGTTGACCAGAACGGCCCCAACCTGACGCCCCGCACACGGCGAGCGTCGGCTCATCGCGTGGGCGACCCGCATCCATGTATGATCCCACGAGGCGCACGATGTCATGTCAATCCTCCTGCTGCGTCACCCTGTCAATGCGTTTACGGGCAATCTCTACGTAAGCCGCGTCCAGATCGATCCCAACAAACGACATGCCCTCCAGCACGGCTCCGCGCCCCGTGCTGCCCGAGCCGCAGAAGGGGTCGAGAACCACCCCGCCGGGCGGTGTGACCAGACGACACAGGTACCGCATCAGCTCGGTGGGCTTCACGGTAGGGTGGTTGTTCTCGCACCCGTCGTCGCGGTCCTTCTTGCTTGGCTTGGCGCAGTAGAAGAACCGGGCGGCGGAGCCCGTCTGCCCCGCATACGTGTTTGTGCGAACCTTGGCGCTGGGAAGCTGGAACAAGTGTGTATTGATATCCGCGCCACGCGCCCCCAGAGCCTTTTGCTGGCCGGGCTCCTTGTATTCCCGAGCGCTCGGAGCCTCAGGAAATAATGCGAGCACCTCATCGCTGCCGTCATGGATCACGTTGGCAGGCCAGCGGCCGGATTCGCTACCGCCAACCGGCGAACGATTGACGCTCGCCCACCCTGCTGAACTCACGCTATCCCCGCGAGCGCGAACGGTTGATTCCGTCCCCACCCTGCACCCATCCACGTTGATCCCGCCCGTGCCGTGCCGCAGCACGTTCTCCGCGACGGTGCCGCTTAGTGGCTTGCGGGCTACAACGATTGGCTCGACGGACGGCTTCAACGCCGTGCCCCAGCCGGTCCACTGGCGGGCCGCGTCGGTGGCGGCCGCCTTGTCGATCGCCTTGCTCACGTCGTGCGACTTTGGCATGCCTTGCCCGTACACCCACATGATGGTGTCACGGATCTCCCAGCCCGCGTCCTCAATGGCACACGCGAGCCGGTGAAACGTCCGCGTGCCGCCGAACGCGAGCAGGTGGGCGCCCGGCTTTGCCACGCGCAACGCCTCGCGCCAGAAGTCGCCGCCGGGCACGCCGTGGTCCCAGCCCTTGCCCATGAACCCAATCCCGTACGGCGGGTCGGTGACGATAGCGTCAACGCTGGAGGCCTCCAGCGTTGACATGACGTCCCGGCAATCACCAACGTGCAGCTCAACCACCGCCTTCCGCCCCCGTGATCATCTCGAGCTCACAGGAGCCGCCCACGCAGGCCACCTCCTGCGCCGCGTCGGTCATGTCGTGGTCCTCATACAGCCAGACGCGGGAGAAGTCAATCTCCGGGAAGGCCTTGGCCAGCCGGGTGTACTTCTGCTTGGTGACCGTCTCGTAGGGCATCTGGTCGTACTTGGCGTCAAACTCGGGCAGGAACGAGAGCCCGCCAATCTGGGCGCGGTGCTCCCACACCCACTCCCGCAGCGCGGGCAGCTCGGCGGGCTTGTAGGTGATCGTGCAGGACGGGTTGTGCTCGGTGTAGTTGACCTTGTTCAGCAGCCAGTACTCGCACTGCTCGACCGCCGTGCGCTGGTGGTTGAACGTCGCGCCGTCCGGAGACTTCACCGGGAAGTGTACCACGTACGTGGTGGCCGTCGGGGCCGTCTGGCCGTTCTCCGGGTCCATCGGGACACTGCTGTCCTGAAGCACGCGATACAGCGGGGAATTCACCGACACCCGCACGTTGCGCACGTAGTAGGGCGCCCAGCGGGCATGCAGCCCCGAGGAG
>Ga0209358_10004332_pt1 | contig 10218 bp, 6 predicted proteins | sample LauGreFa1BDMLBSN_2_FD_187574 | JGI IMG/M metagenome (GOLD analysis project Ga0209358, IMG submission 187574) | Freshwater lake microbial communities from Lake Michigan, USA - Fa13.BD.MLB.SN (SPAdes) (version 2) | ecosystem: Environmental > Aquatic > Freshwater > Lake | place: Lake Michigan, USA...
AAATCAAAATCTCCAAATGTGAATAAATTTAGAGATTGGGCAACAAATATTATATATTCATTTCATTTAGGATCATTGGAATAAAAATAAAAAATTTATACAGACAATACTAAAAACGATATCCCCCCTCATGGTTACCCTTGTTTATACTTATTTAAATATACAAATTATACAAATGATTATTATTTATTTGAATATGGGAAATCCAATAAAGGAAAAGATAGAATATAATAACATATTTCTGAAAAAAAATAAAAAGACTTAACTATTTAAATGGTATATTCTATTTATATTGATCCGGAAAATACATATGAAGCAGAAAATGAATTAAAATAATATTTAATTTCAATCGGTGTTTATCATAGTATTTAAGATTTTTCATCAGAATTAATCAAAATAGAAAAAGGAGATTTTAAATAAAAACTTTAAGAAATTAAGAGTTTTATGGATAAATTGAATTAAATATATGCTCCAAGAATATAGAATATATAAAAATAAATAAAATTATTAGAAGATAAAAATAATCTTTTATCTGAATAAAAGGAAGATTTAAAGAAATAGGTTTCTTTATTGTAAAACACGAATAATGAGTTATCTATTAATTATAATAACATTGTTGAAAAGTTTATTCAATTAAGTATGGATATCCATTATACAAAAAATAAAAATTGAAATTTATATTATAATAATTCATATACATATGAAATCACTATTTTAACTATTTAACTATTTAACTATTTAATTAAAAGTTTTAGTATAAACATTTCAAATAAAAATGTCTTGGATGCCCGATCGTGTCAGAGATGACATTCTGAATAAAGTCAGAGACTATCCCAATGAAGCATTAAAAGCTCCAATAAATGTAGTAAAATAAGTGAAGAAAGTTATAAAGAAAAAATGATTATATATATAAAAATACAATGTTTTATACTATACGAACCAAAAAACCCAATGGATTATGTTGGTTTATATCTTTTATGAATATAGTTTTAATTTCTGAAAAACACTAAAAAAAATTAATAAAAAATATTGATTAAATAAAAGATAAAAATATTAGATAATCAATAATCTTTTTATTAGATTAGTTTCCAATTAAATATGAAATAAAATTTGATAATAAATTATTTTTAAAATAATTATATTAATTTAATAGTAAAAAATTCCCGATATATTCATAAAAAGACAAAGGATTTAATTCACAAGTATATTATTATCATTTTTATAAATATATATTAAAATTAAATATATTATTTTATGGTATTGTATATTAAGAAAATATTTTTAATATATACGAAGTTGAAAATATAGAAATATCATCACATTTAAATAAAAAAATAAAAGAAAAAATAATATATAGTTCATAAAATATTAAAGATATATAATAATATTTATAAAAAAATATTAATTCACAAATAGTAATGATTATGTTTGTAAATTAATACAAAAATATTAATATTAAATTTTCAAATTTTATAAAAAAATATAAATTAGATTCATTTGAAATAATATATAAAAATAACAGAAATATTAAACATTCTTTGGCATATATATAATATAATAATATTTGGTATAATACAAATTCTGGTTTAGGTAATTGCAATGAAGGATTTTTAATTTAATAAGAACCACCATTAGATAAAACAATTTAAAATAATAATGAAAAATTTTATAAGGGTTTTAATGTTGATTAAGATAAAGTATTATATTTATTGTCTGAGTGATTTTTTATTTCTTAAATTTATTTAATAATGATTATATTAAATTTATATTATACAAAAAAACAAAAATTGATTTATAAATATAATATAATTATACTATATTATATTTATAATAAATCATATTCATAATACATATTTTAAGTTATATAATAATTGAAATCCAAAAATTATCATCATGATGGAAAATTTAGAAGGTTTAGAATATATTGTAAATAATACAGAAATATATGAAAAAGTTGATGATGAATATATAATTTAAAAATTTAATAATATATTTGAAGAAGATTAATAAAAATAACAATAATTTTAAATTATTATAAATACCAATAATAACAATATAGAAAATAATTATAAATATAAATTTGCATAATAATTTATTTTAAAAGGGATAGAATTAATTAAAAATCTTCAAATAAATACTAATTATGTTCATAATCATAATCATAATCATGATCATGATGGTGTTCATAATTATAATTAATATTTGTAATTATACTCAGATACAACAACAAAAACTTTAAATTTTTTATATCTGATTTATAAATCAAAAGATTTTTAAAACTAACATTTTAATGATGATTTAGAATTATTGTGTTAGTTACTATAAAAATAATCTAATATAGGATATATTATATAATCTGATATGTGTTATTTATTTTTCATTAGACTTTTATTTGATTCCAGGAAAAATATTAAAAAATAATTTTTGAATTACATATACGGAAATACATAGTTATATACATAAAAACTCATTAATAGTTATACCGAAAGTCGTATTTTATGTAGTAGTTATGTTAGTACTTTTTTTTGTATTGATTTTTATATGTTTTAACAATTTGATTAAACTTTTTATGAAAATTAATATGTGTAATTTTGTGATAATAATGAAAAATTTATAGTATTTTTGGATAATTCATAATAATATAAAACACCTGATTAATTTAACATATAATATTTAAATTAATATGTTGAGAAATTATAATATTTTAATAAAATATTAGTTTTAATGTTTTTTTTCTTTAAAAATAGAAATTAGATTAACAATATTGAATAAAAACAAATTAATTTATTAAATACTGTTTTTGAAGAATTTTAATATATTATTCAAGTAATACAAACAAAACATCCTTTTGAATAACCTTTTATGTAACGCCATGAAACTTTGGTATATAACACAATGAGTTATATTATAATAAAATTATAACAATATTTAGTATAAGATATACATAAATTAAATTTTATTAATATCTAAAAAATATTTAATAATAATCATCCTAATAATGATTAAATTAAAATATCATTAGCAAAAATTATTTTTTTGAAATATATTAAAAAAAGAAGAGTTCTTAAATTTAAAAAAGTTGTAATTGATTATATGTGTCATCCAAAATATGGCATATTATTTAATAAATATTAAAATGATTATAAATCTGATTTAATATAATTATCCGAAAAAATGTGATTGAAAAATAAAAAAACAATATATACATTAATCATAAACGACGCCTACTTGTATAATAATTCCCCTGTTTAAATTTACATTATTAATTAAAACAAAATTATATTTTTTAATTAAAATTCATTAAATAATAATATATCGACAATCGTTCAAGCATTTGTATATACTCGGTTTCATATGATTAGTCTTAATTCATTGGATAAATCCCTTTAAATGCTTTATTAACAATGTTTTATTTATTACTTTTTGATATATTTGTCGTATATCCCATCCACAATAAACCAATAAATAATTCTACTTATTCTTCCGGATATATGTTAAATTATATTATTTTTTTCTCACTATTTATATATTCTTAATATACTTCCCATACTTTTTTATGACACTATTTACCATTAAATAAAATATAATTACCATAATGATCTATTAATGGACCACCAGTATAAGTTTGATAATATTATGCAAATTATTAACAAATTGTATTATTTTAAATATTATTTATTGTGAATACGAAATTATTAATTTTATTTATAATATTGTTTTCAATAAAATATTAACTAATACCAAATTTTTTATATTATAATAAAAAATAATATTATTATAATATTTATACATGTACAAATCTATTTTTGTATTTATTAAAATATTATTAAGAACTTAATAATATTCCATAATTTTATATTAATTTAAGAGTAGTTTTTTGTGATAAAAAATCAATTTTATTTATCAATTCCAATACACATTTTATATTATGTTTAAACGCATAATTATAACTTTTAATCCAAAAATCTTTATAAAATTCTTACATATTTTTATTATTATTATATATTAAATAAATAATATTTAAATTAATAATGGCACTTCCTTCTAATCAATAAACATTGGCAATCAATACACTTATTAACTAATTTTATCCTTCTGAATAAGAACTTTCATATAAATTTATTAAAGCAACAATATAAGTATCTTTAAAAATGTTTTATAATAAACCACAAATGCTTTCTAAAAATTTATAATCAGCAATTGATACATATAAAAAACGCTACAACTATACTGAAAATAAATTATAGCGTTTTTTAAATGTTTTATAAAAATAATTGTTATTAGATAATAAAAAATAATTAATTTCAAATGAAATATATGAAAATTTATTAAATATTATTAATACATAATTAGATATGAATAAATAATTTTCATTATTGAATTCATATGTAAATAAAAATAATCTCTCATAAACAAAAAGAATGTTTGTATTATAAAAATAAAATGTTTTAGCAAAAGATTAATTTATTATTCTTTAAAAACTTTACCATTATTTAAATTAATAATCATTCTTAAATGAACTTTAATAATTTGTAGATAATTATAAATAATAAAATATAAAAATTAATAGTCAAGTTAAAGAAATCTTAATAACATAAATTGATAATTTTATTTCAGAATATGAAACAAAATACCCCAATTAAAAATATTAATAATTATAATAAACATTCTTTTAAGATTAAGGGTTATAATTGGCATTGACAAAAATAGTATTAACAGCAATTAAAAAAGACAATAAACTTTAAGATATCGTTGATGATACATTGATTGAAATCTAAGATTTTTTGTCATAAAAAATATAATTTTAATAATGAGAATAATGAGAATAATGAGAATAATATTTCATAATTTTGTAATTTTTAATAATGTTTCTTCGTATTCTTTTTTAAAAATATCTTTATTAATTAGATATTATACTTTTATTATTTTTTTTAAATCTAAATGTGGAATTATTGGGTCACATTCATGAAGATATGTTTTTAAAAATGTATTAATTTAATATTATATTGGATAATATTATAAAATACCATATTTTGAATCATGATACATACAATGATACTTTTAAGGAACTAAACTCTTTGATAAATATGGCATTATAAACATTTAAAGTGTTTCGTTTGTTATTTTAATCTTTTCAAAGATTTCTTTTTAAATATAATAATTTAAATAGTTTTAATTATCATCAATTGTATTATAAATACATTCGATGAATGGTGCCATTGAATATTTATAACAATATGCGGAATTGGTAAAGTTATATTAATAATAATCTAAATTATATTATAATCCTGCTAAATAATTAAAACACATAAACTTAACTTTTTATAATTCGGTTTCATTCATATTTTCAATATATTAATACAATACATACTTATTTTTAATTTTATATAGTGGAATTTCATCATTTGACAATAAATGTGGATTATATTCTATTACTTTCATATATTCATTTAATTTTGCGGTATTTATATTTGTATTCCAACTTTAATTTTTTTGTTTATAAAATTATTCCATATATTTTTTATATTCAATATTTTCATCTTATTATAATTTTCTAAAAAAATATTTAACAAAATTATAATTTATTTTATATGTTTTTTATCCAGGCGTTTTATAAAACAATTATTCGTTTTTATCTATATCAATATTTCCCGTTTTAACATATTTTTATGTATCATGTGTATTATCAATTATTATTCGTTATTATGTATCAATTGCTGTTGAAGCATATGCCTCATATAATTTATTATAAATATAATTATTAAAATATAAATATGATAATCTTGGTAAAAAATCATTACCAAAAAGCATAGTTAAAACAACATATTCTTATATACTAATTTTAAATTCATATTTGTCTTCAATATCTTATAAAATAAGGTCTTTCAACAACATTGTATCTATAACTGTTCCGTCTTCACGAACAATGAAAATATTATGTTATTCTGTATTAAATAATACTAATTATATTAAATCACTATCTAAACCATTAATTGCATAATATTTATTAATATCTTATGGTTATTGTCTGATTATTTAAAATATTTTATGTTCTGCTTCTCCTAACATTTAGTCATCATATAAAAATGTATTATCTTATAAACCATTGCTGTTAATAAATTCTTTAATATATTCTGATAATTCTTTCATAAATTATGTTCCTACTGATATTTAATTTGTATCAAACCAATTTTGTTCATTAAATTCTTATAAGCACATATTTTTTTTACAAAAAACAAATAACTATTGATTTTTATATTGTGATAAAAATCTTCGTTTTCTTTACTATTATAATTTAGCATAACAAGGTATTCCATCTAAAACAATATATGTTTATTTTGGTTTAATTTTTTCATTCTAATTTTTAATTTCTTCACAAAAAGCTTAATATATTTATTTTTTTGTTTTACATTTTGATATATTTTTATATATTAGTCCATTTGCGTCATAAAATAAAATATCAATATTTTTTTAAGGAACACTATTTTTTTTAATAATTTATGGATATTATTAACTAATATATTTAAAATAATTTATAATTCCCATTTTTAATATTTTTGAATCTAATTGATAGATATAATTATTGATTATTATTTTAATATTCTATATTGATACAATAATAAATAATTTTATTATAATAATATATCAAATTTTATTTTTATATATAAAAAGTAAAAAAAATTTAATTTAGTTTAAAAATGGCAAAATCTTAATTTTCATCTCTTTCAGTAAAACCAACACTTAAATAAGTAGAAAAATTTCTATCTACTGAACCACCAAAAACATTCAAAAGTGTTTAAGGTTAAAAAAGTTATAGAATTAACCATATTATTGTTTTAATGGCACTTGCATATTTATTATTGAAAATGCCACAAATTGTTAAGAAATACAAAAATGTTCCATAAGATATTAAAATACTATACTGGGCAACCATTATCGCATTTGTAATCCAATTTGCCATTGTTGTATATCTATTACCAAACATTGTAGAATGTTCAATGTCCGGAAATTGTGGTAAAATCGCATGGTTTCTACTTGCGTTTAGTATGGTATTTGCCGTAGAAAAACTGTTAATGTTTATATATACAGTTGAAGCAATTTAAAAATTTTGATTTAAATTAATATTATTTTTTTATATTTTTATATTAAAAATATAACAAAAAAGTTTATAATTACGATGTAACATATTTCTAAAAATCTAAAAGAAATGGACGATATCCATAAATCTATTTCTAAATCTAAAAAATCTTCAACTGTTGAACTATCTTAATAAAAAACAAAAACTGCACAAGTATCTGTCCCAAAATCAAAATCAAAAACCGATTCTAAATCAAAATCTCAATCAAAAACTACACAAGTATCTGTCCCAAAATCAAAATCAAAATCAAAAGGTATGACAGGAGTATAATCAGTTTAAAAAATGATGGGGGGTGCCGATAAAGTTTTTAATTTTTAAAATTTTTATAATGCTCTTGAATCCAAATATGGATAAAAAGGTGGATACATTGAATAATAATAATAATTATCGTCGGAAGAATAAGTTACAACAAATACTCTTTATTCTTTGGAAGACACAATGCGATCCGAAAATGTAGTTATATAAGATTAAAAATTATAATAAGTAAAAAAACATAAATAATAATTATCTGAGCAAGGTATTTATACGGGTAATATTCCATAAGTATTTTATCATAAAGGTGAAGATTTTAATCCATTCATTTAATAATAAGTTTAATAGTAATGATTTAATATTTAATATTTCATACTTCTTCATTTTCGGTTGTTTCAGGTATGTCCATTTTTTTTATTTCTTCTTCTGGATAAAATAAATGTTTATATTACAACATAATTTTAAATAATTTACTTGCGTTAGCGGGTGAAATGCTACATATTTCATGTATTTTTTTCCTTTTAATGGGGTCATTTAATAAAACCATTTACAAACAACCTGCTTCACGACTTCTTGGATCTTTTCTATATAATATTTATTATGTTTCAATAATGTCCATAATTCTAAATGTTTCTTGTAATTATTCATAAGTTAAATTTAATTATGATATATGACGACTCAAATAATCATATGGAGTTTGTTATTGTTATTAACTAATATTAAACTAATTAAATATATTAATACATTTAGTTACAATTTAAACATTTACATTTGCCATTTATGCAATTTCACGATTGCTGCGTTTAACATTATTTTTTGCACACGCATAATATATACATGCACAAAACATACCTGTCCTTTTTGGATCTCTATATATTCCCTTATTTTGTTAAATGCATCTATAATATATAAATGCATCTTTTATAATTGATTCGGGTATATTTCCTTTTTTACATATTGAAGTGATTTTATTATAAATATCATTATATGTCTTGTATTAATACGATGTAATATTTCGTTATTGATATTATGCTATCACAAAAGATTTTTTATTTCTATCAATATATGAACCAAGTGGTTAATTAAACATTTCTTATTTTTCATTACAATAATCTGCCCTGTTTTATTTGTTTTTATCATCATAATTATTACATTCATTCTAATTATCAATATATTAATTTAGAACAGTATTGCATGAATTACAATAATATATATTATCTTAAAATATAATCTAAGATTTATCACAATATTCACACAATACTTATTAATTATCATTAATTTATTCAGACATTTAATTATTTGTATTTGTCACCTTTAAATTTTCTTAAAATTTTTAATTAGTTTATTAAGAAGATTACCCAATATTTTTATCCTTGACATTGTAATTTATTTATTATTTTCTTAATTCTTGTATTTAGATTTATTCTAACTTATATAGTATATCGTCAATATATGAATTATTCATAATTAATATCTATGATGTTATAATTACAACTAATAAACAACAATATATCAAATAATTATTTTTCAATTAATAAATCAATTTTAGATTTTAAGAGTATTTATAATCCTTTCAAATATAAATAAATACATAAAACATTTACAGCTATGTTTCTATATTATTTTTAATTGTAGTCAAACCTTTATATAAAAAATATTTTTAAGAATAATTTTTATATTGTTTTTAATGATATGAAAGAAAAATATAAATCTTCTTCTGAATGGGAATAACTTATATAACAATCATTGAATGAAAAAAATATTGTATTTATAAATGATATTTCTGAAATAAAAAATAAAAAATATTTACATTAAATTAATGATATTATTAAAAATTATGGTTAAATATATATAATTACAGAAAATAATCATAATTATACATAAACTATATTATTTTATCTCAAAGCGCTTAATCAAGATCTATATGTTTCAATGAAAAAATTTCTTCATACAAATTAATGATTTTATTCATATATTATTAAGGAACTTTTCTAACATCAATTAATAATTCATTTTTCTTAAATCGTTCATATGAACCTTCTTGTTCTTTAAATAATTTATCTAATAATATTTAATTGTCGTATATTTTTTTTGCTTTTTATAACCCTACTTTTGAAAAAACTGGTGGTATATTATCTGATTTATCACCAATAACAATTTTAATAAACAAATCTTTATCTGGATCACCTTCTGAACATATTGTCAAATTTTTTCCTTCCATATTATATAACTATACATTATTGAATCTTATTTATAAATAATCATTATCATTTGTTAATACAAAAATATTATGTTATTAAAATCCAGGAGGTGTGCTTGTATTCAAAAAATGTATCATATTCATTATAATATCATCTGCTTCAACATATGGCATTTAAAAGAAACAATTTTTATAATCTTTTTTAAATTATTCTAATATCAATGTAAATACTTACCAGAATACAGGAATTTAACTTCTGTGTTCTTTATATTATGTTAAATGTTGTTTTCTCCAATTTTTTTTATCATCTCCAACTAATATCATTTTGTAATTTTAAAGTTTATTTTTTTTTATAAATTTTTATAGTTTTTCTTAATATTTTTCTTTTAATGATTCTTAAAATTCTTAATAAGATAAAATACTATCCTGTGATTTATCTTCTGGTAATTTTAATCTTTTATAGTATGAAATATAACCATTAATTAAATGGTGTATATAATATGACAAATCAACAAAAAATATATTCATTGTTTTTTTTGAATATGTCATTTTAACAATTTCTGTATTTTATTATTCAGACATTTTTCTATTTAAAATGTTTTTATTATTATAAATTTAATTTAATTTT
>Ga0209358_10004333_pt1 | contig 10217 bp, 6 predicted proteins | sample LauGreFa1BDMLBSN_2_FD_187574 | JGI IMG/M metagenome (GOLD analysis project Ga0209358, IMG submission 187574) | Freshwater lake microbial communities from Lake Michigan, USA - Fa13.BD.MLB.SN (SPAdes) (version 2) | ecosystem: Environmental > Aquatic > Freshwater > Lake | place: Lake Michigan, USA...
GAAGCTGCTGCCAAAAAGGCTGCCGAGGAAGCCGCAGTCAAAGCGGCTGCTGAAGCTGCTGCCAAAAAGGCTGCCGAGGAAGCCGCTGCCAAAGCGGCTGCTGAAGCTGCTGCCAAAAAGGCTGCCGAGGAAGCCGCTGCCAAAGCGGCTGCTGAAGCTGCTGCCAAGAAAGCTGCCGAGGAAGCCGCTGCCAAAGCGGCTGCTGAAGCTGCTGCCAAGAAAGCTGCCGAAGAGGTGACTGCAAGAGCAGCCGTTGAGGCAAGCCGGGTTGTACAAGCGGCTACTCAGGCTGCAACTAGTTCAGTAGCTGCAGCAAATAATGCTGTTAGTGCGGCCGCTCGTGTCCCAGCAGTCACTCCGACGCCAACGCCCTCAACGGCGGTTGCTGCGACACCAACTGCGAGCACTTCCGCATCTCAATCATCCACCGCAAGCGCGTTGCAGGACTCATCGAGCAGCCAGGGGGCAACCCCAAGCTCGGGAAGTCCTCAATCATCTACAAATGACGCGTCGTCAACCCAAGGCTCGACGTCGCCGCCCAGCAGCTCACCGTCTGGATCTTCCACAGCGGGATCGGGGGTACAGAGCCCTACCCCTGCAAGCCCATCGACTTCAGCTGCTGCATCGAGGACAGCCAGCTCTGGGCAAACCAGTACGCCCACTGCGGCGTCGGCGTCGACGCTCCCAGCAGTTCCGCCTTCCCCACCTTCACCCGTCCCAACGAGCAAACCGCCAACGCCCAAGGACAACGCGGATGCAAGCGATCGCACTTTGGCGAGCGTCAAATCACCTCAGGCACCCAAACCCGCATCTCAAGCCCAAAGAGTGACCACCAAACTTGTTGCAGTTTCAGGTATGGTAGTCACTCAAGTCTCTAGCCCCCCCGCTCTTCCCCCGGGAAGTACGCTCGATCAAAACGTTCCAGCATTACCTAATCCTGGTAAGTGGTGATGAGATCGCCCAGCCTCAAACACCTACTGGTCAAAGCGCTAAGCTGTTGGTATTTATGCGCTTTTGTTACCCAGGTGCACAGTGATTCAAGGACCAATAAAGAAGAGTTGAGCGCGACAAGCTCTTTCCAAACCCTTAGCCGGGAGTCATGTGAGCTTAGGCCACGTACCGATGTAGCTTCGAGCGACGGGCTACCTCCGGACAGCGAAATCAGATGTTCAGGCCGATCAGTCGGCTCACTCATCCACCAACGAAGCTACGACAGCAGAAACGGTCTCGATCTTGATCAAGCTCGGGATAATTTGCTTAACGGAAGTGCCTGGAAAGTCCTTGCACAACGTGTGACTTGCGGCAATGGCATCAAGCTTCAAGAGACTGTTTTTGCCTTTGGTTGTCGGTCCAACGTGGGTGGTTTCCCTCATCTTGTTACGCTAAGCCTTAGGGATTCGATCATTAGGATCGCTGACGGTCCTCCAATCATCTTGCCTACGCTACTAGCGGTCGCCGCTGGCCCTGCAAACCGTAAGCTTCTCACACCCCTTGAATCGCAGGACTACTTTAAGCGTCTTTTCAATCGCGAACTGAATCTCGCATCGGTAGAAGATCTTGATGACTTTAAGCTTCTTTTGCGTCAGGCAAAGGTAGCAAACGCCAATGGCGACTTCCAGGATGCAGAGCAACAGCTAAGCAAAGCGTTGTCGATTCAGCTGCGTCTGCTTGATGCGAACGATCCCACCATTGCAAATACCATACTCGATCTAGCGCTCAATATCAGTAACCAGGGCCGTGATGAAGAAACACTAGACTTGTTTCGACGGGTTGAACCGCTCGCCCAACAGTCGACGCGCGAGGCCGACCGCGCCAGGTTCGCATCTTTTCAGGCTTACCACGCTGCAAACCTAGGACGCTACGAACAAGCCCTCAAGTTCTCCACAGCCGCTGTAAGCGCTTGGCGCAAGCTGATCGTAGGCCCTAACCTCAATTTTTCAATCGCTGGGGCAGCCGAAAATGAGATTGACCCTCGAGCCAGTGAAAAGGGAGAACTAGCCCTTTCTCTCAATTTGCAGGCAAATATGGCCTTGCGCGCTGAGGAAATTGAGCTTGCTGAAGCCTCCGCGTCTGAGGCGCTCCGGCTACTAGACGGCACAAAGGGTCTACCGAGTTGGTGGAAACCCGACGTTCTAGTAACGCTGGGCAAGATCAGCTCAGCGAAAGGGCGATTATCGGCAGCGGAGACTTATTTGCAAACCGCGCTTGAGATTAGGCGTTTTGTATCTGGCGATGGCGCTCACAATATCCCGATTTTGATTGCACTAGCAGGGGCTTATCAACGTGAGGCGATGAATACATCAGCGATCATCACCTATCGCGAAATCTTTAAGTTAATCAAATTTAATCAAAACCAAGGTTTCTATAACCTGCGAGCTGAAGACTTGATCCCCTATGGACGGGCAGTGATAGCCTACGCAAATGCATTGACCGATGACTCGCAACGGCAGGGGTTATTTGCCGAAGCGTTTGATGCATTTCAGTTGTTTCGAAGCGGAGCAGCACAACAAACCTTGCTCCGAGCCTCTGAACTTGCAGTCCGAAAAAATGAGGACCTTGCAAATACGCTGAGTCTTATCAAGTCCGCGGAGCGTACTTCGCAATTCGCCACGCTGGCACTCAACGCTGAAACATCCCTACCCGACGATCAGCGAAGCAAACTCGTCGAAGAACGGCTAGCGTCCGAGCGGAACTTGGCAGAGCAAAAATTGCAAAGCGGCCGCCAGATCCTCTTGGAAAAGTTTCCAAGCTTTATCGAGTTGCTAAAGCCAAAGGCACTTGATTTACTGGCCATCCGTCAGCGTCTCAACCCCAGGGAAGGGCTTTTGGCATTCTTAATTGGAGAAAACGAGAGTTTTGTGCAGTTAATAAGACGAGACGGCATTGAAATAACGCGATCAAGTCTTGGACGAAACGCACTTAACGATCGAGTCAGCCAAATTCGCAAGGCCTTTGATGTTCAGGCTGGGGCACCAGCAGATTTCAACCTCGAGGCGAGTTTTGATTTGTACCAAGGCCTCCTTGGGCCGCTGCGGACAAAGCTCCAAGGCCTCGAGCATCTTATTGTCATTGGGACAGGTCCCCTTGCGAGTTTGCCGTTTTCCGTACTCGTTGATTCAAGCTCTCAGACTAGCACCCATCAATACAACCAAGTGGATTGGCTTGGACAAAGATTTGAGCTAAGCCATGCCGCGTCGATCGAGCAGTTCTACAAATTGCGTACATTCCGCTCAAACAAGCAAGCAGTCAAAGGTATGCTCGCTTTTGCCAATCCCATCTTGCTCGGTAAGTCGGCCCAAAAGGCTCACTCCGACGGATCTTCAGTAAACCCAACGATCAGCGGCATGCAAACGCTCGCGACTTCTTGCCGACAGGAAGGACCTGCGCCTTCCGAGCTTCTAAGAGCTCTAGATCCACTACCCGAAACATCTATCGAAGTTAGGCAAATTGATGCTTTGTTGAAACGCAATCAACAGATAACCAATCAATCCAATATAGCAAACGATATTTTTCTTGGTGATGAAGCCAGTGAAGCGAGACTTCGAGCTCAAGACTTATCTTCATACCGTATTCTATATTTTGCAACTCATGGATTGTTACCGGGTGAACTGAAGTGCCAAGCCGAACCGGGTCTAGTCCTAACGCCCCCGCCTGAAAGCTCCACTCGCGACAACGACGGCTTACTTGAGGCTAGTGAGATCGCATCAATGCAATTAAACGCAGAGCTTGTTGTGCTGTCAGCATGCAATACCGCGACTTCAGGCTTCGGCGGAGATACCCTATCCGGGCTCGCCCAAGCATTCAGTTTTGCTGGAGCAAGAAATTTATTGGTCAGCCACTGGCAGGTACCCTCCACTGCAACCGCCCAGCTAATGACATCCTTCTTTAGCGCTCTTGGCGATGACAATGAGCCGTCTCAGGCAAGATCATTACAAATTGCACAAGCTAGCCTAATAAAGAACGTACAAACCTCACACCCTTATTTTTGGGGAGCTTTTGTGCTTATGGGCGACGGACAGGCCGATCGAGTGCTTCCAATACCGAGAGCATCTCCATGAAGCTGCATAAGCTAATCCTTTACACATTAGGCTTAGTGGTTCATGGTGTGGTCCACGGCCAGTATGTCGTTATGGAAGCCCGCGGAGTCAATTTTAAGTCCGGCCAATCGATCGCTATAAATGCGGAGATAAGCCTCAAAGAGGGGGAACGCTTAGTACTCATCGGCGGAGATGGCAGAAGCGTAACAATGCGCGGACCCTACGCGGGGTCCATACCAGGTAAAGCAGCTTCAACTAACGACGCAAAGCAAGTCCTCGGCGTGCTCTTGGCCAGTCGCGACGCTCGAACAAGCTCAGTGGGTGTGGTCAGATCCGGCGCAGCTAGTGTCAAGACGCCCGACCCCTGGGCAATTGACGTGACGCGCTCAGGCGCACGTTGCCTGCGCGAAGGAGAAACGCCTGAACTTTGGCGACCTGAGACATCGACCGCTATTTCTTTTATCATATTCCCTGTCGATCGATCTTGGCGGGCTGACTTCAAGTGGGAAAAGGGGCAGGATCGTATGCGCCTTCCAGATCTTTCTCGCTTCGATGGCGTAACGACCTTACTTGTGAACCTTGATCAACAAGAATTTGCACTTAGCTTTCACCGGATTCCCCAATCAATTCAAGACCCGGTGATTCTCTCGGCATGGATGCTAGAAAAATCATGCATTCAGCAAGCTGATGCACTGCTGAGATTGTTTGTCACGCAAAACAGCATTAAAGCAGACTGAGGTGATTAACCAATCATGAGGCAGAGCAAACGAGCACTAACGTGGCTCTTTATCCTGACCCTTTCTATGGTCATTGCCCTATTACTCGATCGATTAGCCTTCGTTGAAAATGCTGAGCGCAAACTAGTTGATCTTCGCGTGGCTGCACTAGAACCACCGATGGCACAGTCAGAAGATATCGTGGTGCTTGCGATTACCGAAGAATCACTCGAGCAATTTCCCTATCGATCTCCGATTGATCGTGAGTTTATCGCTAACATCTTAAAACTACTTGAACAACGCCATGTGAAGGCAATTGGTCTGGACGTTTTGCTCGATCAGCCAACCGAAGAAACCAAGGATCAGGTACTTAAACAAACTTTACTTGATTTGAAAACACCATTGTTTGTTAGCTATACCAATACACCCAGTGTCGTCAACGAAAAGCAGCTGGCGTATTTGAATGCCTTCTTACCAGATAGGCTTCGGGTTGCTGCAAACCTCGCCACCGATCCTCTTGACGGAACAGTTCGTTGGATTTTCGAGGGTGAATCGAGTCCCGGTTTACCCAAGGGCTATGCGCGGGCGATCGCAGAATCACTTGGCGTGAAACCGCCAAGTGGACTGCTGGAGATTGCTTGGCGGCCAGCCCCTGATGCAGAGACAAGGCCCTTTAAAGTCTACCCAGCTCATGCCTTAGCCGTGCTACCGCCTGCATGGTTTGAGCAAAAAATTGTCATGATAGGTGCCATTCTTTCCTTGACTGACAGACACCGAACGCCACTCGCGATTTACCAAGATGGCGAAAACGCTATGATGCCTGGTATATTAATCCAAGCACATTCCTTAGCGCAGCTTTTAGAAAACCGAAGCCCTCCCGCTATTCGATTTATTGAAAAGTTCTTCATGTGCGGTTTGCTCGCGCTCATAGGTACTGCGATAGGCATGGCTAAACGAGGTCTCCTTTTCACCATGGTTTCAGGTGTCATCGTGGTGGTAGGCCTATGGCTTGGCCTGCTTCTAGGTTACGCACGAATTTTTCCAATGCTGCCGATCATCGTTCCTAGTTTTGGACTGATTTTTGCCTTGGGCATTACCGATATGCTTATTGGAAGAGCGGAACGTAAGCAGCGCCAATTTGTTCAAGGGGCATTTTCTCGATACGTTGCACCAGCAGTTGTACAACGACTGGTTGAAAATCCAGATTCGCTTTCCATTTCAGGCGTCCGTCAACAAGTCACCTTCATTTTCACGGATATCGCTGGATTCACAACCATGTCGGAGAAGCTCAGCTCCGACAAGTTATCGGAGGTACTTAATGATTACCTTGACGGGGGATGCAAAACAATTTTTGAGCATGCAGGAACGGTTGATAAGTTTATAGGCGATGCCATCATGGCGGTTTTTAATGCACCAATTGCCCAAGAGGATCATGCTGTTCGTGCAGTGCGTTGCGCGCTTGCGCTTGACACATACGCAGAGGCCTTTCGGAAGAAGCAAAACGCTCAAGGTATTCCAATTGGTGTTACAAGAATTGGCGTACACACCGGGCAAGCGACTGTCGGCAATTTTGGTTCGCAATCGAGGATGGACTTTACCGCCCTTGGTGACACCGTTAATACAGCAGCTCGAACGGAAGGGGTCAACAAATACTTCGGGACTCGCATATGCTGCACTCAAGAAATTGTCGACCTCTGCCCAGGTATGGCTTTCTTGCCAATTGGGGATGTCGTGCTCAAGGGCAAGCTGACAGCAGTGACGCTTTATTGCCCTGTCTCAGCATGGCAGGCTTCTTCAGGCTTTGCTGTTGCCTATCTTAATGCGTATAAAACGCTCCCGAATGTGGAAGGTGATGGATCGCTCGATAATCGATTGAACTTTGAGTCATTACATGCTCAATTTCCAGATGAGCCGTTGCCGAAATTTCATCTCGATCGAATGGCTCAGGGATTCAATTCCCGCCGTGTCGTGATGGAGGACAAGTAAGTGCCCGATCAGCGAATGTCAGTATCACAATTAGATCGTTCATGGATACCTCATTGCTATCGAGATCGAGCCTCACGACGTAAAGTGATTCGATCGCTGGGCGTTTCAGCAATTCTTGCTTCCTGGCTCTCAATCGGTTTTTTTGAATCAGTAGCAAGTGCACAGGTAGTAGTCCCATCGCAGGCTGATATCACCCGTCTGCGCCCATCCACGATTCCCCTGCCAGCGATGCCGCAGTTTGATCTTCGACTTGAAACACCTGAAAAATCACCGATTCCGCGTGCAGTTGATGATTTACGATTTCAGCTGCGTGATATCGTTATCGAAGGCATATCGATCAATGATCCAGAATTTTCTAAACAACGCTTTGCTCCACTTATCGGTCCAGAGATCGGACTCGAAGACATTCGCACTGCCACCGCCGCACTTGAGGAAACCTATCGGAAACGAGGATTTTTTTTAGTCCGTGTACTAATTCCACCTCAGCAGATTAAAGACGCCACCTTAAGAATTCAGGTGATTGAGGGATTTATTGAAGCGGTTTACACCCAGGGTGGTACGGCAGCCATGCGCAAAAAAGCTGATGCCCTGCTGCGCCCTATTCTTGAAGCCAGGCCTATTAATCTAGCCGCACTTGAGCGGGCTTTACTGAGTCTAAACGATCTGCCGGGACTCGCTGGCGGAGGCGTCTTGCGCCAGGGGCGGCAGCTTGGTGGCTCCGAGTTACTTATAAACCTAGGTGATACAGCCCCCGATCTCTATTCAATCGGTTTCAATAACACCGGGCCGAAGACCTTAGGTATTTATGGCGTATCCTTAAATGCCTCCATCAATAATCCCTTAGGGCAAGTTGGCCAACTCTCGTTCGGATTGAACAGTGCTCTCAATACCCAACAGCTGAGAACCCTTAACGCACGGTATGCGACTGACCTGGCAGGCACAGGCATTATTGCTAGTCTGGGTGTGCTCTCAGCCAATGCACAGCCCGCCGGGTCATTGAAGGAAGTGCTGGGATTAACTGTGAGCAGCCAGACTGAGTCAATAACACCAAGGCTACGATACGCTTTGAAGAGAAGTCGAGAGCATTCGCTCTACTTAGATAGCGGCTTAGCCCTGACCCAAACCGAAATCAACGGCGTTCCAAGTCCAGACTGTAACATTGGCTCAGCAAAAACAGTTGATAGGATGAGCAATGCAGATATCGGCCTAAGCTGGGTTTGGTCTCAGACATTAGGACACTTACAGGTCGTCAGTTTCAATTTGCATCAGGGAATGGAAGGACTTGGCGCACTTCGAAGGCAAGACTATGACTTTCGTTGCAAAACCCCATCAACGAGGAACTTTGATCCGGGTTTCCAAAAGCTCAGCTTTAGCATGCAGCGAATCCATTTACTGGGCAAGGGATTTAGCGCTCAAATTCAAGCGGCGGGTCAATGGACGCGAGACAATCTGCTTTCGGGCGAGCGCGTCGCCTTTGGAGGTACCGTGATTGGGCGTGGCTACGATGGCGGTGCAATCGCGGGAGACCGGGGCTATGGAGGATCGCTTGAGCTACGCTACGACGTCAAACCAAAATCAGTAAATAATTGGATAACCAACCGAGATCAAATTCAACTATTAATGTTTACTGATGTTGCAAAAACAATGACACTTCGGGATCCATCCGATCCACAGTCTAGATCAAGTGAGGCATCGATCGCATCTTCAGGCATAGGTGCCCGATTGAAACGATCAACAACTTGGAACGCCGATCTGTGGTTGGCCCATGCGCATAAAACCATAAATAGTGCTGATGCACGAGGTAACCCTCGATTGATTTTTAGTTTGGGTGGAACGTTTTAGAACACTTCAACACGAGTGGACCGCAGAGAATCGAAAAACCAAGAAGAAAAAAAGCTGCCTGCCAGGCTAGAGCATGCGACGCACCGCCAAATCTATCTAAGCAAAAACCAAGCATCCATCCCGCAAGCGCCGATAAGCCGAAACCAACGGTGGAATGCATGGCGAGTGTCGCACCTCGAAAGCGTGGATCCGCGCTTGCACTCATGCCCGCCGTCAGTGAACCCGAGTCTGCTGGTACCGTCAACGCGTAGATCAAGATCAACGGAAGCAGCAGCAAAATGGAACCATCGGCGTTCAATCCAATCAGCAAAGCGATCGCTGCCGATGCAAATTGAATGCCTCGAATGGCTCGATGCCTGCCGAGGCGAATCGATAACTCATTGCCCGCAATACTTGCCGGCATAGCCAACACTGTAAAAATCACGCTGATCATCATGGGTGTTGCCCATGATGTAATCATGGCTTCAAAGCCATCGCCTCTTGCGTGCCGTTCGACGACAAAAGTCCAGAATGCAACAATCCAGGTACGAATTCCGTAAAGCTCAAAACAGTGGGCACCATAGGCAAGAATGAAGCCCATGGCTGGGCGGTTACGGATCACGGGCCGAAAATCAAGTAAGGCACCACTGGGCGGCGGCGGTGGCTTTGGCTGCATACGCCAGGCGCAAAACAACATCAGCAAAGGCCCTAAGCCAGTGAGCAAAAATGCCCATCGCCAACCAAGGGAATCCGCAATCCATTGCGAAAAAAGAAACGAGAGTCCGACGCCAAACGAAAAGCTCGAGGTGTAGTAAGTCACGCTTCGCGAGGCGTCCCCTGGGTTGAGCCGATCGGTTAAAGCCCTCAATCCCGGCATATAGGCGCCAGCAAAGCCCACACCGGCAAGACCCCAACAGATTAGCGCGGCTTGAAAGCTATAGGCCCATAAGCCAAAGGCAACCGTCGCTGAGGCACTCGCCAGAGAGCCCCAAAACAAAATCCGTTTTGCGTCAAATCGATCGGTAAGCGCGCTAAGAACCGGTACCGCAAGCATGTAGCCTGCCGCATAGGCTGCAGCGAGGATGCCTGCTTCAGTATTACTAAGTCCCCATTGCGGAATCAAATGAGCGGTCATCACCGCCGGCACGACCACATGAGGCAATAAATTGCCAATTTGGCCCAGACACATCCATAGGACGAAGGATTTTTGCGGCATCCCCCATTTATACCGCTTTACATGCCTTTAAAGCGATGCGCATGACTTCGACTCACGTCTAGCCACTGTGATGATCCACGAATCTTGACACGTATGCGCCCAAAAGCGTCTCGTTCTGATCGCTCGATCGCAGAGACCGCAACCAAACAATTTCGGTGAATCATCCAAAAGGCATCAGGATCAAGTTGCTGTTCAAGGTCTTTGAGGCTGCTTCGAATAACAGCTTGCATACTTGGGGTCTGCACCAAGGTGTACTTCTCATCGCTGCGAAACCACAAGACCTCGTCGACTGGAATAAAGTGGGTGGTTGATGCAACGCTTGCCTGAATCCAACGCAAGCGCTTCGTTACAGGCTCCGAGCCACGCTTGCTGAGATCTATCGCATCAAGTTTTGACTGGAAGCCGTCGTCTTTCTGATGAGCAAGCCGCGCCAAGGTCTCC
>Ga0209358_10004336_pt1 | contig 10213 bp, 5 predicted proteins | sample LauGreFa1BDMLBSN_2_FD_187574 | JGI IMG/M metagenome (GOLD analysis project Ga0209358, IMG submission 187574) | Freshwater lake microbial communities from Lake Michigan, USA - Fa13.BD.MLB.SN (SPAdes) (version 2) | ecosystem: Environmental > Aquatic > Freshwater > Lake | place: Lake Michigan, USA...
ATTATGTTATGGCAAGTATAAATTTGATCGAAGCTTTTCAGGAGTTTAAAGATGCTGAAAATATAGATCGCCCAACGATGATGAAAGTGGTTGAAGATGTTTTTAAAACTTTGATCAGAAAAAAGTACGGTAGTGACGAAAATTTTGATGTAATCGTGAATGCCGAAAAAGGAGATTTGGAAATTATTCGTCGTCGTCAAATTAGACCCGATGATGATGTTGACAATCCTTTAGAGGAAGTACCGTATTCTTACGCAATCAAGATAGAGCCTGACTTTGAGATAGGTGAGGACTTATACGAGGAAGTGGATATTTTAGATTTTGGTCGTAGAGCAATTTTAGCTGCGAAACAAACTTTAGCTTCTCGTATTAATGATTTGAAGAAGAATGTATTAGTAAAAAAATATTCAGATCGTATTGGCGAAATTATCAATGCAGAAATTTATCAGGTTTGGAAAAAAGAAGTTTTATTGCTAGATGAAGAAGGTAACGAATTGATTCTTCCAAAAACAGAACAAATTCCTCAGGACTTTTTTAAGAAAGGCGAAAACATTCGTGCTGTAGTTGCAAGAGTGGATATGAAAAATAATTCACCTGTAATTATCTTGTCAAGAACAAATCCATTGTTCCTTGCTAAATTATTAGAAATTGAAGTACCAGAAATATTTGATGGTTTAATTACCATTAAAAAAATTGTGCGTGAACCAGGGGAGCGTGCAAAAGTTGCCGTTGAATCATTTGATGATAGAATTGATCCAGTAGGTGCATGTGTGGGTATGAAAGGAAGTCGTATTCATGGAATTGTTAGAGAGTTGAAAAATGAAAATATTGATGTCATTAATTTTACAACTAATACACAATTATTAATTCAACGTTCTTTAACGCCTGCCAAAATCAGCTACATGAACATTGACAACGATACAAAACGTGTCGAAGTTTATTTACCTGCTGATCAGGTTTCTTTAGCGATTGGTCGTCGTGGGGTAAATATCAAATTAGCCGCTGAATTAACTGGCTATGAATTAGATGTTTATCGTGAGGACGAGGAAATTGTGGATGAGTTTGATATTGATTTAGATGAATTTAGCGATGAAATTGAAACCTGGATTATCGATGAATTTAAGCGTGTGGGTTGTGATACAGCGCGTAGCGTTATTAAATTAAGCGCGGATGAGCTAGAAAGAAGAACAGACTTGGAAAAAGAGACCATTGCGGATGTTCGTCGAATTTTACAAGAAGAGTTTGATAAAGGTGAATAACCTTGATTTTTGAAAGTATATTTGTATTAGGTTACTCGTTCCTAAAAAAAAGGGACAAAAAACAATAGAATGTCAGAATTGAAATTACCAAGATTGTTAGCTGCGGCTAAGGAATTCAACATCGGTCAAGATACCTTGATTGAATTTCTTTCAAAAAAAGGTTTCCCTAAGGATGACCTTAAGCCAGCGGCTAAATTAACTGAGGCGCAGTATTATGCTTTGCAAGCTGAATTCCAGGGCGACAAGGTTGCTAGGGATAAAGCAGATCATGTGGAATTGCCTAAAAATGCAATCACTGATAAAGCAAAAAAACCAGAAGAAGTAGTTGCTAAAAAAGCAGTGGTCGCAGAAGCCCCTGAAGCTCCAAAAGCGGAAAAAGCTGTTGCTGAAAAAGCAGAAAAACCTAAAGCAGCAAAAGCGAAAAAAGAAGAAGCGCCAGTTGTTAATGAGGAAGCTACTACTACAAATATAAAAGCGCCAGAAGTTGAAGCACCTAAGGTGATTAATAAAATTGATTTATCTCAAATTGATTCTTCTACAAGACCTAAAAAATCTGCAAAAAAAGCGGATGAGCCAAAAGCGCCTGAAGAAAAGGCAGTAGAACCAATAAAAGCACCTGCAAAAAAAGAGGCAACAGCTCCAAAAAAAGAAGCACCAGTGGATCATTCCATCGCACCTGAAAATGTGCATGGAAAAATTGAAAATATTAGAGCTGATAAATTAGAAGGTCCTAAAATTATGGGTAAAATTGATTTACCTGTAAATAGTGATACGAGGCCGAAGCCAATGAGTCAGGAGGAAAAGCGTGTTCGTAAGCGTATTCCTACACCAACAGGTCGTCCGCAACAAGGTGGTGGCCAACAAGGCGGAAATCGCCCAGGCGGCGGTGTTCAACAAGGTGGTAACCGTCCAGGCGGTGGCTATCAAGGACAAGGCGGTGGTAATAGGCCAGGTGGTGGCGCAAGACCAGGTGGTGGTGCTCGTCCAGGTGGAAATCGTAATACACCTCAAACTGCGGAGCAAAAAGAAATCGGTCAAAAAGCAATTCAAGATAAGATCAAGGAAACGCAAGCTAAATTATCAGGCCAAGGTGGTCGCGGTAAAAGTTTGAAATCTAAATATCGTCGCGCGAAAAGAGAAGAAGCTGCAGAAAATGAACAAAATGAAGTAAGTGATAATAAATTACAAGTAACAGAATTTGTTACGGTAAGTGAGTTGTCAAGTTTGATGGATGTGAGCTTTGCAGATATCATTAGCAAGTGTATGAACTTGGGTATCATGGTTTCCATTAACCAACGATTAGATGCGGAGGTGATTGAATTAGTCGCAAGTGAATTTGGATTTGAAGTTGAATTTGTTGGATTGGAAGATGTGGAAGAATTAGATGAGGAAGAAGAAGCAGAAGATTTAGCGAATTTAGTGGAGCGTCCGCCGATTGTGACCATCATGGGACACGTCGATCATGGTAAAACATCATTACTGGATTATATACGTAATGCAAATGTTGTTGCGGGTGAAGCAGGAGGGATTACACAACATATTGGTGCCTATGAAGTAACCTTGCCGAATGGTAAAGCAATTACTTTCTTGGATACGCCAGGTCACGAAGCCTTTACTGCAATGCGTGCACGTGGTGCGAAAGTAACTGATATTGCGATTATTGTTGTTGCAGCGGATGATGCAGTGATGCCACAAACTAAGGAAGCCATTAGTCACTCACAAGCGGCTAGTGTTCCAATGATTTTTGCGGTAAATAAAATTGATAAAGATGGCGCGAATCCACAAAAGATTTATGAGCAATTATCTCAAATGAATATTTTAGTGGAAGCTTGGGGTGGTAAATTCCAAAACCAAGAATTATCGGCTAAGCAAGGTTTAAATGTAGATACTTTATTAGAAAAAATTATTTTAGAATCTGACTTATTAGACCTGAAAGCAAATCCAAATAAGGAAGCTACAGGAACAATTATTGAAGCATCTTTAGATAAAGGACGTGGTTATGTGGCTACGATACTTGTTCAAAATGGCACTTTGAAACAAGGTGATTTAATTTTATCAGGACAATTTTATGGTCGTGTAAAAGCGATGTTTAATGAACGTAACCAACGTATCGAAACTGCACCACCTTCAACACCAGTGGTGATATTAGGTTTGAATGGTGCGCCTCAGGCGGGTGAGAAGTTTAAAGTATTTGATGATGAGTCGGAGGCAAAAGAATTAGCAACTAAGCGTTCTCAATTATTAAGAGAGCAAGGCTTAAGAACTAGAAAACATATCACATTGGATGAAATTGGTCGTCGTTTGGCTTTAGGAAATTTCAAGGAATTGAATATTATCATTAAAGGTGACGTGGATGGATCAGTAGAAGCGTTGAGTGATTCATTGCAAAAATTATCCACTTCTGAAATTGCCATTCGCGTGGTATTGAAAGGGGTAGGCCAAATTTCTGAGTCGGATGTGTTATTATCAGCTGCATCGGATGCAATTATTATTGGATTTAATGTACGTCCAAGTATGCAAGCCAATAAATTGGCAGAAGCAGAGGGCGTAGAGATTAAATTATACTCTATTATCTACAACGCTATTGATGAAATCAAGAGTGCAATGGAAGGTATGTTGGAGCCAAAAATTCAAGAAAAAATTGTTGCCAATGTGGAAGTACGCGAAGTGTACAAGTTTGATAAAGCGACCGTGGCAGGATGTTTTGTTTTGGATGGAAAATTAAGTAGAAATAGCAAAATAAGAATAATTCGTGATGGTATTGTTGAATATCCTAAAGGAGAAGGACAAGCTGCTGAATTAGGAAGTTTAAAGCGTTTCAAAGATGATGTGAAAGATGTTGTTTCTAACATGGAATGCGGATTGACCATCAAAAACTTTATCGACTTAAAAGTTGGCGATATTGTAGAAGCGTTTGAGGAAGAAGAAGTGAAGCGTACTTTATAAAATAATTAAGATTTGATTTTTGGGAAAACCGACCATGAATCAGACCTTTAAACATTAATATTATTTAGATGAAAATAGTCAGTATTGTTTTTTGTTTCTTTTTTTTATCCATATCGGTTCATGTTAATGCACAAGTAAAAAAAGTATTAGCCGATAAAATTATTGGAACTGTCGGTGATAAATTTATTTTAAGATCTGATATTGAGAATACAATGCTTGATATGAAAAGGCAAGCTCAGGGCGAGGAAAATATAATTTTACCCAACGCATGTCAAATTGTTGAACAACAATTAATTCGTAAAGCCCTGGTATTACAAGCCGAAAAGGATTCGATTATAGTAACAGAAGAGGAAGTGGAAAATGCCATTGATATGCGCATTAGACAATTCTTGCAACAATTTGGATCCAAGGAAGTATTAGAGGAAGTGGCAGGCAGAAGCATTATTCAGTTAAAAGAGGACTTTAGAATTCAAATTAAGGAGCAGAAGTTGTCGGAAAGCATGCAAGAAAAAATTGTTGAGAAAATTAAAATCACCCCATTTGAAGTTAGGGCTTTTTATAATAAAATTCCAGTGGATAGCTTGCCACTATATGAGAGTGAGGTGAGCATTGCAGAAATTATTGTTCACCCTAAAGCCAATCGCGATATTGAAGAATATGTCATTAAGCAATTATCCGATTTCAGACGTCAAATTGAAACTGGAATAAATAAGTTTGACCAAATGGTTAAATTATATTCGGAGGACCCTAGTTCTAAAGAAAACTTAGGCCAGTTTAATATTAACAGAAACGAAAAAACTTGGGATCCCGCATTTATGGCAGGTTCTTTTCGTTTAAAAGAAGGTCAAATTTCAGCACCCATCAAATCAAAATTTGGATATCATATTATCCAACTTATTTCACGTTCCGGAGATGATGCTGTTGTTAAACATATTCTTAGAATCCCACCTATTACCAAGGACGAGATCAACATTGCCAAACATTTATTAGATAGTGTTAAGAAGGAAATTCTTGCAAATAAAATGAGTTTTGGAGAAGCAGTTAACAAATACAGTGACGATGACGGAAGTAAATTTAGCGGTGGTGCAGTCACAGGTGGTGATGGGTCATCCTATGTTAATATTGATCAATTAGATAAGGACATGGTGGTCATGTTAAAAACATTAAAACCTGGAGATATCTCAGATCCGCAAGTATATCAAGATGATCGTGGAAGACAAACAGTGCGTTTGATTTATTTTAGAGAAAGAACATCACCACATAAAGAAAACTTAAGAGAAGATTATAACCGTGTGTCCCAGCGTGCGTTAGAGCAGAAAAAAGTCAAACAAATGGAAAGCTGGTTTAAAGAGCACATTCCTAATTATTACATTTACGTAGATGCAGAATACCACGGTTGTCCTGAATTAACTGATTGGGCAAAAGTGGCAGATGCAATTATAACTGAAAAAGTGTATTAATATTTATACATCATGAGTGATGAGATCAAACACGAATGTGGTCTAGCTTACATTCGTTTAAGAAAGCCCTTTTCTTATTATCTTCAACAAAGAGGATCGGTAACCTACGGCTTAAACAAATTGTACTTGTTGATGGAAAAGCAGCACAATCGCGGCCAGGATGGGGCTGGATTGGCTACTTTAAAATTAAATATCGAACCGGGAAATCCTTTTTTATATCGTTTGCGCAGCAATGCGCAACAACCCATTGCTGATTTATTTTACAAAATTGGTTTAGAAATTCAAGAGCTGGAAAAATTTCAACCAGACATTACCAAACATCCTGGGTTAATGAAAGGGCATTTGCCTTTTATGGGTGAAATATTATTGGGACATTTAAGGTATGGCACACAAGGAAAAAATAATATTGAATTTTGTCATCCGTTTATAAAAAGAAATTTAGTGCCTGCGAAAAATTTAGCGCTTGCAGGAAATTTTAATTTAGTCAATACAGAGGAGTTATACCAACACATTAATGTAACGCCAGGAAGTTTTGAAAAAGAAAGTGATTTGGCAGCGATGATGGAAGTGGTACATCATTTTTTAGAAAAAGAAGAACATATCAATCCGAACAATCCCAATATTGTGAATGTATTAAAAAATGCAGTTCCTTTATTTGATGGTGGATTTACGGTTGGCGGTTTGTTAGGTAATGGCTATAGCTTTATCATGCGTGATGCGCATGGCATACGACCTGCCTATTATTATATTGACGATGAAGTTATTGTAGCTGCGAGTGAACGTGCTGCTATCCGAACTACTTTTAATGTTGCTGAAAATGAAGTATTGGAGTTGATGCCAGGTATGGCATTGATTGTGGATGATCATGGAAAATATGCCATTGAACAAATAGTTGCACCTAAGGAAAGAAGGGCTTGCTCATTTGAGCGCATCTATTTTTCAAGAGGGAGCGATGAAAAAATTTATCGCGAAAGAATTGCTTTAGGCAATCATTTAAGTGTAAGAGTATTAGATCGCATTGAAAAGGATTTGAAAAACACCATTTTCTCCTATATACCCAATACTGCCGAAGTTGCTTTTTATGGTTTGGTAAAAGGAATGGAAGAGTACTTAAATAAAATTAAGGTAGAGCGTATTTTGAGTTGGGGAAATGAGGTAGATCCAGAAAAACTGGAAGCCATGGTGAATCGAAAAATTAGACAGGAAAAAATTGCGATCAAGGATGTTAAATTGAGAACTTTCATTACAGATGATGCCAATAGAAACGAAATGGTACAACATGTATATGATATTACTTATGGCACCGTTCGTAAAGATGAAGATACATTGGTAGTCATTGATGATAGTATTGTTCGTGGTACTACGCTAAAGGAAAGTATTATTAAAATGCTCGCGCGTTTATCTCCTAAAAAAATCATTGTTGTTTCATCTGCGCCGCAAATCAGGTACCCCGATTGTTATGGAATTGACATGAGTAAAATGGGCGATTTTATTGCATTTAGAGCGGTGATCGCTTTGCTCAATGAAACAGGCAAGTCAAATGTAATTGCTGATGTTTTACAGAAAATAAAAGCCCTTGAGGCCAAAGGGGAATTACATACTGAAAACGTGGTACGTCAATTATATAAACCATTTACACCCGAGGAAATTTCAGATAAAATAGCGCAGTTAATTACACCAGAAAATTTTAATATTCCAGTGGAAGTGATCTATCAAACGATTGAGGATCTGCATTTATGTTGTCCTACGAATACGGGTGATTGGTATTTTACAGGTAACTATCCTACACCAGGTGGTAACAAAGTTTGTAACAAAGCTTTTGTTAATTATATGGAAGGTAAAAATGTGAGAGGCTATTAGCGCTTAATTATACGCGATAGCAAATAGCATTTATATTCATACCTGCACCCACGGATGCAAAAATAACAATATCACCTTTATGTAATTGGTGTTCCTTGTATTTACCTCTTTTAACTAAGTCATATAAGGTGGGGATGGTGGCTACTGAACTATTTCCCAAATCATGAATACTCATGGGCATTACATTTTCTGGAACTATTCTAATATCGTATAATTTATACAACGCCTTAATAAAGCCTTCATCCATTTTTTCATTGGCTTGGTGTAAAAAGAATTTTTTCACATCATGTATATCCACGCCTGCTTTCTCAATACATTCCTTCATTGCTAAGGGCACATTTTTGATTGCATACTCATACACTTTTCTACCCTTCATTTTAATATACCTTGTAGCCTCGTCCCCTTCCGGATGGTAGGATTTTCCCAAATATAAAAAATAGGTTTCGTCTACACAATGGCTTTGCACACTCGATGCTAAAATACCACTGTTGGTATTTGAATCTTCTTCTACAATACATGCGCCAGCGCCATCGCTAAATATCATGCTATCTCTGTCATGACTATCTACCACTCTGCTTAAAGTTTCCGCACCAATCACTAAGCAACGCTTTGCCATACCTGATTTAATAAATGAATCCGCTTGTATGACTCCTTGTATCCATCCAGGACAACCAAATAAAATATCATAAGCTACACAATTCGGATTTTTAATGCCTAGTTGGTGCTTTACCCTGGATGCAATTGCTGGAATGGTATCTGTTTGAATAGTCCCTGGTAGCACATTCCCAAAATTGTGCGCTACAATAATTTGATCAATGGTTTCCGGATCAATGCCTGCATCTTGAATCGCTAATTCGGCCGCTTTGCTTGCCATTTCAGAGGTATTCATGTTCTCTTCCGCATACCTACGCTCGTAAATTCCAGTGATATCTTTGAATTTTTCAACTATTTCTGCATTGGGCGTTTTAATTAACACGCCATCCTCTCCATAAAAAGTATTTTCAGCAAATGCTAGGTTTGTTTTTACGATGCTCGGTATGTAACTGCCTGTTCCGCTGATGATGGTTGCCATGGGGGGTACTTTTAATGAAGCAATTTTGTGTTTAGCTAAGGTAGGGTTAAAAATAATAGGTTAAATGTACTTATCCCCTTTATGTCTTTTTACTTCAGCGACATATTCTTTTATGGATTGTTCTTTTTCTTTACTGCAAATGAGCAATACATCTTTGGTATCTACTATAATAAAATCATCTAAACCCTGCACCACCACCAATTTATCCTTTGGTGCGTTAATCATGCACTTAGTAGCATCAATCACTATCACATTATCCGAAGCTACTGCATTACCAAAATAATCTTTTTCAATATTTTCATACGCGCTATTCCAGGTACCTAAATCGCTCCAGCCAAAACTAGATGGAATCACAAAAACATTATCTGCCTTTTCCATGATCGCTATATCAATGGAGATATTGGTACACTGTGGGTATATTTTTTGAATGGCCTTTGCTTCTTCTGGCGTATTAAAGTGCTGTTTTTCTTGATCAAACAACTCATACATTTCTGGTTGATTTTTTTCAAAAGCAGTAAGTATGGTGGACACTTTCCAAGCAAAAATACCGGCGTTCCATAAAAAGTCACCACTTGCTAAAAAGGATTGGGCAATTTCCAGATCAGGTTTTTCAGTAAATGTTTTTACTTTATAAATTCCTTGGGCTACTTCAAGTCCTTCATATTGTATATAGCCATAACCCGTATTTGGGTGAGTTGGTTTTATACCCAGTGTTGCTAAGGCTTTTATATTGTCTACAAAGTCAAGTGCTTGCAAACTAATTTTTTCAAAATTGGCTTCTTCTAAAATTAAGTGATCACTAGGCGCTACAATGAAACAAGCTTCTGGATCAATTTGCGCCAACTTAAATGAAATATAGGCAATACAGGGGGCTGTATTTTTTTTGCTAGGCTCAGCTAAAATATTTTCAACAGGCAGGTTGGGCAATTGTTTTTTTACAATGTCAACATACTCTTCTGAAGTTACAATGAATATATTTTCTTCAGGAATGAATTTTGTATACCTGTCATAGGTCCATTGTATTAATGTTTTGCCTGTATTTAATACATCTAAAAATTGCTTTGGAAAAGAGGTTCTACTCATAGGCCAAAACCTACTTCCAATACCCCCAGCCATGATTGCAACATAATGATGTTTATTTTTCATACCTACTTTAATTATTTGATTAGTGTGCGATTAAACACACTGAATTGCTAGTTAATTTTATAAAATTCCTTCTTTCATTAAGTCATGAATATGTATCATACCTATGTATTGATGATTGTCAGCAACGATTAATTGGCTGATGTCTTTTTGTTCCATGATGGCTAAAGCCTCTACTGCTAAAGCATTAGGTGCAATAGTCGCAGGATTTGTGTGATAAATATCTTGAGCGATTAAGTTTTGAATATTATCATGTTGCTCTAACATTCGGCGAATATCCCCATCAGTAATAATACCCAATACTTTATTGTTTTCATCTGTAATCACCGTTGCACCCATTCTGTTTTTTGATATATCAATGATGACTTCTTTTATTTTTGTTTCTTTTCTCACAGCAGGCTTACTATTGCTGTCTGCTAAATTTTGGGTAGTTAAGGTAAGTTTCTTTCCTAAGTTGCCCCCTGGATGAAATT
>Ga0209358_10004339_pt1 | contig 10210 bp, 14 predicted proteins | sample LauGreFa1BDMLBSN_2_FD_187574 | JGI IMG/M metagenome (GOLD analysis project Ga0209358, IMG submission 187574) | Freshwater lake microbial communities from Lake Michigan, USA - Fa13.BD.MLB.SN (SPAdes) (version 2) | ecosystem: Environmental > Aquatic > Freshwater > Lake | place: Lake Michigan, USA...
ATAGAACAAGTTATTACAGTGGAATGACGGGTACTTCTGTTACCGCTTACTTTACTCAAAATGGAGATACTGCAATTTACAGTGGTTCATCTACGGCATTTACATTTGAAGGTTCACCAGCCACCTTTAACTATAATCCAAACACAAGACCAGGACAATTAACATTAATACAATCGGCATCTACTGACTTCGTAACAGGACAAACTGTTTATATCAGTTACGTGGTGAATTAAAGAATTTTAGATATTTATTGGTAAGTAAATTACCAATACTATGAAAAAATTTTTCTCACAGTTGTTTAACGACAACAACGCAATCAATGAAAAAAGTGTCGTTGGATTTTTAGCATTTGTTATGATGACTGGTTTCGCAATTGCGGACATCGTTACAGGTTCTTTAGGAAAAGACCTTGTAATTAACGAATTCATCTTTAATGCATTTCTATGGTTGGTTCTTGGTTCTTTTGGTATCGGGTCAATCGACAAATGGATTAACAAAGGTAAATCCGACGTTACTGAAGAGTAAAAAACTTTAATCCCCTCCACAGTGAGGGGATTTTTATTTATCATAGAATATTTATAAAAAAACTGAAAATATATTATGAAAAAAATTATAAGATTAACTGAATCTGATTTAGTAAGACTGGTTAAAAGAGTTGTAAAAGAACAAGAGTTCGATAGAGAATTATCAAGAGGACCAAAAAAAGGTATTTTGGGATGGAAGGATAATTGGTACGACGAAGGTGATAGACCAATAAATCCTGATGATTTTGAATATGATGAAGAAATTGAATTCGGACCTGATGACTTTGAAGATTATATCTCACAAACTGATACAGATTTTCCTGAAAACAGATGGTCATTCAATGCAAAAGGTTTCAAAGGAGATAGGTCACCTGGAAAAGGATATTATGATAGATATCAAAAACAAGGACCAATCAAGTTGAGAAAAAAATTCTAAAAATATTGAATCCCCTCCTAAGTGAGGGGATTCTTACTTTATATGGGTATTTATTCTATATGAAAAAAATAATAAGATTAACGGAGTCAGAACTTTTTGGGTTGGTTAGAAAAATAATTAAGGAGGCCAAAAGTTTTAAGAATCAAGATAGAGTTGACGCCATATTGGATAAAATTGCGTCTGATGGATATGAATCATTAACTGATATTGAAAAGGAAGTATTGGCAAACCCTGATTCCGAAGTTTCGGAGAATCCGATTACTCAAGATTGTTTGAGGTCTTACATTGAACTCATGTTTGAATCCTCTGATGTTCAGACTGATGAAAAGGGAAACTATGTCGACCACGAGGGTGGAGAACTTTATGTGTGGAACGACAATAAAACTCCAGAACTTACTGGGGAATGTTTTGCAAGGTTTTATGAATACTTGGAGGAACTTATTACTTCGGGAGCTTTTCAGGAATGTGAGGAACTTACAATGGATGATGTTAAACCTTATGTATATCAATATTTTGTAGACCAAATAAACAGAGACAAAGGGTTCAGAGACGATTTGGATTACTTGGGGGTTGAAAACGATTAATTAAATCTTTTAAGGAATATTGGTATTTATAGTAGATGAAAATTATCTTAACGGAAAACCAATTCAAAAGAATCATTGAGGGTCGTGGAGGTCATAACAAAAGAGGAAGTTATGAAGAATTTTTGGATGCCGCCAAAAAAATACATTCAGATGAAAATGGAAATCCAAAATATGATTATTCTCTCGTTGACTACCAAGGTTCAACCAATAAGGTAAAAGTTATTTGTCCAAAACACAAAGAGAGACAATTAAAAGACACTGGTCACGAATATTTTGAAATTGCTCCTGATAGACATATTAGACAGGGTCAAGGGTGTAGATACTGTTATACCGATAAAATCAGTAAATACACTGAGGATGAGTTAGAAAGAGAAGCTAAAAAATATCAAACAGCCGCTGAGTTCAGAAAAAACTCGTACTTACATTACAATTCCGCAGTAAAAAGACCTGAATTATATAAAAAAATTACCCAACATTTTGTTTCTGAAAAAGAATCTTACGGAGAAAGATTAGTATCCAAAATTTTGGTAGATAATGGATTGATTGATTCTAAATGCTTGGAATCAAAAAGATGTTCCAACAGAGAAAAGACTTTTGAAGATTGTAAGAATACAATTGAAGGTCGATATTGTAGACCATTAAGGTTCGACTTTTACATACCTGAATTGAATACTATTGTAGAGTACGACGGTGAACAACATTTTAGACCAAGTACAAAATTTGGGATTGAAAAATTTGAAACACTTCAACAAAATGATAAGATTAAAAATGAGTACTGTCTGAAGAAAGGTATCAAACTTATCAGAATACACTACAAGTTTCCTTCAGATAAAATCGAAAAATCACTGATGGATGCACTTAATAATTCAGAACCAATTACGTTTTTGGGGGATTATAAAGGTCGTGAAAATATTAACGAAAGTTATAGAAAAACCGACCCATTACCCTCTTTTATAAGAAGTCAACTTCAAGCGATATATCAACCATTGGGTATGTGGGGACAGGCACCAAATCCTAATGATGATTGCCAAACTGACTTGGGAGTTATTGGAGTATTCCCACACTCACAGAATGATATTTGGTCTATCCTTAATAGATTTGATACAAATGTAAAAGTTAGAACAAAACTGAACCAATTATTCATGGATACAAATCCTGAGGACAGTTCTTCTAACGGTTTCCAAAACTGGATAAAAAGTAATAGAGATGATTTATTCGGACCTGATGGTCTGTACACCCAACAATTAATTGATTTAAACTTAGATACCATTCTAAGCGGAAATAGAAGAGAAGAATATGCCTTGGAAGTTTTACAAACAAAATTTCCTGACGTAAAAATTAAAAGGTATTGTTCTGGTGATGTGAGGGATACAAAAAAAGGAATTGATATTACTGTAGAACACCCAACAAGCCCACTTAATATACAAGTTAAACCTTTTATTTCAGTGAATTCTTACTTTGAACCTGATGGGGACACTTTTTTTGAGGTTAAATCTTATTTGGAGGTTAACAAATACTCCGAAAAAAATGTTCAGGTTTTTATGTTCGTTAATTCGGATTTGAATGAATACATCTTATTCAAAAATAAGAAAACCAAAATTGGACAAATGACCAATAATATAATCAGATTCTACGAACCCCCTCTCCATACAAATATGACTTTGGAAACTAAACAAAAAAGAAAAAGAAATAAGTTCGAGGATACGGACAAAATCTTCGGTTTAGATACGAGTCTTGAGAAAAACTTGAAATTCAGAAGTCAGACAATTCAAAAATTGTTACAGGACTTGAAGAAAGGTAAAAAATAATTAGTATTTTTGTATTATGCCATTCGAGAAAAAACCCGAACCCAAGCCAACAAAATACGAATACGTATTTGAGGATGACGAGTGTATTTCAATTTGGAAATACAATACCAAAATCACAACTAATGGACCTGTTGAGGTAGAATACAAATACAAGAGAGGTTACGTACACCCAAATTCTAAGAAAAAAACTATTGGTGAGTTAGCCAAAGAATCTAAGAAGAAGAAAGTTTCTGATTGATTAGATTTCTAAGTTGGATAAGTGTTTCCCTATCCAAATTATCAAGTAATCCTGTGGTATTTTCGACAACCAATTTATCTAAAATTGGTTTTTTATTTTCCAAAACTTTACGTCTCGCAGTTATTTCAAAATTATCAGGTTCAAAATGGTCGGTCTCGTGTTCTTCAAAATCTCCTTCCCAATAACTGAAGTCACCTTCATTATATGAATGTCTTAATGAATCTTGAACCCATCTTTCATCGTAAGATTGCCAAGTTGTTCTATATTTTTCTGTTAGAGTTGCAGGACCCCACACTTCATACCATATATTAAATTTCTCTAATTTCGGTATGGATAAGTTGTCTAATGCTTCTTTTTTTGAAATTTTCCCATCAACAACATCTTTGATAATAGATTCATTCTCGTCTATAAAGGCGGCAATGAATTCCATGTCCTCATAATCAATACCAATTCCAATCCAACCTGACTTATCTCTTAGTAATTTGAGGTTATCATCAGCATCATCCCAAGGATTCCCATAATAGAACTTATCTTGCATCAAAGTTTCAGATAATATCAATAATACTTTAAGAGGTTGTTGGGATAATCTACTCATGTTTATAAATACAAAAAAAGGTGGGAATTTACCCACCTTTTAGTCATTCAATTTTTTTTCAAACGATTTGAGTATACCAATAATGTTATCACGACCAACAGGATTTGCTGAGTGGACATTCCAATTAGGGATTGGGATTCCGTTCGTCCAACAATAATTGCAGAGCCATTTGGCACAATCATATCCCGATTTTATTTCAGTCACATTCTCACCCAAATCATGGTCAAATGAAATCTCATCAGGAAGACCATTTTTGTCGATGTATTCAACAAAGTCCTCGTAGGTTCTAACTACGGTCCATCCTTTACTTTTTGGATTTCTTATGTCGTCTAAGTATAACTTTTTCAATTGGGTTTTTATTTTTATCGTCTTCTAAATCTCCAACTTGTTGATATGCGTCCCATAGCTGACCTAACGCGTATTCAAGTTGGAATCTAATGTCCTTATTTTTCTTCGATACTGGATGTTTGATACAATGTTCCTCAATGTTACACATTATTACATGTAATCTATCCAATAGTTCAAGATAATGTCCATCATTAATTTTCATAATCAATTTGTTTTGTCTCAGTATCAAATAATAAGGTTATTGGTTTGTTTTCATGAGTATATCTTTCACCTAAAACAGAAGCATTGATGAATTCGACACCATGAAAACTATTTTGTCCGTATGCACAGTGAATATGACCACAAACGTGAATTTTTGGTTGGATATCCATAATTCTTTGGAATAAATCCTCACAACCTACTCTTTGTCCATTTGGAACCCAGTCAAGCATTCCGTGAGCAGGACCGTGAGTAATAAGGATATCTGTGTTTCCAGGAATTGATGCCCATTTTTCTGCAAGTTTCTCTCCTCTTGGAAGATTGAATGCCCAATTGAAAAACTCAGGCTGCCAAGGACTACCCCAAAAGTTAACTCCATCAATTTCAACACCACTATCAAATAGATAATGAACACCTTTTTCTTTGTATTCAGGTGCAATATCACTCACAAGTTCAAAACCCCAATCGTGGTTACCAGCAATGAAGATTTTATGAGTATAATCAACATTTGAGAACCAATCCAAAAAACTTTTGATTTCACCTGTTTTACCCATCATACTGATATCACCAGCGTGCACAAGTACGTCACCACTACCAAGGATATTACCATATGCCTTGGATGTTAAGTACTCATGTTTGTTGTGAGTATCACTAATAAATGTTATTTTCATCTTCTTCATCTTTATCCCAATTTAGGAAGTCTTCACCCTTGTAATCAGGGTAATTTTTTTTCATATAATCAATTCCTCTAACCCAAAAAATTGATATAATTCCTGCTAAGGTAAATGAAATAATAATACCAACTATCATATAATTTAATTTATTTAATCCCACCAATTTGTTATTCCTGAACCATCGTACCATTTTTCCCAATGGTCATACTTCATCTTTTCTTCGTCAGAAAGGTTTTCGTGTAATTTACTAAACTCATTAATGTCCTGACCTTTTAGAATCATCCATAATTCATTTTGTTCTGATTTTTCAATTTCACGGGCTCTATCATAAACCTTTCTGTTATGCTCATGTTCTTCAGGAGTATCATCAATGTCCATAATCCAACCACCTGAATTCTTAATTTCACCTAATTCAGACTCGGCCATCGAGATATAATTACTTTCATCAATGTTTTTGATGAGTTGAATCACCCTTTTAATCTTCTCGACCTTTTTCATACGAGTAGATTCAATCTCGTTTCCATGATTTTCTAAAGTATTAACTGTTTTTTCCAACGAACGGGCGAAAAACTTCAAATTGAAGGTATAGTCCCAAGACCTAAAATACCAAAGTTCCTTTCTGAAAAACCATAGGTTTTCAAAAAACATTGGGATTTTATATCTGAACACTTCATAGGTCTTAAACCACCAAGTTTGATGACGGGCAAGCACTTTTAAAGATTTCCAAAAACTATCTGCGAATTTAATTTCCATTTTACAAAGATAGTAAAAAAATAAGACCCGACAAATAAATTTGACGGGTCTTTTGGAAAGGGATATATATGAGAACACTCCATAGAGTGATGTAGATATAAATATATACAAATTATATAAAAATATCAACTCAGGAGGTTCTGAGGGAAAGAAAATTGAGATTCTTTGTTTCTATATGAAGCCCAAAATTCACTTTTTAACAGTGAATTCCACTTTTGATTTGAATTTTGAGAAGCATGTTTAATTTCCCAAAGAAAGTAACATTTAAGTGCAGTATTCAACTGTTCTTTTGATTGAACTGATTCAACCAATCTGATTACCCAATTAATTTCTGTTTTTGCTTTGTTGATATCCATGACTTGTTCCATAAAATAAATTTTATCAAAGATACCAACAAAAAACTTCTTAAAAAAATTTAAGACAATAATTTGTAGTATTCTTTGAAATGTTTTAGTCTATCAGGTAATCCGATAGTTCCACCATTAACGCATTTTGTAACCGAGGTTACAGTTGCATCAGTTGCGTCGACACATCTTTTCAAGCAGTTCTTACTGAAAAACCACGCTGCAGACAATAGGGGGTACTTTGTTGAAACTAAATCAGGATTTGAAATTACATCTTCATTAATCGCCTTACCAAATGCTGTGTAATTATCTTTTCCTGTTAATTGGATATAACCTCTACCTCTGAACTTAAAACCTTCTCCTGTTGATTCAGGACCATTACCCATTCTTCCACCATAAACCTTACTTGCGATTTTTTGTGGATTTCTTGCATATGATTCTGAAAGGTTACCAGGGAAATATTTTGGGAAAATATTCTTCAAACCTTGTGCCGAATAATTTAAGTTTTCTTGAGTTAATTTGAAACCACCTGATTCATGTCCACATTGTGCTAAAAAGTGAGCTAACTTTAATGGGGTATCAATTCCAAACTTTGCCGCTGTCTCGGGTATTTGAGTAATCACATTATCAGGAATATGTCCCTTCAAATTTTCCAATTTTAAACCACCAACAGAAACAACAGGTTGAGTAACTTGAGAAGGTTTTGCTGGTTCAGTAATTAAAACCGCTTGACCCATAATTTTTTGCCAAGTTTGTTCCCCAACAATACCATCAGGAGTTAAACCATTTTTAAGTTGAAAGGCTTTAACAGATTCTTCGGTTCCTCTACCAAATATACCATCAGAACCTAATCCTAATTTAGATTGGAGTTTTTTTACGTCTTCTCCTTTTGACCCAACTTTGAGTAGCATAGTAATTTACTTTTTATATAAATACTTTCTATTGTGAAGAATGGGATAAGTTAACATCACCCAATACACAATATTTTATATTTTGGGTTAGGCTATTTGTTGTAAAATTTAGAGTAAATGAGGTAACAGGATTAATACTACCGAAATTATTCTTATTAATTAAATCGTAATTTGAAGATGAAAACCACAACACCTCGGTGATTGGTCTAAACCCTGTGATATGTGCAGCAATCAAGTAAGCGTCTCCCAAATCTAAAATTCCGTTTCGATTAACATCTGAAGCTTTCCATTGTTTTGTCCCTGTTAAAACTAAACCTGATGGTGTTGATGTAGGAGTTGAAATATTTTTGGTCTCGTCGAAAACTAAATTAAAATCCTGTGAGGTAACTCCATCAACAGAAAAGGAAGGTACCAACTTGTATGTTGTATTTTGAGCAGGAATACTAAAAGTAAAAAAACCACTCGAAGTGACTGTCTTTGTTTCAATTAGGTTGTCCACTCCATTAATAACTCTAAACAAAGAAATTGTTGGATAAGTTGAAAGTGTAGGGACAGATATTGTACCCGAGATTGACCCCAAAGATACCTGATTAGTTACGTTGGCACTATAAAAGTCAGTAAATGTTTGTTGTTCAGGATTTGTCCAAGTACCAAATTCAACTACATAAGGATTAGACCAACTGGCATTACCTGGTAAGTCATTCCAACAACTACCTCCACCCCATTTAGTTACCGCAAAATCTTCATCACCAGCGTTGTTTGGCTCACCGACACACCAATTGTTATATTGACCCGCAATATTACCTGCGGTTTGTCCATTTTGAGTTTTAATTAAAGTTCCATTTTCAGGACCCGCATCAATTCTCCAATAACCCTCTTGTACCCTATCAGTAAGTGCAAACCAAATATTAGTCTGTGGTACATTTGATATAATAAACGCTTCCTCGTTAGCTGATGTTATTGTAACAAGATAACCTGTTTGTCCTTTGAAAGTTTGTGATGCGGAAAGTGCTTTTGCGTTATCATATGTTGCTGTTGTAGATATAGGTCTATAAAAGTGACCATTAATCGGATTGTAATAATATCCTACAGGATTAACTGTTGCAGTAACTGATATTTGAACATTTCCTAAGGTTGAACCTGTATTAACTTTGAGTGATGCCAAAGCATTGTTAATATTTGCCATCGTCCCTGTAAAACTAATTCGTGTAATATTTGACCAACTGTTATAACCTGTAGCAAAAGAAAGACCTGATGTGGTAGTAATAGAAAAGGTGGTCCCTGCAGGAGGATTAACAAAGCCTATTGATGCCAAAAGAACACTTGATGAATTAAATCCACTCAAAACAAATCCACTACCATCTTGATTTGACGTGTTGAATTGATATATCCTTGAGGGTGGTGAAGTAATACTCTGACCAAACAAAAACAAGGGAAGAAAAAATAATATTATAAAAAGGTATCTCATAAATTTATTTTACTACCAACCAAGAAAAATGAAAGGATTGGAAATTCTGGATTGGTACTCAGATTGGCTTTGTAATTAACGTTTATTTTAAATCTACGAGTGAATTGATAATCAAAACCTGAACCTAAAAATCCACTGAATGTTCTATCACTCACAGTTACTTTATCAAATGAAGAATAAACTAATGGTGTTGAAATTATATAAAGTTCAGGGGAAATTGTTAATTTTTTTCCTGATTGGAAAGGTCTTGTATAAAACGCAGTTATTGATGGACTTATGAATAAGTTTTTCTCATCTGTGACCTTAGTAATCATTCCACTTACGTTCATTCCTGTTATTCCCCATTTTCCAGCATTTAATATTGCACTATAACCAATAAAACTCATGTAGTTTCCATAAGAATAAAGTGCCGTTGCATTGATATTATGAACCCATTTGAGTTTACCATTACCGCTAAAATGAATTTTAGTATAACGTCCGTTAAGTGCAAATTGTTTGAAATTTAACCAAACCATTGAAGTTACGCCCCAACTTGCTGTACCCGTCATAGATGAACGAGAAGTACCTATGTTTATGATTCCTGTGAATGACTTGTCTAAATTTTGTGCACTTGTTAAATCTGAAGATATTACAATCGGATTGTTTCTTGCTGATTTGGAATTACTTCCACCACCTTTTTCATTCTTTGAATCGACGTTCATCTGAGTTTCCGCGGCTACTTCGGACCCTTCAGAGTTTTTACCTTTTGAATTGTTTGATGAACTCGTTTGTTGAGAGTTCTGAGACCCTGTCTGATTAGATGAAGATGAGCCACTGACGCCGCCACCGACAGGATTATTATTGTTTTGAGAATTCTGAGTATTGTTTTGATTGCTTCCACTAAGTCCGCCAGAAGTCCCACCGCTCCCAGTATTACTACTATTAGAAGAGGAACTGCTATTAGAATTATTACGATTTTCATTTTTTGACTTATTTTTTGTATTATTTGAAGTTTTTGGGTTGTCTATAACCAAACTTCCCGCAGTTTCAGATGCAATTGCTCCAGCAATACTTGAAACCACATTCCCTATAACTTGTGAGGTGATTTGATTTCTAATAACGTTGGTTGATTGAACTGAACAAGGGGATATCTTCCTATAATCAGAATAAACCTGATTAATCCAATTGGCAAATTCACCGCTAGCAACATCTGCTGCAGTGAACGTTCTGGTTTGACCAAAAAAATATATCACAGTACCTCCTTGTAGTGGTATTGTGAAAGTGGTTACAGATTTTGTGCAAGGGTCAACAAAAGAAGTGGTCATAGTTTGACCATCAACTTTCAAGCTG
>Ga0209358_10004340_pt1 | contig 10207 bp, 7 predicted proteins | sample LauGreFa1BDMLBSN_2_FD_187574 | JGI IMG/M metagenome (GOLD analysis project Ga0209358, IMG submission 187574) | Freshwater lake microbial communities from Lake Michigan, USA - Fa13.BD.MLB.SN (SPAdes) (version 2) | ecosystem: Environmental > Aquatic > Freshwater > Lake | place: Lake Michigan, USA...
CCACACCAGGGCAATGTTGCCTACTCAGCAGGAAAAAGGCCCACACGATGTTGACAGGCTTGTCACAACCCAAAGGCCTCTGGGTATAACGGTGGGGGGGCGTGATTCATCACGCCCTGATTGTATGACCGCCCGATAACCAGGCGTCAGGCTTCCCACCTGCCACACCAGGGCAATGTTGCCTACTCAGCAGGAAAAAGGCCCACACGTTGTTGACAGGCTTGTAACAACCCAAGGGCCTCTGCCAATGTGGGCGCTTCGACCATGACCCTCACCACCGGCTCGGTACCCGAGGGACGAACCAACCCCCACCGATCCACCCACGACCATTTGATCCCATCCACAAGGGATACCTGGGCTCCCGCCCAGTCATCCTGGGCCGTCACGCAGGATAAGGTCAACCGAACCTCATCGGTCAGGGCATACGCCTGCTCTATCATCACACTTTTACCCCAACGGGTATGGACCCATTGCACCCACTCACTCAACGAGCGATTCGACTGAGACAACAACCAAGACACCCACACCGCTGGTAAAAACCCACATTTTTCATACGTGTAATCAGATTGCGAGATGCCCCCCGAACTTTCAACACCCAGCACCACCCGACCCTCTCGATTGGCGGATTCAAACACAGGGGTAAACCACTTAAACCCCACCGCGGTTTCCTCATACGACACCCCCAAACCATCCGCCATTCGTTTCACCAACCCCGACGAAGCCAAGGTACTCACCAAACCATCCAACTGGGGCATGGCCTCGGCCACCAAGCAGGCCACGGTTTCGGGTGACAACACCTGCCCCTTCTCGTCCAGGATCACATGCCGATCGGCATCGGGATCATGGGCCACCCCAAAGGCTGCCCCTGTGGCTTGGATCGTCTTTGCCAACGCCATCGTTTGATTTTCTCCCAGTGGGTTGGGATCCAACCCGCCAAAATCAGGCTGTGGGGAGGCATGAATCACCTCAATGGGTTGCCCCACCTGACAAGACCATTCATGCCAAATCGCAGCGGCCGTGCCATGACGGGCATCGGCCACCATCACAGGCCAGGATAAGTCAGGTGAGATGGCCACACGTTCACCCAACCAGTCACGCAATCCGGCAACAAAGGGCCTAACCAATGACACCGATCGAATAGTGCCCAATGGACCAACCGGCGGAATCGGTGGATGGGCCAACAACGCCTCAATCTGATCCGTCACCTGTAAGGGGGCCGGTCCACCGGGATACGGATTAAACTTGATGCCATTGTATTGGGGGGGATTGTGAGAGGCCGTCAAGATGATCCCGCCCGTGTACCCCTCTTGCTGAATCACCCGCGAAATAACCGGGGTGGGGATGGGCACATCCGACACCGCCACCTCAATTCCCCATATGGCCATGGTGCGTGCCACCATGCCCACCCACCCTTGGTCATCATTACCCAAGCGTGGGTCATAGCCAATGAGGACCCGCTGGGTTGGTTGCTGCACCACCCACGCCGCAATGGCCGAGGACAAGGCCCTCACATGGGAGGCATCAAATGTATCCCCCATCACCCCACGGTACCCAGACGTTCCAAATCGTATCGCCATGCATCGTCTTCCATTTCATTCCCATGACCCATGGGTGTGGTGCCGAGGACAGGACTTGAACCTGCACGAGTTGCCTCGCTAGCCCCTCAAGCTAGTGTGTCTACCAATTTCACCACCTCGGCAAGGGGGGAAATTGTAGCATATTCCAAGCAACCTACAACTGTAATGCCATCACATTTTGGGGATACGATTCAGAATAGGGATCAAATACCACCACCTTGGCACCCCAATGGTCCGCCAAGCGTTGGACCAAACCAGGCGAAGTCGATGGTGGGATTAAAATGGTACGAACCGGGTGACCACGCACCTGGGTGATTAACCGTTGTAACTCAACAGGTGACGGGGAGCGGCCATACACCTCAATAGGAAATTGAATCAACCCATAATCACGGGCAAAAAACCCCAAGGAGGGATGATAAATCACAAAGGCTTGGCCCCGCTTAAACCGACGGGCCAAGACCCGATCGTGTTCAGAAAAAGTGTGGTGTAATGCCTGACCCCGTGCCTGATAGTCCTTGGCATGGACAGGGTCAATGGCAGACAACCCCTCAACCAAGGACGGGATCAATCGAGACATGGTACGAAGCGAGGTCCAAAAATGGGTGTCATCATGGTCATGGTCATGCGACGGAGGCCCATGCCGATGAGGGGCCGAGTGCAAGGGGGTATAGCGGACCACCTCATCGGCCATGATTAAATGGGTGCGGGGAAGCAAACGGGTCAAATGGGCACGGGAGGCCACCGACAAACCCAAGGACCCAATGGAGACCACCAGTTTGGCTTGTCGCAGTTGACGCACCCGATGGGGAGACGGTTCAAAGACATGGGGGGACGCGCCAGGAGGCACCAGTGTCACGACCGTGACCTGCTCACCACCAATCGCACGCAACATGGCCGATACAGGGCCAATCATGCCCACGACAATGGGCTTTTCACCCGCCAACCGCGGGGAAGAAGCCAACGGAACGGTAGCCGCCATACCCATCGTTGTAACGCAAAGAAAGCAGAAAACCCAGCGAAAAAAGCACCTCATTCGGTTGCCAGGTGGTGGCGAGACACCGCCAATAGTTGGCTGGCACGATGGGCCACCCGACCTTGGGTATCAAAGGCAGTGGCCGCTTGTAAATGAATGGCAGCCGTCCGCCACCGTCCCATTTCGATGCACGAAACACCCAACCATAGATGGACCCACGGGTCGTCAGGAAACACAGACAAATGAGCGGCCAAATGCGAAAGGGCCCGGTCGGGTTGATGCAACAATAAATACACCTCAGCCAACCACCGAATGGGCAGGGGATCAGGAGCAAGGGATACCCATTGAGCCAAATACGATGCCGCACTGTCAAACTCACGACGGGATAACGCATGTTCCGCCAACACCCGCCAAGCCCCCACATGATGGGGGGTACGTTGCAACGTCGACTGGGCATCCAAAGTGGCCAACTCCCAAGGTGAATGGCCATACGTCACGGTTACCACATGGTCACGTGGGGTTGAGTGTGAGGATGACTGACCCACGGACTCACGGCCCAAAAACAACAGCTCACCCCCACAGTCCCCACACGGTAGCGGGGGATAAGGTTGGTGAGAAAACCATGGCAAATGGCAACGAAGGCAAATGGCCACCCCGCTCACGACAAGGATTCCAATGCTTGTTTGGCGGCCATCTGTTCGGCATCTTTTTTAGATCGACCTTTACCATGACAGTGAATCGACTGACCTTGATGGGACACGGTGACCCTCACATGAAATAATTTATGGTGATCGGGGCCTTCTTCACGAACCACCTGATAAATGGGTAAGGGGTTACGGTGACGTTGGGTGAGTTCTTGTAACGTGGTTTTATAATCATTAATGTGATCTTGTGCCATTAATTCCAATTCAAACCGTTTGAAGACGGTCACAAAAAAAACCTGGGTTTTTTCCCACCCAGAATCCAAAAAATAGGCCCCCAACAACGCTTCAAACGTGTTGGCCAAATTGGACAACCGTTTGTCGCCACCTGTGTTTTTTTCACCATGTGACATCATTAAAAACCCACCCAACCCCAATTTATCCGCCAAATACGCCAGGTTTTTATCCGATATCAACTGGGCCCTTAATTTGGTGAGTTCCCCTTCTGAATAAGAAGGGAATTGATGAAACAAATAATCAGAGACCAGTAGCTTTAACACCGCATCCCCAAAAAATTCCAGGCGCTCGTTGTCAATAAGCGGGGTGCGTTTATACACCCGGGCGTACGACGAATGGGTCAAGGCGGTTTTTAACCAGTCTTTATTTTGAAAGACCATGCCGGTACATGATTCAAATTGAGCCAATCGATTCAGATCCATCGTACCACCCTTTTTTTAAGTGCCACCCAGGCGAGTCCCACGCCCACCATCAATCCAATCAAAGAAAACCCGATAACCCCCCCCCACAACGACCGACATACCGATACCCATACAGGGGTATGAACATGACAAAACGAATTGATACCCGAAATAAGGGCCACCGACCCACCCGCCAAGCAAAAGGGACGCCAACGACGCACCCATGCCAAGGGCCAGGCGGCCATTCCCAATAATGGATACCCAATCAACCATTCTTTTGTACGAGGCCGCACCCCAAACCATTGTTCCATCTTTTCGCGCAAGCCAATTTCAAATCCACTCACCTGCCCGGCCATGTCATTGCCACTACGAACCAGGTAAACCGCCACCACCAGTAATCCCAAAACCACCAAAAGGGCATCTCCCCATCGAACGGGTGCCTGCCAATGACGAATCAGGGCCGTCATGGTGTGATGGTGTTGTACCCAACGCAACATGACCAATACAATGGGCACCACAAACGCAACCTTGACCCCCATAAAGCCCATGGTCCCGCTGGTCAATTCCGGAATGGTCATCACGCCATTCATGTAGACCCCCCCCATCACCACACCCGCCACCGTCAAGACAAACCGAACCACCGGAATGGCCCACGGCCATGACAAGGTATCCCACGTGTCATTCACCCACACCCCTATCATGAGGGCAGACGGAAAGCCAATGGCCGCCATCAACGCAAGCAATCGAACCCAATGATGGAGGGAATGCCCCACCAGAGACTGTCCCAAATACAGACACAACCCCCCACCAGTCCCCAGAAACCCAACCCAGGGAGAGAGGCCAAACGTACGACCCAACCACCCCATGAGCCCCGCTACCCCTCCTGCCATCAGCACCCATTCCCATATCGAAGGGTGAGGAAAAACACGGGCCTGCCAGTCACGGCCCACATGGTACCCATTGGCCCGAAGGGAGGTCACCACGGATTGCATGCTTAAGATGGTCGCAGGCAACAAGGCATGGGCCTTTGAATGGGCATCGGTATCCGTGGGCGGTTTAAAGACCAATACCCCCACTGAGCGTTCTTTGACAGCCCGAACGTAACGGCGAATGACCGTATCGGTCGCCAGGTTATCGACTTCCCCTTCAGACAAACTATGCACCCGAACCACTTGATGAGGGGCCTGCCGGGCCAACACCGCCAATCCCTCTTGGTCATTAAATTCAACCACGCCAACCTGAAACCCATGAGTGGTCAAGATGGTATGGGTGGTACCCAATAAGCCAGGATACCCCATCACCGATGTCCCCTCAAAAATCACGACGGGCAAAAACGATTGACGGGTCATGTGCTGGGTTTTAAGGGCCATGGACTGCGGGGTAATCGACACATTGTTAGACAAGCGGGGAATCAAGCGAAACCCATAGGATGCAATGGCACGGGTCACATGAGGAGAAAACCCCATACCCCGTTGGAGAATATCCTCGGTAGTACCAAAAAGTCCCATCAGCTGGAGTTCGGGCATTCCCACCACCTGACCCGGCATATCCGCATGAAACAAGTGATAAAGGGTGTCATACAACGCAGGGGTATCAGCCCAAATATAGAGTCGTTTGGAATCAATGGGGGTATGAAGCAAGGCATCCGACAAGGGGGACCATGGGCCAATTAATCCCAAGCGTGCCAATGACATTAAATCCGATCCCCGCCATAAGGTCACCCGACCATCGCGTACCAAATCACCCACGGTGGTTTCTTCAATGGCAATGGCCGACACCGCCCCCGAGGCTTTCAGTTGGGTCAATACCGACGACAACGACATCCCCGCCCGATCAGCCAAGGACATGACGTCATGAAGGGACATCACGGTTTCGACGCCTTTGTGGGAAGCCTGATACCGATGATACTGCCAACTGCGATGGGCCGCCACCGAGAAGCCCAGACAAATGGCCACAACGCAGACCCACCAACCCACTGGTTTCAAGACGCCCCACCCCCTTTCAGTTGGGCATGAATAAAGGCATCCAGGTCGCCATCCATCACCCCTAATACGTCGGAGGTTTCACAATCGGTTCGGGTGTCCTTGACCAATTTATAGGGATGAAACACATAATTTCGGATTTGATTCCCCCAGGCAATGTCTTTTTCGACCCCCCTCAATTCGGTGATTTGGTCTTTATGCTGTTGTTCCATCAGTTGAATCAGGCGTGATTTAAGAAGGGCCATGGCCGTTTCGCGGTTTGAAATTTGGGAGCGACTGGCCTGTGACTGGGCCACCAATCCTGTGGGAAGATGGGTAATCCGAACGGCCGAGTCGGTTTTATTGATGTGCTGCCCTCCCGCCCCGGTCGACCGATAGGTATCAACCCGCAGGTCTTTGGGATCGAGTTGCACGCCCGAAAAATCGGCACTGATTTCGGGCACAACGTCCACGGCGGCAAAAGAGGTTTGCCGTTTGCCATTGGCATTAAACGGCGAAATGCGAACCAAGCGATGCACGCCCACTTCGGTTTTGAGTAACCCATACGCCAAGGGCCCGGTCACATGCAGGGTCACCGATTTTAATCCGGCCTCATCACCAAGCGTTTCATCCATCACAGACCATTGAAACCCTTTGCGATCGAGCCATCGGGTATACATACGCTTGAGCATATCGGCCCAATCTTGGGCATCGGTGCCCCCCGCCCCAGCATTGATACTAAAATAACAGTCGTGGGCATCAAATTGTCCCGATAAATACGAGTGAATCTCAAGTTCATCCACATCGGTGATAAGCCCATGGGTCATGGTGGTCAGTTCATGGAGGGCGTCAGGCGAATCCGGGTCTTCTTTAACCAGCTCGATCATGACCTCAATATCTGAGACCAAGCGGGACAGGCGGTCAAATTTTGCCACTTTGGCCTTCAGTTGATTAAGTTGTGAAAAGGTGGCTTGTGCCGTGGGGTTATCATCCCAAAACCGATCTTGTGCCATACCCAATTCAAGATCGGCAATGGCAATCCGAGAAGCGGCAATCTCAAAGATAGTCTCCGAGGTGGTTTAATTTATCGCGGTAGGTATGAAACAACGTGAGCTGTTCGTGCATCAACAGTCTCCTTTCATTATGACAATCGACTCACATCAATAAAGGGATTAAAGACATCGGGACCTTTGGGTTGTTCGATGGTAATGTCAATGCGAAACAACACCTGAAGTGTTTCGGCATGGCAGGCCTTTAACATCTCTTGATAATACGAGAACCCTTCTATTTTATATTCAATAAGGGGGTCTTTTTGACCCAGTGCCCGCAACCCAATGCCTTCACGCAGGCTTTCCATGTGATGCAAATGATCAATCCATTGCCGATCGAGGGTCGACAAAATAACACGCCGTGCGGCGAGGTCATCAAACACCTGAGGGGGAAGTTTGGACTTTTGGGTTTGGTAAGCCTGCATCAAGTCATGGTGCAACGACTCAAGCGGCTGAGGGGCCTGACGCCAAGTGGTGATTAAATCAGGGAAGGGAAACATGACCCCCAAGGTGGTAATGGCCTCATCCCAACGAGACAAAAAAGCGGGGGATTGGGGATCATCGGCAGGAAGGGTATCCGTCAAAACCGAACGGATCATATCCGCCACGTCCTCATCAAGCGATGGGGCGGTAAGCAAGCGGTCACGGCGTTGATAAATCGCTTCGCGTTGTCGGTTGAGCACATCGTCATATTGCAAAATTTGTTTGCGGATTCCAAAGTGATAGCGTTCGACTTTCACTTGGGCCCGTTCGATCGAGCGGGTGACCAACCCATGCTCAATGGGGGTATCATCGGGCATACCCAAGCGGGTCATGACATTGGCAATGCGTTCCGAGCCAAAGAGTCGCATCAGGTCATCTTCGAGCGAAACAAAAAAACGGGAGCGACCGGGATCACCTTGTCGACCCGAGCGGCCACGCAATTGGTGATCGATCCGGCGGGATTCATGGCGTTCCGAGCCGATCACGAGCAAGCCACCCCGTTCTCTGACCCCCTCACCCAATTTAATGTCCGTCCCCCTACCCGCCATGTTGGTGGCAATGGTCACCGCATGCGATTGACCAGCCTGGGCAATAATATCGGCTTCGATGTCATGAAACTTGGCATTGAGCACCTGATGGGGAACCTTGCGTTGGGTGAGGAGGGCCGAGAGGGCTTCGGATTGTTGAATCGAGATGGTCCCCACCAAGACAGGTTGACCGGCATCATGGGCGGCCACCACTTCATTGACAATGGCCTTGTATTTTTCTTGACGGGTTTTAAACACCAGATCGGGTTGATCCTGTCGTTGGACCGGGTGATGGGTGGGGATGGGGACCACATCCAGGCGATAAATGGTAGAAAACTCACTGGCTTCGGTAAGGGCGGTACCGGTCATGCCCGCCAACTTGGGGAAAAGTCGGAAGTAATTTTGAAAGGTAATGCTGGCCAATGTTTGGCTTTCTTCACGAATGGGGACCTGTTCGATCGCTTCAATGGCTTGATGCAAGCCATCCGAATACCGACGCCCCTCCATCAACCGGCCCGTAAACTCATCGACAATCATCACCTCCCCGTCTTTGACCACATAATCGGTGTCCCGGGCATACAAATGACGGGCTTTGATGCATTGCAAGACAATGTGGGGGATGTCCATTTTGCCGGGGGCGTACAAGTGGGGGATACCGAGTGCGGATTCAACCGCCGATATGCCCAATTCGGTGAGACTGGCGTGTCGGGTTTTGCGATCGAGCGTGAAGTGTTCCCCATCCAGGAGTGATTGGGTAACATCCGCCAATACACGGTATTGGTCAGTAGACTGGGAAATGGCACCCGAAATAATAAGGGGGGTACGTGCTTCGTCGATCAGAATGCTATCCACTTCATCCACCACGGCAAAATGGCGCCGGGTCTGGGTCAATTCATCCGCCGACAGGGCCAAGTGATCCCGAAGGTAATCAAACCCGAATTCATTGTTGGTACCATAGGTCACATCGGCATCGTAGGCCATCCGGCGGGTGGCGGGGGACATATCGGCCTGAATCAGGCCAACCGAAAGCCCCAAAAATCGAAAGAGTTGACCCATCCATTCAGAATCGCGACGGGCAAGGTAATCGTTGACGGTCACCACGTACACCCCTTTGCCTTCGAGGGCATTAAGGTAAGTGGCGAGGGTGGAGACCAAGGTTTTGCCTTCACCGGTTTTCATTTCGGCAATTTTACCTTGATGCAAGACCATCCCCCCGATTAATTGCACATCAAAGTGGCGCAACCCCAGCACGCGTTTGGATGCGTCACGGACCACCGCAAACGCCTCAGGCAATATGGCATCGAGGGATTGGCCCTGGGCGAGTTGGGCTTTAAAGTCGATGGTTTTGTGTTGTAATTCCTCATCGGTAAGCGTGGCAATGGCAGGTTCCAAGGCATTGATGCGGTCCACCAAGGGGCGATAGGTTTTAAGGGTACGGGTTAGCGGATCACCCAACACAAACGATAAAACAGACGTTAAGAATGACATGGACAATTCCTTTTGGGAGGGGATGAGGAAACAAAGCATGAGCACGCCACAGCCATGGAAACAAGCTCATCGTCCCATAGTAAAACAGAGTGAGAAAAAATACAAAAGTGGGGGATCAACCCAATACCACCCTTATACAAGGTCGAGGTTTCTTAAGCGGCGTTGCCCCCTTGGTCGGGGGTTCTGAAAGGACCTTGCCCTTACGGGGATTCATTAGGGCCCTACCCTTACGGGGATTCATCAGGGGCACAGCCCCTGATGGCGGGTGCGGGCACGCAGTGCCCGCACCATAAGCTCCCCTCCCCACTGGGGAGGGGTTAGGGGGTGGGGTCAGGAGGTGGGGGGGTCAAAAAGCCACCCCTTTGCGAGGATTCTTAAGGCCCCTGTCCTTGCGGGGATTCATCAGGGGCTTGGGAACCGGCTAAACCGTTTTGGGGGTTCGTAAGGGGCGTTGCCCCCTTGGTCGGGGGTTCTGAAAGGACCTTGCCCTTACGGGGATTCATTAGGGCCCTACCCTTACGGGGATCCATCAGGGGCCCAGCCCCTGATGGCGGGTGCGGGCACGCAGTGCCCGCACCATAATCTTCCCTCCCCCCTGGGGAGGGTCAGGGTGGGGGTCAAACGGCCACCCCTTGCGGGGGATGTAAAGAGGTCCCCCCCACGTGCGGGGGCTTGGGAACCGGCTAAACCGTTTTGGGGGTTCGTAAGGGGCTGGGCCCCTTTAGCAGGGGCTTGGGGACCGCAGGTCCCCAAGTGGTCACTTTAACTCCCCTCCCCACTGGGGAGGGGTTAGGGGGTGGGGTTACTAAC
>Ga0209358_10004341_pt1 | contig 10206 bp, 9 predicted proteins | sample LauGreFa1BDMLBSN_2_FD_187574 | JGI IMG/M metagenome (GOLD analysis project Ga0209358, IMG submission 187574) | Freshwater lake microbial communities from Lake Michigan, USA - Fa13.BD.MLB.SN (SPAdes) (version 2) | ecosystem: Environmental > Aquatic > Freshwater > Lake | place: Lake Michigan, USA...
AAGATTTGAGTATCTGCTCATCATCAATTACAGCGCAATCTCCACCAATTGCGGCGCGAAGAGCCTTGGAAACACTCATGGGAATACTCTAATGACTCTGCTCAAGCACCTCCTGCCGGCTAAAGCAGTGCGGTAGGGCTTCTTCCCAGCCTTACTGCCACCCTGGGTAAGGCCTTTAGAGACACTACATCTTATTTAAGTGGCTCGCTCCTACTAGTCGATTGCTCAATTGGTTAACGACTTAACGCAGTTGCTGGAATCAAGACTGCCATCTATGTTAAAGAATTAATCCCCTACTTACTCAAAGTTCTACGGAAGATAAGTTAGACCATTGCTTCAAGGCTTAGTAGAATCGGATGACCAGTAAGAAACCACCGGTGGAGTTTTGGAAAGAGTTGGGATGACTAAGAATTTAGGTGTTTCACTACAGCTCTACTCCCTGCGCAATGAAATAGAGGAAGACTTTGCAGGTACTCTATCTAGAGTTGCAAGAATCGGCTTTACAAAAATAGAGCCTTGGAATTTTACTGAGTGTGTTGAGGAGTATCTGAGAGCTCTTTCTGAAAATAGACTCAGCGCTCCAAGCGCTCACGTAGGACTGGTAGGCCAATCGCGTAGACAAATCTTTGAGATAGCAAAAAAACTTGGCATTAAGACGCTAATTGAACCGATAGTTGATGAGTCACAATGGCAGAGCAAGAGTGACATATCTAAAATTGCTAATGAACTAAATGTTGCTTCCAAGGAGGCTAACGAACATGGATTAGTTGTTGGATATCACCACCATGCCTGGGAAATATCGAATAAAATTGAAGATTGCTCAGCCCTTGAGTTTTTTGAAACGCTTCTCGATCGAGAGGTTATTTTAGAAGTAGACGCTTATTGGGCCCACGCTGGCGGAGCATCTGTCCCTGATCTGGTGGCGCGATTAGGTCAGCGAGTTAAGTTTCTTCATATCAAAGATGGAAAAAATATTAGAGGTTCTGCTAGTACTTTCAATGAGCGCGGTGAGCTAATTAAGAAACCAACGGATACGCGGGAGCAAGTTCCAGCCGGTAAAGGGGAAGTGCCTCTTGCGGAGGTAATAGCCAGAGCCCCTCACGCACTCCCTATTGTAGAATTTGATGAATACGCAGGAGATATCTTCGAAGGAATCGAAACGAGTCTAAAATATATAGTGTCTCTCTAGTGAAGGGAGTTTTATTCTCTCGCAAAAAGGTAACGGTTGTTTAGGCCTAGATTAAGTATTGTCGCGACTTGAAAGGTACGTTCTCGAAAGGAGGGGAGTCAAGGGAATGAAGCTCCATCGAACTGGTATTGGAATTGTTGGGGCAGGAAATATCAGTGATCAATACCTTGGCAATTTGACTCGTTTTCCCGACCTGGAAGTTCTATTCATTGCAGATCTAAATCTGGAGAGGGCCGCCTCCCAAGCTGCTAAATGGGGGGTGCCTGCAAGTGGCACAGTGGATCAGATGCTTTTGATCCCAGAAATCTCTCTAATTGTTAACCTAACCATTCCAAGTTCACATGTCGAAATCAGCCTTAAAAGTCTTGAAGCTGGCAAACATGTCTGGTCTGAAAAGCCTATGGCCCTGGACAGACCCGGAGGATTAGAACTACTAAAAGCTGCGCGAGAAAATAATGTACGGATTGCAATCGCTCCAGATACTTTCTTAGGCGCCGGTCTTCAAACAGGGCTTAAGTCCATTCGATCTGGAGTAATTGGAAAGCCTCTAACCGCACTAACGATATTTCAAACGGCAGGCCCCGACTCTTGGCATCCCAATCCAGCATTTCTTTTCGCTAAAGGGGCGGGACCACTTTTTGATATGGGTCCTTACTACATTACAACTTTAGTGCAAATCTTTGGAAAAGCCACTCGAGTAAATGCCACCTCATCTAGACCTCGTACTAGCAGAGTAGTCGGATCTGGAGATAAAAGAGGAAATATCTTTCCAGTTGAGGAACCCACGCAAGTTAGTGCTCTGATCGAGTTTGCAAGTGGTGCTAGCGCTGTATCAATCTTTAGCTTTGACTCAGCAATTGAAAGGACTGGAGTTGTTGAGGTATCTGGACTCAATGGCGACCTAATACTTCCTGATCCCAACAATTTTACCGGGGATAATTTAATCTTTCCTACTTTGGGTGAGAAAATACTTATTCCGCCAAGGGGTAATATTGATGGTCGAGGCCTTGGAGTGCTAAACCTGGCGCAATCTATTTTCTTTGGCGAGCGGGAAGTGGTTCCTGGAGAGCTTGGATTTCATGTTCTAGATATCTTAATCTCCATTAGTGAATCAGCTCAAAATAAATGTGGCGTTGAAGTGACAAGTAATTGGGATGGGAGTCCATCTCTTGGAGATGAGTGGGATCCAATGATTGCTATTTGCACAAAATAATGCTACCTGTATGTTTATCCAAATAGAATTATAAACTTTTATTAGCCAGCACGAACATTTTAAAGGAAACTGGTAGCAGTAAACGGGCTGGGAGCAATTAGTGTTTTCTACGCTTGCCCCAAGATGACTACGGAAATAGAGAGAATGGATTAGTCAAAAAATCCTCCACGGATATAGATAACCTCGTCACTGATCATTATCCTAACGCCCATTTTTTCACGTAGGCGGAGAGTTCGGCATGCCAAGCATCAACATCTTTGCTATAAATCTCGCGAATAACTGCCTCGTACGAAGATCGGCAAATAGAATCAGGATTTGAGCATCGTTCACCATTTCCTGGAATCTTGCTCTCCAAGTATCTGAATGGCGCAAGTAAATCTCCATACTTAGCTACTAAGTACTCAACTGCTAAGAACCCCCCACTGTATTCGCAAGTGCTTGGAGAGGTGGCAAACATCAATAAATCTGTCATAGGGATGTATTTGCAACTGTAATTGCCCTGATGACGTAGCGCAAGATTTCTAACCGTAGAATATGGAATGTTTGCATATTTAGCATAGGCGAGCGAAGAAAAAAGAACACTGGGACCCTCTCGCAACCAAGCTGGATAGAAATTCCCTGCATTATGACCAAATCGTTCGCCATATAATTGTTGTGCGAAGTGCACTACTTCTCCTGCGGCAACTGCAGCGATTCCATACTTATCCCACTGATTGGGATACTTCTCTAGAAAACCTTCTTTTGGATACCATTGTTGATACGCTTCATAGAAAATAAAAGTGGTGCTCGGTATGCAATAGCCAGCGCCAACCGATTTTGCATTAAATGCCTCTGGGTATCGTGCCCAACAATTGGTTCCAAGTAGTGGGGTAAGAGAAGGTAAATCCCACCAAACAAAGAATTCAACCTCTCTTGTTATAGGAGCTCCTATTCCATCGAGGATTTGTGTTATCGCTGGCATTACCGCTTCATTATCCGTTGCCCAAGTTGATCCTTTGACTCGTTCATGAGTTTGAATTTTGAGCCATTGGGTTGCTGGCTTTCCCTTACTCCAAGCCACGTCTAACAGGCTGTCAATTTTCACAGCTTCTTCGGATGTGGGATTGCCAAACAAATCTACAGGCCCAGAGTATGTTGGCGAAGGGGTAGGAGACAGCGATGGTGTTGGTGATGGCAAGACAGATGGTGTAGGTGATGGTTTCGGTTTAGCCTTGGATTGGTTGGCTGTACCTATTGAGATTCCAGCACTCCAAATCAAACTCTGCTTTTTCTTTTGACAGACATGTATCTTTCCTTTGTAAATCGAAGTCAACCCTGCCTTGGAACACTTAGTTCCTGGCTTAGGCTTAGCGTTGGTGGCCTGAAGGGGCACAAGAAGAGCAATTATCAGGCCAGCTACCAATATATCCCGTAGTCCGAACCTGTGAGATTGAGCTAGAACTCCCATGCAAAGAACTATAACCAGACAAATTCGAATTCAAGGTTGAATCGTTCAACCATTACTAGACACCTAATTTGAGCTTTGATACCTACGGCCTATAGAAGAAAACTTGCAGGAATCATCACGCCTAGACAAGATTCTCTAGTTAAATTCAGATAACCTAGAGTTAAGTATGAAGCACCTTCTCGGATTCACTCGGTATGCAGTGATCATTCCTGCGCTTGCTTCAATTCTTGGTGCATTACTTCTAATGGGTCAAGGATCCATCGCAATGGTCTTAGCTGTTATTGATTCGCTTGAAAATCAATATGGTCTCAAAGATATGATTGTTGAAGTGTTAACCGCCATTGATGCAATCTTGCTAGGTACAGTGCTTCTCGTTATTGGCTATGGCCTCTATGAATTATTTATTGATACTGATATTGATGTGCCAATGTGGCTTAGAGTTGAAGATCTTGATGATTTGAAATCCAAACTAATAGGTGTCGTTGTAGCCATTATCGCCGTGGTCTTTGTAGGTGTATTTGTTGATTCAAATCGAGCTGATGATGTAATTGCATATGGAGTTGGTGCAGGCGCGCTCGTTGCAGGATTAGCTCTCTTTGCATTTGCTACTGGAAAAGCAGGAAAGAAAAGTAAAGAGAAGCTCTAAAGAGAGGTTTTCTTAGAGCGCTCTTGATCGTTTTGCAAGGCGCCAGTGCATAAAATAAATAGGTCCAGCAATGATGAAGGTAGTTAGTGAATTCACAATGCCTTTAATTGCTTGGCGCTGATTGTTTTCGGTTAAATTCTCTTTGATTTGATCAGCGCTTAAAGCTGAGTCTTTAGGAACTGAGTAGGGATCAAAGTAACCAGGATCGGGCCAAAGAGCATCAACTATTCCCCGAACAACGCTCACCAATGAAAATAGGCAAGTTAGCAAAGTTACTAAACAGACTGCGTAAATATAAAGTGAGTACCAACCAATACGATCTTCCCTCTTGGCAACAGGTTGGCTTTGGGTTAGAACTGGAGAGCTCACCTTTGAAGTGGGGCTCTTTCGTTTAGCAACCTGCTTACTCTTAACACCTTTACCTGCCATAGCTTGATTCTGACCCTAACTGACAAGGTTTTCAATCAGCCGAGCCGATATTAGACTTGGTTATATGTTGCCAAAAATCATTCTCTATTACGGATTTGCTCCAGTTGCAGATCCTGAGGCGCTCAGGCTCTGGCAGAAGACTCTGGCACACTCTTTAAATCTTAAGGGTCGAATCATCATCAGTCACCATGGCATTAATGGAACTTTAGGTGGGGATATGAGCGATCTAAAGAAATATGTGAGAGCAACAAAGGAGTATCCCGGATTCAAGAAGATTGATTTTAAATGGTCAGAAGGTGCTGGAGATGATTTCCCAAAGCTGAGCGTGAAGGTGCGAGATGAGTTAGTGACCTTTGGAATTCCTGACAATCTAGAAGTCAATGAAAAAGGCATCCTTGGAGGAGGAGAGCACCTCTCCCCTGAAAAAGTAAATGAGCTAGCTGAGCAATTAGGTGAGGATCTAGTTTTCTTTGATGGCCGTAATGCCTATGAAGCTAAAGTGGGTCACTTCAAAGATGCAGTTATTCCAGATATTAAATCCACAAAAGACTTTGTAGCAGAGTTAGATAGTGGCAAATATGATTACTTAAAAAAGAAGACAGTAGTCACCTACTGCACTGGCGGAATTCGCTGTGAGATATTAACGAAAGTAATGAAAGATCGAGGATTCGATAAGGTTTATCAGGTAGCTGGCGGGATAGTGCGCTATGGAGAAAAATATGCAGATAGTGGTCTCTGGCAAGGCTCGCTATACACTTTTGATAAGCGAATGGTAATTGACTTTTCAGAGTTATCTGAGTTGATCGGAAAGTGTGATGCTTGCAGTGAGCCAACCAAGCAATTTCATAATTGCGCTAATGTTTTTTGCCATAATCTCTTTCTTCTCTGCCAAGAATGTGGCAAAGATAGAAAGAATCTGGAATGCATCCATGAGGGTGTTGTTACCTCAAGTAATCAGTAAGGACACTCCCACTCCTTGAGCAAATCGCTTTAGGCTGATTAGATAGCGCAATGGCCGAGTTCATCCCCAATCCCGCTAGAGGTAAAGAGGTCTACGACCTTGATAGAAAGTATGTATTTCACTCTTGGTCTGCTCAGGGTCAAATCACACCACTTCCAATTGCAGGTGGTAGCGGCTCATATTTCTGGGATTTTGATGGAAAGAAGTATCTAGATTTTTCTTGCCAACTAGTCTTTACAAACATTGGATTTCAACACCCAAAAGTAATTGATGCTATTAAGAAACAAGCGGACCTTCTAACAACTATTGCTCCACAAGCAGCAAATGAAGCGCGCGGAGAAGCTGCCTCCAGAATTGTCGCTCTGGCAAGTCCAAGCCATGAAAAAGTTTTCTTTACCAATGGCGGTGCAGATGGCGTTGAAAATGCGATCAGAATGGCTCGCATCCATACCTCACGCCATAAAATTCTCTCTTTCTATCGCTCCTATCACGGCAACACCACCTCTGCTATTTCAGCAACAGGAGATCCAAGAAGATGGCCAAATGAATTTGCCTTTGGACACGTTCACTTCTTTGGACCATACCTTTATCGAAGTGCTTTTTGGGCAAAGAGCGAAGAGGAAGAGTGTCAAAGAGCGCTCGAGCATCTAGAGAGCGTTATTGAATTTGAAGGACCAAAGACAATTGCAGCTATCTTGATTGAATCTGTTGTCGGCACTGCTGGAGTCTTGATTCCACCAAAGGGATATTTAGAGGGAGTAAGGCGCCTCTGTGATAAGTATGGAATTTTATGGATAGCAGATGAAGTGATGTCAGGATTTGGAAGAACTGGGAAGTGGTTTGCCTACCAACATTCAACTGCTCATCCAGATTTAATCGTCTTTGCCAAGGGAGTAAATTCTGGATATGTCCCACTTGGTGGGGTTGTAATCTCAAAAGAAATTGCAGAAACCTTTAAGGATCGAGTATTTCCCGGCGGCCTTACCTATTCTGGCCATCCCCTAGCTTGCGCAGCGGCAGTTGCAACTATTGATGTGATGAAAGATGAAAAGATTGTTGAAGCTGCAGCCCAGATTGGTGAGAAGGTTATTGGCCCCGCTCTGCGCGATTTAGCTAGCAAACATCACGTTATTGGTGAAGTTCGTGGCCTTGGAACTTTCTGGGCCCTTGATTTAGTGACAGATCGCGTAAGCAGAGCGATGCTTGCTCCCTATGGCGGATCATCTCCTGCGATGAATGAGCTAGTGGGTGAATGCAAAAAACTTGGTTTGATGCCTTTTACCAACTTTAATCGTATGCATGTAGTACCACCATGTAATATCACTGAGGCAGAATTTAACCAAGGACTAGCCATATTAGATAAAGCATTTGCTCAAATTGATAAGTACTACACGGGGGCAAAATAGAGATGAGTGAAGTAAAAAGAATTACCCACTATATCAATGGCACGTATTGGAAAGAGAGCGCTGCAAGAAGTGGGGACGTATATAACCCAGCAACAGGAAAAGTTACAGCAAAGGTTGATTTTGCCTCCCCAGAACTTATAGATCATGGCGTCAAAGTTGCTAAGAAGGCTCAAGAGCAATGGGCTCAAGCATCTCTTGCTAAGAGAGTTCAAGTTCTTTTCGCCTTTAGAGAAATCTTAAATGCTAGAAAAGAAGAGGTAGCAAAGTTAATTACTGCTGAGCATGGAAAAGTCTTATCAGATGCATTAGGTGAGGTGACTAGAGGACTTGAAGTTGTGGAGTTTGCTTGCGGGATTCCCCACCTATTAAAAGGTGGATACTCTGAAGGAGCTTCAACAAATATTGATGTCTATTCAATTCGCCAGCCACTTGGAGTTTGCGCCATCATCTCGCCCTTTAATTTTCCAGCGATGGTGCCTATGTGGTTCTTTCCCATCGCTATTGCTGCAGGTAATGCAGTAATTATTAAGCCAAGCGAGAAAGATCCATCTACTATCAATCTCATAGCTGAATTCTGGAAAGAAGCAGGTCTTCCTGATGGCGTCTTTAATGTTATCCATGGCGATAAAGTTGCAGTAGATAGCCTGCTAGCTCATCCTGATGTGGCTTCAATTTCTTTTGTGGGATCAACTCCTATTGCCCGATATATCTATGAAAATGGCACTAAAAATGGCAAGCGAGTTCAGGCTCTCGGTGGGGCAAAAAATCATATGTTGGTCCTGCCTGATGCAGATCTTGATCTAGCAGCAGATGCAGCAGTAAATGCTGGCTTTGGCTCAGCTGGTGAGCGTTGTATGGCGATCTCAGCTCTAGTTGTTGTTGAACCAGTAGCTGATGAGCTAATTAAGAAAATTTCAGAGCGCATGACAAACCTAAAAACAGGAGATGGCAGCGCAGGTTCAGATATGGGCCCTCTTGTTACCGCAGTTCATCGCGACAAAGTTGCCTCCTATATCGATGCAGGGCTAAGCGCTGGAGCAAAGTTAGTTGTTGATGGTCGTAATCCAAAAGTTAATGGAGCAGCAGAGGGTTTTTGGCTTGGACCAACTCTCTTTGATCAAGTATCACCTGAGATGAGTATTTATAAAGATGAGATCTTTGGGCCAGTTCTCTCAGTAATTCGAGTATCAACTTATGACCAGGGCCTTGAATTAATAAATAAGCATCAGTATGGCAATGGCACTGCAATCTTTACCAACGATGGTGGAGCAGCTAGAAGATTCCAAAATGAAGTTCAAGTTGGAATGATTGGAATTAATGTGCCAATCCCTGTGCCAACTGCCTATTACTCATTTGGCGGCTGGAAGAACTCACTCTTTGGAGATACCCATGCTCATGGTAGTGAAGGAGTTCACTTCTTTACTAGAGGCAAGGTAGTTACTAGCCGCTGGCTTGATCCAAGCCATGGCGGGATAAATCTAGGATTTCCTCAGAACGGGTAAATCTCTTTTAACTCTCAATAGCTCAAGTGCTGCAACTGTCGAGTCAAAGCCTTTATCTTCCTTACTTCCACTTACGCCACTTCTAGCAATTGCTTGATCTATGGTATCTACCGTCAAAACTCCAAAGCCAATTGGCTTTGATCTTGTAAGAGATACTTGCATAACTCCTTGAGTTACTCCCTGACAGACATAATCAAAGTGAGGAGTCTCCCCCCTTAAAACCACTCCAAGAACAACTGCAGCATCAAGGCCGTTATCAAGTGCTAGCTGGGCAGCTAGTGGTAATTCAAATGATCCTGGGACGAAAATAACTGGCTCTGGATCAATTTTCGCCTCTAGTAGCGCTCTTCTAGCTCCAGCGATTAAATCTGCGCAGATCTGCTCATGCCAACTAGCAGAGATGATCGCTACTCGAAATTGGCTTAGATCACCAAGTGATATTTTTGGAACTACACCTGACATTATTTATGCCCCAGTCTCTCTTTTTTAGTTGCAACGTATTTTTCATTAAAAGTATTGATCTCACCTGAAAGAAATTGAAGGCTAGCTTTGATATTAGTTGAGGTGAGACTCTCTAGCTTCTCAGGGTTATTACTCAACAAAGTTACCGAATCAATTCTTAAAGAGTTGAGAATCTCAGCTGCATCACCAAAATCGCGTTCATCAATATTATGGCCAAGGGCTAGATTGGCATCAACTGTATCAAGGCCTTGATCTTGTAATTGATAAGCCTTGATTTTTTCAGAGAGTCCAATACCTCGCCCTTCTTGATCTCTTAAATATATAACCAATCCAGAGCCAGCTCTTTCAATCTCATTCATAGCTCTCTCTAGCTGTGATCCGCAATCACATCGAAGCGAGCCCAATACATCCCCAGTTAAACACTCTGAATGAATTCTCACTAAGAGAGGTTGCTTTGAGTTAATACTTCCAAACTTCAAAAGCGCATGATCAACTCCGCCTCGACCTAGGAAGGTTGTAATCTGCCACTTTTCAATCTGACCGCTGCTGCTTCGTGGAAGTTCTGCCCAATTAAAGTTAATTTCCTTCTGGCTATTAACTTTATTTGAAACATCCAGTGTCTTTAGGAGCTGGGCAATACTTAGGATAGGAATGTTTTGCTCGCTAGCGAACTTGATGAGATTTTCTCCGCGCATCATCGAGCCATCTTCATTAACTAATTCACTGATAACTCCAACATGGTTTTCACCTACCAGCTTGCACATCTCAACGATAGCCTCGGTATGTCCGCGCCTTGCAGCAAGGCCGCCTTCATGGGCAACTAGAGGAAATATATGGCCAGGTCTTATGAAATCCTTTGCTGTAGAAGTTGAATCAGCTAAAGCTCTTATCGTGTTAGCACGTTCTTTTGCGCTGATTCCAGTAGTAATTTCGTGCTTGGCATCAACCGTC
>Ga0209358_10004342_pt1 | contig 10204 bp, 9 predicted proteins | sample LauGreFa1BDMLBSN_2_FD_187574 | JGI IMG/M metagenome (GOLD analysis project Ga0209358, IMG submission 187574) | Freshwater lake microbial communities from Lake Michigan, USA - Fa13.BD.MLB.SN (SPAdes) (version 2) | ecosystem: Environmental > Aquatic > Freshwater > Lake | place: Lake Michigan, USA...
CACGTTGGAGTAGAGCCCCTCGACGCACCAGCTGTGCGTGCTGCCGAGCTGGCCGCCGGCGCCGTCGTTGCCGCGGAACACGACCGGGCAGCCGAACTGGCCGCCCGACATGTAGAGCATCTTCGGGGCGTTGTTCAGGATCGGGTCGGCCGCCACCAGGCTGAACGACCAGCTCATGAACTCGACGATCGGCTTGAGGCCCATCATCGCGGCACCGATCGCGAGGCCGGCGAAGCCGCTCTCGGAGATCGGCGTGTCGATGATCCGGCGCTCGCCGAACTCCTCGAGCATGCCGCGGCTCACCTTGTAGGCGCCGTTGTACTGGGCGACCTCCTCGCCGAGGAGGAACACGCGCTTGTCGCGGCGCATCTCCTCGCTCATCGCCTCGCGCAGGGCGTCGCGGAACTCGATCTCTCGCAGGGCGGTCACAGCAGCTCCTCCTTGGTGTCGATGGTCAGGGTGCCCGGAAGGTTCGGCGTCCCGCCGTTCATCTCCGGCTGCGCGCTGCCCGTGTACGGGCCCCAGCGCTCGACGAAGACGTCGGTGAACAGCTCATCCATGCCCGGCGCCGGGCTCGCGTCGCTCCACGCGACGGCGTCGCGCACCTCGTCGCGCACGGACTTGAGCATCGCCTTGAAGGCATCCTCGGAGAGCGCGCCGGAGGCCTTGAGGTGCCGCTCGAGCTTGCCGATCGGGTCGTCGGCCTCGAACACCTCCTCCTCCTCCTTCGTGCGGTACTTGCGCGGGTCGCTCATCGAGTGGCCCTTGAAGCGGTAGGTGCGCATGTCGACGAACGCCGGGCGGCTCGTCTCGCGGCACTTGTCGGCGATGCGCTTCATCTCGGCCTGAACCTCGAGGACGTCCATGCCGTCGACCACGTAGCCGTCGATGCCGTAGCCGGCGGCCTTGGTGACGAGCGAGTGGGCCATCGTGGTGCCGCGCGCGATCGCCGTGCCCATCGAGTAGCCGTTGTTCTCGACGACGTAGATGACCGGGATGTCGAAGAGCCCCGCGAGGTTGAGCGCCTCGTGGAAGGCGCCCTGGTTCAGCGCGCCGTCCCCGAGGAAGCACAGCGCCACGCGCGAGTTCTTCTTCCCGTCGATCACTTCGTCCATGTACTTGCAGGCGAAGGCGAGCCCCGCGCCGAGCGGCGTCTGCGCGCCGACGATGCCGTGGCCGCCGTACAGGTTGTTCGCCTTGTCGAACATGTGCATCGAGCCGCCCTTGCCCTTGGCGCAGCCGCCGATGCGGCCGAACATCTCGGCCATGCAGTGCTTCGCGGCCATCCCGCGCGCGAGCGCGTGGCCGTGGTCGCGGTAGGCGGTGACGATCGGGTCCTCGTGGCGCACGGCCTGGGTGCAGCCGACGGCGACCGCCTCCTGGCCGATGTACACGTGGCAGAAGCCGCCGATCTTCTTCTCCTGGTACGCCTGCATGCAGCGGATCTCGAACTCGCGGATCAGCAGCATGTCGCGCAGCCAGCGGAGCTGGGTCTCGGCGGGGACGTCGACCTTCACGGGCGGCGCCTGCAGGTGGTCGAGGTCGCCGTACACCTTCGCGTGGACGTCCTTGACGGGCGCGGCGGCCGGTCCGGACGCAGGATTGGAGAGGCTGGTCATGTGTGTGTGGTTGGATTGCGGGGCGTCCCGAACGCCGAACAGACGGCCGGGATCGCCGCGAACAGACCCATAAGTATAGGAAGGACAGGCGGCTCCGGCAATTGCCGGAACCGCCGTGTTTCACGCGGAATTCGCGAGACGTGGGCCGATCAGGACCGCGCCTTGCCCTCGCCTCCGGCGGCCGGCCGCGCAGCCGGAACCGCGGGCGGCTGATCGCTGCCGCGCTCAAGCATGCCGAGCGCACGTCCCTGGAGCAGGATGACGGCCATCTCGAGCTGCGGATCGATGCCCTTGGAGACGAGCTCGGACGGGTCGCGCGGGGCCTTGGGCTCTGCGGCGACCTTTGTCCCGTCCTTGGCGGGCGCATCGCCCGGCGGCGACGCCTGGGCGGGCGGATCGATCAGCCCGTCGACAGCCTCCTCGGGGAGGTCGTCGGCGGACGCGCGCAGCTTGTTGATCTCGTCGATCTGGTCCGGCGACAGCTTCACGACGTAGTCGGGGAGCACGCCCCAGTCCTCCGCCCCGGGCTTCTTGTGGACCAGCCGGCCCTTCGCCTCGCCGGGCTTCGGCGGGAGCAGGTAGTGCTGCACCGTGTACTTCACGTTGGCGTCGGCATCGAGGCCTCGGCCGCCGATCTCGTGCACCTCCTGGACGCTGCCCTTGCCGAAGCTCCGCTCGCCGATCACGACCGCGGCGTCGTGCGCCTCGAGCGCGCCCGAGACGATCTCGCTGGCGCTCGCGCTGCCCTCGTTGATGAGGACGACGGTCGGCACGTCCGCGAGCGGCGCGCGCTGGCGCTGCGCGGTGAACGCGTAGAGCTCCTGCCCGTTGCGGTCCTCCACGCTCACGATCCGCCCCTGGCGCAGGAACGCGTTCACGAAGGAGACCGCGCTCTGCAGCAGGCCGCCCGGGTTGCCGCGCAGGTCGAGGACGAGCCCGTTGATCTGGCGCTGCATCGCCATCTCGCGCATCGCCTTCAGGAAGTCGGTGAAGGTGTCCTCGTTGAAGCCGGTGAGGCGCACGTAGCCGATGCCCGCATCGGCGTCGATGAACCAGTCCCACTGCGGCTCGAAGCGGGCGTTGTAGCCCGACTTCCGCCAGCCCTGCACCGAGTACATCTTGATCTTCTCGCGCACGAGCGGCAGGTCCATCGGGCCGTCGACGCCCTCGCGGGTGACGGAGAGCTTCACGGTGGAGCCGGCCGGGCCGGTGATCGTGTCGACCGCCTTGTCGAGCGGCCAGTCCGCGGTGGCGGCGCCGTTCACCGCGACGATCTTGTCGCCGGGCTTGATGCCCGCCCGCTTCGCGGGGCTGCCGTCGAGCGGATTGATGATCACGATCTCGCGCTTCTCGTTGTGGCGGATCAGGATGCCGACGCCGACGAAGTTGCCCTTGATCATCTGGCTGAACCGGCGCATGCGGTCGGGCCAGACGATCTCGGTGTACGGATCCTCGAAATCGTGGGTCATCGTCGAGATGCAGCCGTCGCCGAACTCGCGCACGACCACCTCCGACGGAAGCTTCACGGTCGCGGCGTTGGCGGCCGCCAGTGCGTCCATCACCTTGCGGAACGTGCGGGCGTCGACCTCCTCGGGCTTCATCGCCGCGAGCGCCGACTGCTGCTCGGACACCGCCGCCGCGAACGCGCCGGCGAGCTTCTCGTCGCCGAGCGTCGGGAAGTTCTCCTTGAGCGCCGGGGTCGTCGCGAGGAGGTGGACCATGCCGAGGCCGCCCTCGAGGAGCGGCTTCCAGCCCACGTTCTCGAGGTGCTGCGCGGCGATCTGCGAGAGGGCCTCCGAGAGGATGCGGTCGTTGATCCCCTCGAGCGCCTGCTTCCAGTCGTCGAGCCCCTTCTCGTTGAAGGGCGCGAAGGGCTCCTTGCGGTCCTTCTCGTCGAGGCGGTCGTACTGCTTCTTGCGGAGGTCGTACCACGCGCGCGGCGCGTAGTTGAGAACGAGCACCACGCGGCGGCTGATGTCGGTCTCGAGCGCGTCGTCGTACCTCTGGTAGGCGGCCTTGTCGCCCGAGCCCTCGTACAGCGAGCGGACCCGGTTCAGGAGCTCCTCCGCGAAGAGCCAGTCGCCCGCGGCGCGCGCCTCGTCGATACGCCGGTCGGCGAGCTTGATCGCCGCCTGCACGCCCGGCGAGGCGATGTCCTTCTTCCAGTCCTCCGAGAGGAACTTGACGTACGCGGCACCGACGAGCGCCGGGACGGCGTTGCCCTTCGCGACGGCCTCGTCCATCTCCTTGGTCTTCTCGGCGCGCTGCTCCGCGACCTTCCGCGCGGTGTCCGCGAGGTGCCCGTCGCGCGCGGCGACGGCGTCCTTGAGCCGCTTCGCCGCGGCGGACGCGGCGTCGACCGGGACGTTGTCGAGCAGGTTGTCGACCTTCGAGCGCTCGCCGCGGCGCGCCGCATCCCAGAGCTCGTCGCTCCACCGCTCGACCGCCGACGGCGGGGCCTCGTCGGGAACCGTCGGGGCGGCGGGCGCCTGGGCCAGCGACGCCTGCGAGAGGGCGAACGCGACCAGCGCGACGGCCGCGGACGCGGCGACGCGGAACGGACGGGCATCGTGTCGGGACAGCATCGAGATCCTCCAGGGACTCCGGGCGTACGTCTTATACTTCGGTCCGGTTCGCCCGGTCCCGGGCGGAATCCGTCCACATTTCCGAGGAGCACGCAGATTCCCGCCCCGCAGCGACCCGACCGACCGATGCGCGCGCCGTCCGAGCCCCGGATCTCCGAGGACCTGGCATGCGTCGGCTGCGGCCACAACCTGCGGGGACTGCCAGCGTCGAGCCCCTGCCCGGAGTGCGGAAGGCCGATCCGGGACACGCTGGAGGGCCAGGCGGTCGAGGCGAGCAACCGGGAACACGCGGCCGAGGCGATCCGCTCCTACGGGAAGTCGTTCCTCTACGGGGCGCCGTTCGGGCTGTTCAAGCTGGGCTGCCTCGGGCCGCTGGTGTCGCTGGTGGCGATGTTCGGAAGCGTCCAGCGGCTGATCGCGGCGAACCAGGCGATCGCACTGCTGCCGGAGCAGGCCGGGAGCGCAACGGTGGAGCTCCGGCGCGCGAGGACGCTGGCGTTCGCCGAGCTCGCGACCGGCGTGCCCGCCCTGCTCCTCCTCTCCTTCAGCACCGCGTGGCTCGTCGGCGACACGGCGGACGCCTTCCTCCGGATGCTCGCGACGAGCGCGTGGTTCGGCACGATGGCGCTCGGACTCGTCACGGGCTGGATGTTCGTCGACTCGACCGTGGTCCGTCTCGCGCTCTCCGACTGCGAGCGGCGATCGCTGCCGGCATACCTCGCGCTCGGCGCCGTGCCGTGCACGCTCGTCGCCGAGGTCCTCCTGTCCGCAAGCCTCCTCGAGCCGCTCGCGATCGTGATGCGCATCGCCGCGGCGCTCCTCTGGGCCGGCGCGAGCGCGATGCTCGCCTACCAGGGATCCGCGGCGGGCGACGAGGTCGCCGGCGGTCCGCGCAGGCGAAAGCTCAAGACGCCCGAGGACGCGGAGGACGCTGCACCGTCGACCGACGCCAGGGCCGGCGCGCAGTCAGACCGCACGAGGACCGCGCGCCGGCCGCCGCCTCCGCGACCGCCCGAGGACGACGACCCCATTCCGCTTGACTGACGTCGGCGCGGCCGCGCGGCTCACGCACGCGGTGCGAACGCCCGCTCCGAGAGGTCGATCGCGCGGCCGAGCGCGGCGCTCTTGGCGATCGTCTCCTCGAACTCGGCGCTCGGCACGGAGTCCAGAACGATCCCGGCACCGGCCTGCAGGTGCACCGACCACGGCTCGCCGTCGCGATGGCCCGCGGTGGGAATCACCATCGTCCGCAGCGCCAGCGCGATGTCCATGTCGCCGTTCCAGCCGACCGCGCCGATCCCGCCCGAGTACGGGCCGCGCCGAACCGGCTCGAGCTCGTCGATGATCTGGATCGCGCGGACCTTCGGCGCGCCGCTGACGGTGCCGACGGGCAGCGTCGCGCGCAGGGCGTCCCAGCAGTCGAGCCCGGCTCGGAGGCGGCCGGTGACGGTCGAGCTGATGTGCATCACGTGGCTGTAGCGCTCGACCTCCATGCAACGGTCGATCGACACGGTGCCCTGCTCGCAGACGCGGCCGAGGTCGTTGCGCCCGAGGTCGACGAGCATGACGTGCTCCGCGCGCTCCTTCTCGTCGGCGAGGAGGTCGCCCTCGAGCGCGCGGTCCTCCGCGTCGTCGCGGCCGCGGCGACGCGTGCCGGCGAGCGGGCGGTTGGTCACCTCGCGGTCGCGCACCCGGCACAGGATCTCGGGGCTCGATGCGACGAGGATGCAGCCCTCGGCCTGCAGGTAGATCTGGTACGGGCTCGGGTTCACGACGCGCAATGCTCGGTACACGTCGAACGGGTCGGCGTGCGTCTCGCGGTCCATCCGGCGGCTCAGCACCACCTGGAACGCGTCGCCGGCGCGGATGTACTCCTGCGCGCGGCGCACGGCTTCCTCGAACCGCGCGCGCGTCATCGAGCCCGCGTCGGCCGGCACCGGCCGTTGGGCCACGTCGAGCTCGACGGCGCCCGCGGCCAGGGGCGGCGCCCCGGCCACGAGCCGCGCGCAGAACGCGTCGAGCTGCGCCCGGCCCGCGCGCAGCGCCGCGGCCTCGTCGGCGTGCTCGTCGCCGGGAACGGAGACGACGGCATGGACGACCTTGGCGACGTGGTCGAACACGGCGACCTCGCGGTACATGCCGAAGTGCATGTCCGGAAGCCCGCGGTCGTCGCGCGGCGCGGAGGCGAAGGGGAGCTTCGAGGGCTCGAGCCATCGCACCGCGTCGAAGGCGCAGAAGCCGACCCAGCCTCCGTGGAACGCGGCGGGCATCGGGTCCACCGCGTGCGGCACGAACCGCCGCGAGAGCGCGCGGACCCGCTCGAGCGGATCGTCGAGCCGCACGCGCTCGGACGTTCCCGCGCGGCGGTCACGCACCTCGACGTCGTGGCAGCGCGCGAGCACCTCGAGCACCGGCTGGGCGCCGAGCATCGACCACCTGCCGACGGTCGCGCCGTTCTCGACGCTCTCGAACAGGAAGCTCGGCGCCGTCCGGTCGTCAGGAGCGACAAGGCGCCGGTAGGCGAGCACCGGCGTCAGCTGGTCGCTCATCAGGCGGCGCGAGAGGAGGTGCATCGCCACTCGGTCGGTCATCGGGTACTCCGGGGCTTCCGGGAGGCGCGGAGCGTGCGTCGCTCGGGGACGGGCGAGCCGGGGACCAGCGCACGGATGTCGGCATGCCGGCGCGCCGCGCACGCGGCGATCGCGATGGCGTCCGCGACGTCCGGCGGCTCCGGCATCGTTCGCAGCGAGAACTGGTGCATGACCGCGCGCTGCATCTGCTGCTTCGAGGCCTGGCCGCGCCCGGTGAGCGCCTTCTTGATCTCCGCCGGCGCGAACTCGTCGACCTCGAGGTCGCGGAGCGCCGCGGAGAGGAGCACCACGCCGCGACCGTGGCCCATCACGATCGCGGTGCGGACGTGCGCGACGTGCGCGAAGACCTCCTCCACCGCGACCCGCGCGGGACGGAGCTCGTCGAGGATCGCGCCGAGCTCCTCGTGCAGCGCGCGCAGCCGGGCGATGACCGGCTCCTTCGCGTTCAGGCGGATGACGCCGGCCTCGACGAGCGCGGGCTCGACCGCGCCGGCGCGCAGCTCGACGCAGGCGTACCCCGTGATGCGGAGCCCGGGGTCGATGCCGAGGAACCTCATGGCCGCGAGCCCCTGCCGCGCGGGCGGATGACGAGCTCGACGCGCGTTCCGGGCGCGGGCAACCGTCCCGCGCGCGCCTGCCACGCCGGCGCCTCGACCTCGGCGCGGTCGGGAAGAACCTCGCGGAACGCGACCGTCTCGTCGCCGAAGGTCACGATGCCGACCACGCTCCCGGTGCGGTCCGCGACGTAGTGCTCCCCGGGTCCCATGCTGCGGGTGTTCGGACGCATGCGCGAACCGGCGAAGACCCAGGCATCCGCGGGAAACGCGCGACCGGAGACGGGATCCTCGATCCAGTCGGAGAGCGGGACCTCGCCGAACGCGCCGCGAACGAGGATCGAGAGCGGGTCACCGGACGGCGCGACGCGCGACACCGCGCCGTCCGCCGCCTGGGTCCAGCCGCCGGGCGAACCGGGCCGGGCACCGACCAGGAGGAGCGCCGCATGAATCGCGCTCGGCGCGGCCTCCACGACGAGCAGCGACTCGTGCTCCCGGGTGCCCGCCTTGCACACCGCCTGCTCGAGCCAGCCTCGGTCGCACGCCACCTCGGCGACGATGCGGACCTCCCGCGCCGCACGGTCCGCGACGAGCCCGGGCGCCACCTCGACGGGGCGCTCGGCCGGCACGGAATCGCGCTCCGCAGGAGATTCGCCCGGCACTGCCTGCGCACCGGGGGCGCACGCGACGAGCGGCGCGAACACGCACGCCGCGATGACCACCCCGGCGATGTCCCGTTCCTTGGGCCTCATGGATCCCGATTCATCGACCCGGCCGCGCCGCCGGGCACGAAATTCGCGCAGCCAAAGAAAAAGGCCCGGCGGAGGCAAGCTCACGCCGAGCCCTTCCGGGGGCAAGTGATGTGCGGTACTGTAAACCAACTCTCGCATCGCGAGAGCGATCATGCGCGAGAAACCCCCAAATTTCGACAATTTCCCTGCTGGAGAATCGATCTTGCTTCGCCGCGCGGTGCGGTTCGGGATCTCTCTGAACGGGACCGCGGACACGCAAGGTTCCGGCGTGGTCGCCGGATCGGGGAACGGATTCGCGGGCATTCCTCCCTCCGACGGATGGACCGCGCACCACGAGGTCGAGGTTGAGTGCCAGGGCACGCCGGATCCCGTCACGGGCTACCTCATCGGCATCCAGGAGATCGACGCGGCGGTCCGCGCCCGGCTTCGGCCGCTGCTGGCATCGCTGCTCGCGTCACGTGATCGTCCGACGCCGTCCTGCGCCGTCGGGCTCCTGGCGCGGTCGCTGGAAGGCACGCTGCCGCCGACCGCCGTCGTGACCGAGCTCGCCTGGCGCCCCGGCCCCTTCATCACGCACACCTGGAGACGCACCATGCCCGACCACGCCATCCTCGCGGAGCGCTTCGAATTCAGCGCCGCCCACCGCCTGCACTGCCCCGATCTCTCCGACGCCGAGAACCGGAAGACGTTCGGCAAGTGCAACCACCCGAGCGGGCACGGCCACAACTACCGGGTCGAGGTCGCGGTGCTCGTGGGCACCGGGGCCGGCGCGGCGCCGTTCACGTCGGCGACGCTGGAATCCGTGGTGAACCGCGTCGTGATCGACCGGTTCGACCACAAGCACCTCAACGTCGACTGCCCGGAGTTCGAGCGACTGAACCCGTCGGTCGAGAACATCGCGCGCGTCTGCCACGCACTGCTCTCGCCGGCGACCGAGGCCGCGGGCGCGGCACTGCACCGGGTGACGGTGTGGGAGACGGAGAAGACGTCCGCGACGTACCCGGTGCGCTGAGCGAGCGATTCGATCCGCCCGGTCGCGCGCGGTCAGCTGCAGGTGCAGCCGTCGAACGTGTCCGGGCCGCTCGACTTCGACTGGCGGTCGTCGCCGTAGACGTGGAGGGTGCCGGGCTCCTCGCTGCGGGCGGCCTTGTGGGCGCCGTCGCAGAACGGGAAGTTCTTGGTGAGGCCGCAGGCGCAGATGAAGACCGGCTTGTCGGTCGGCTCGATCTTGACGGGGGCGGTCGCGACGTGGCGGACGATTCGTGCCATGGAATGCTCCTTGCGGATTCCTTCGGTGCGGGTCAGGGCGCGAGGTCCTCTTCCGCGAGCAGCCGGAAGCGCTTGCGGAGGAGGATCTGGCCGGCGAGGTGGTTGTCGTCGACGCAGACGGCGACGGCGGGATGGTCGCCGCGCAGCATGATCGGGTACGCGAAGCGGATGTTGAGCTCGGCACCCAGCAGGTAGAGGCACGTGCCCGACAGCGTCTGCTGCTCGCCGATCTCGACGATGAGCAGGTCGGTCTCCGCGAACGTGTACTGGCTGCGCCGCAGGATGTGGCGCGCCGCGTCCGCGTTCGTGAAGATCATGCGCACGACCGCGTAGTCGCTCGAGTCGACGATGCTGAACGCGGCCAGGCGGGTGGACGGAGCCTCGTCGAAGGTGCGGAGCAGCTCGAGCAGCTTGCCGACCTTGTTGTTCAGGAACACGCTGAACTGGCGCACCGTGGGCGGTGCGTAGGTCAGCTCGGTGTCGGCAGAGGGTGGCAGCGAGGCGCTCATCGAGGTTCGGGGCGCGTGAGGATATCGGCGCGCCGTGTCACGCGCCGCCGCCCACGAAATCAGGCTCGGCGACGCGCGGCAGCAGTCCCGCGTCCGCCGCACGGCCGAGGAGGGTCGCCACCGCGCGCCGACCGGTCGGGCCGTAGTCGAGCGTCCACGAGTTCACGTACATGCCGATGAATCGGTCCGCGAGCTCCTCGGGCATGCCGTCGGCGAAGCCGAGCGCGTAGCGGATGCTCTCCTCGCGGTGGTCGAGCGCGTAGCGGACGCTCGACTCGAGCAGCGCGGCGACCTCGGCCATGGTGCCGGGGCCGTGCCGTTCGTC
>Ga0209358_10004343_pt1 | contig 10203 bp, 7 predicted proteins | sample LauGreFa1BDMLBSN_2_FD_187574 | JGI IMG/M metagenome (GOLD analysis project Ga0209358, IMG submission 187574) | Freshwater lake microbial communities from Lake Michigan, USA - Fa13.BD.MLB.SN (SPAdes) (version 2) | ecosystem: Environmental > Aquatic > Freshwater > Lake | place: Lake Michigan, USA...
GAATTCAACTATATTTGAACCTCCAATCATAGAATTATCATCATTATCAACATATTTAATAACATTTATATTTGGTTTTCTAAAAAAATTATCAATTTCATTAATATTATTGTCTCTCATATATTTAGTCCAATCAGTAGCATTAGAAGGTGCATAAGTTGCAATATTTGGTGTTCCTGGGAAATAGTCAGTTAAATTCTGAAAAATGATATTATTATCAATATTTATATTTTGAATAACATTTGCAGATAATAATCGCAAACTTTCAGCAAATGCCATATTTTTAATAACAACTGGTTTTAGATTAGGACTATCAATAAAATTGGTATAAATAGTTGAATTTGAATGAACATAAATATTAGATGTATATAAATTTGAAGATGTAATATTTATACTATCTCTTTGAACTTTCAAAATAGAATTATCATTATCAAATTTAATTTCAAATGAATTATTAATATTGCTATTTAAATTCAAATTGATATTATTGATAAAATTGGTTGCATTATTACTAGTATAAAAATAATTATTAACATTCAAATTACAATGATAATATGAATTTTTATAAAAATCAATTATATTATTGTCAGCAGTAATAATTTTATTAGTTGAATTATAAATAGCAATTTTATCATTGATATATCCAAATTCATAATTATTTTTAAAAGTTATTGTTGCATTGCTGAATGTGTCTAAATCAGTATTTAAATAAATTAGATTAGATGATAATTTACTATTTATATTAGCATAATTATTTGTTTCTTGCATTATCTGATATGTTTTAATATGCTGTTTTACTCCAATTACAACAGCCATAATATTATTATTAATAAATAAAATCTAATTATTATATATAATTTATTTAAGGCAAATGCCAAATTAGTCTTATATATAATAAATGGAAACAGTAGATACTATTTTTGCTAAATATAATACAGATAAAAATAATACTCATCATAATTATTCAAGACAATATGAAGATTTATTCAGAAAATATAGAGAAAAGCCAATTATTTATTTAGAGATTGGTGTTTTTGAGGGTGAGAGTTTGAAGGCAATGAGAGAAGTATTTAAAAATGCTAAATTTATAATTGGAATAGATATTAATCCATATTGTAAGCAAATTGAAGATTTAGAAAAAAATATTATTGTTGAAATTGGAGATGCTACATCTCAAGATTTTATAAAATCAATCATAAATAAATATGGAAATTTTGATATTATCTTAGATGATGGTTCTCATCTTAATAAAGATGTTATAAAATCTTTTGAATTATTATTTCCTTATGTTTCAAATGAAGGATTATATATAGTTGAAGATACACATGCTTTTAATATAAATTATCATATTGATAATAATTATACAAATCATTTAAATTATTTTACAAAATTTTTACCGTATCTTAATATATCTGGTATTAATGCTGTAGCAGATCCATTTAAAATTAAAAGAAAAAGTAAAAATATTTATGAAGCTTCTATTGATAAAATTGAATATGGAGTTTCTTATATTGGAATTCATAAATTAATTAGAAGTCATTGGCTTTAATAATATCTATTTAAATAATTAAGAGATGGAGAGAATAAAAACTTATAAAAGTTATAAAAAAATTGTTAAGGGTGATGGATTGAAGCAACAACTATTTTTAAAAAGATATGTAATTGACAATGATATTAATCGATTATTATTATTTCATGGAATTGGAACAGGTAAAACGCGTTCATCTATATTAATTGCAGAAGCATTAATAAAACAAAATTCAAAATTTAAAGTTAATGTCATATTACCAGCAAGACTAAAGACAAATTATATTGATGAACTTATGATTTATTTTGATACTATACCAAAATTAAAGGATTTATCAAAAGAAAAAAAAATGGATTATCTTGAAGATAGATATGAAATTATGTCATATGAATTTATTATAAATTTATTTAAAAAATCTACAGATATAAATGAAACTTTAAAGAAATTTACTAAAAATAGAATTCTTATTATTGATGAATTTCATAATCTCATTGCAAATTCAATTCAAGAAGATGCAATTGATGATATTCATAATAAAAATAAATTGAAAATTATAAACAAAGATCCGATTAGAGCATTACTTATGAGATATATCGCAAGATATGCTCATCCTAGTTGTAAAATGTTTTTTCTGAGTGCTACGCCAGTTTTTGATAATTATCGTCAATTTATTGAATTGGTTAAATTATTGAATAAAGATGAGATTAAAAAAGATAAGAATTTAAATCATCTTATACCATATTTGAAAGGTAAAATAAGTTATTATAATAGTGATGATCGAAGTGATTTTCCATCTGTCTCTTATGATAATCTCGAAATACCTTTATCAAATGAACAATTTAAAAAAATGTTAAGTCTTCAAAAATATGAAAATCCAGGAGATGATAGTAATGACGAAGAGAGTTTTATGATGAAACAACGACAGATCGGAATTTCTTTATCAGATAATGCCAGTAAAGTTATTAATAATCTTGATAAATATTCGCCTAAATTGAAGATGTTATTTAAATTGATTGAAAGAAATGAAGGAAAACATTTAATTTATTCTAATTTTGTTGGTCATTGTCTTAAAATTATTCAAAAATATTTAGATAAAAATGGATGGGTTAATTATCTAAGTGGAAAGAAGAATAAATATAAATCTTATGTTTTATGGGATGGATCTTTAAAAGATGATGATAAAATTAAAATTAAAGAAATTTTAAATTCTAAAGATAATATTGATGGAAATAAAATAAGAGTTATATTAGGATCTCCATCAATAAAAGAAGGCATATCATTTAAACATATCCAACATCTTCATCAAATTGATCCTGTCTGGAATATATCAGCAAAAAATCAAATTGAAGGCAGATGCATTAGATTTAAATCTCACGAAGACATATCACCAATTGATACGAAGTTAAAAAGAGAAGTCGTTGTTCATAATTATATATGTATTGCTCCAAAAGGAGAAAAAAGAAGAAGCGGCAGCAATAGTAGTAGCAAACAAGAAGATAATAAAAATATAGAAAAAAGATTAATATCAATAATAAATTCAACTAAAAAGAGAGTATTGATATATTCAAGAGATATAAAAATGTATGTACCAATTTTACAAAAAATAATGAAAAAATATAATTTCATTAAATATTCAAGTAAAAAACATGATCATAATAATAGTAGTGATAATGACAATGACAATAAAATATATGCATTTTTAACAAGAAAAAAGATGATTGATAATATGAAAATTAATATTTTATTAGCAAAGGCTGATATTGATAAATTCGAAGGTAAAAGATATAATTTTGATGACATAATAAAAAGATCATTATCATCAGTATCATCATCAGCAAAAAGAGAGAAACCGGAGGGATTTATGACTTGCGATGAAAAGATATATTATAATATTATTCCAAAAAAAGAAAAATTAATAAAAAAAATAGAAGTTATATTAAAAAAATCGGCTGTTGATTATTATTTATATAATTCATCATTATCTCGTACTCCTTCAATTTCAAATGAAATTAAATTCAGTTCAAATGATTTAACAAATATTAGAGATTATAAAGATGGCATTACTAAAAATGGAAATCGTTGTCCAAAAAAGAGAAGACCAATTAATGGCTTTTGTCCTTCAAAATATAAATTAGCTAAAAATAAACACGGCAATGATTGCTGTTATAAGAAAAAAAAGATATAAGGATAAGTTATTTATAATAATTATGTGGTGATAATTAAAAGGGTAGTTTTTGATTTATTTTTCTATTATATATCGGATGATTGGCCGAGCGGTTTAAGGCGTATGACTTAAGATCATATTGCACTATGTGCATCGTGGGTTCGAATCCCACATCATCCACCAGTTTTTAACATCCGATATATAAGATTTATTTTAATTATAATAATTAAAAATGATAGTAGGAGGCATTCTAATTACAACTGCTTTAATGACTTATTACATTTTCAGAAAAGATACTATTAATAAATATAGTTTGAAATATTATAAAATAAAATGGGGAAGATATCTATAATAAATATTCGATTATTTTATTGGCTTTTTGTTGTCCAATATTATCAATCTTCATAAGTAGTTTTAATGGTTCAGGAGAGGTTTCTAAGGCTTTTAATAATAAAATCATAGTTGGATAAATATCTTTAATATTCTTTGCGATTTGTTTTGAAATTCCTGGGATTTGAGATAATTGCAATAAATAGCAAGTATCTTTATCAATATTATCACATTTCTTTGTTTTTATTTTGCAATTATCAATATAATCAGTTGATAATTGTTGTTTTTCTTTTATGAAATTTTCAGGCTTTTTAATTATCTTTGTTGCCAATAATAAAATAAATGTGGTAGTATCATTAACATTTTTAGTGAAGAAAATATTGATATTATCTCTATAAATTGAATTATAATAAATACTTGTCAATAATTCTTGATTATGATTATTATTTGATGAAATAATATCAGAACCTTCAATAATATAATTGATATTATTAAAACTTTGATCTGATAATAATCTTAATTTCTGTTCTTTATATCGCCCATCTTTAATAGAACTTATTAAATCATTCATCGTTTTTCTTTCATAAACATAGATATTATCATTAAAAATAATATGAATATCTCCAATTTCTAATTGTTTTTTTGTGATTTTGATTTCATATTTATCCAAATCTCTTTCAATCATATTATTAAATAATAATGTTTCGCGATTATCAATAATAATTTCTAAATTCATCTCAAAAGTATATTTATATATTTATATTTAAATAGAATTATATGGCGAATGAAATAATACCCAAAGAATGGATTTTACCTAATCGGATTGGATATAATGAAAATGTTTATAAAAATTTCAAACCTGAATATTATTCAGCTGAAGTTTCTAAAGCTAAATGCAAATGTGAGGAAGATGTTTGCGAAATGGTAGAAGATAGCAAAATAAAATTATTTCCTCAGCAAAGATTTATAAGAGATTATATACAATTTGATAGTCCATATCGAGGTGCATTATTATATCACGAATTGGGGTCAGGTAAGTCTGGTGCATCTATTGCGGCGGCTGAAGGTTATATCAATAAAAAGAAGATATTTGTTTTAAGTCCTGCTTCATTGGCTGTTAATTATGAAAATGAGATTTTAAAGATAAGTTCGATTGGTTTAAATTTAAAAAAAGATTGGACACAAATAAAAATTTCAAAAACAAATAAAAAAAGTTTAGAAATCTTACAATCTAAATATTTTATTAATTCTTCTATTATAAAAAAAGATGGCATTGTTTGGGTTCCATTATATGAAAATGATGTTCCTGAAGCGATTGTCATAAAAACTACAGCTGATGCAGAGGACCGTCTTTTAATAACATCTACTACATCTCATATTATTAAAAATAGATATACTTTCATTAGCTATAATGGTTTATCTCCAAATCTTATAAAACAATTGGGACCATCTCCATTTGATAATTCTTTTATTATTATTGATGAAGTCCATAATTTTATTAGTCGAGTTGTAAATGGAAGTAAATTAGCACGAACTATTTATTCCTATCTTATGGATGCGAAAGATACAAAAATAATTTTATTATCTGGAACTCCAATGATTAATAATCCATATGAAATTGCAACATTAATAAATTTAATAAGAGGTTATATGACTGTTTATGAATTATCATATTCAAAGGCATCAAAAACAATAACAACAGAAGAATTTATAAATAATCAGAAATATAATAATATAATTGATGAAGCTGTTGTTGATAATGAAAAAAGAAAAATAATGATATCATTGTTGCCAAAAGGTTTTAAAAGAAATGAGAATGATTTGATTTATAAAGAACAATGGAAAGGGACACCATTAAAAATGATTGAAAATATTATTGATGATTTAAATTTAATGAGTGGTGTCAAAATTAATATTAAATTTGGCACTTCTAATTATAGTGCGTTGCCAAATAATAAAGATGATTTCAATAAATATTTCCTTGATATGGCAGATGAAGAAAATCCGACAGTTATTAATGATGATTTATTTATGCGAAGAATTTTAGGTTGTGTAAGTTATTATAGTATTAGTGGAAGTGATCTATTTCCTACAGTCCTTCCTCCAGTAAAAAGGGAGATGTTTATGACTGATAGTCAATTTAAAGCTTATGTTGAACAACGAAATTATGAATTAAAACAAGATTTGAATAAAAAAAGAGGAAAAGGTCTTTTTGCAGAAAATACATCAGTTTATCGAGCATTTACAAGGGCTGTTTGTAATTTTGCATTTCCAGAGGATATAAAGAGAATATATCCGAAGGACATAAAGAAATATTTAATGCAGGGTGAAGATGATAGCGATGATGAATATTATGGCGGAGCAGTTGGAAAAGCTGAAATAAAGAAAATGAAAGATGAATTGAAAAAAGCAAGAGAAGTTTCAAAGAAATCAAAAGAACAATTAAAAATAGCAAAAGAAGAAGTTAAGAAAGCAAAGGAAGATAAAAAGCTAAAACCTAAAGAAATTAAGGTTCTTGCTGATAAAGTTAAGGAATTAAATCAGAAATCGAAAGATGATGCGGAGAAAGTGAAAGAATTGAATTTAAAAATTAAAATTGCCGAAGGAAAGAAAGTTAATAAGGATGATGAAAAGGAAGATGAGAAGGAAGAAAAGGAAGATAAAAAAATTGTAATTAGAAGAGATGAACCAATTAATATAGCAGATGAATATAATCTTCAAATGAAGACAATGATGGATAAGTTATTAAAAAGCAATGCATTAGATTTGATGAATTTGAAAAAATTTTATAGTCCAAAATTTGCACAGATAGTTGAAGATATTGAAGGTTCGCCAGGATCTGTTTTAATATATTCATCATTTCGAACATTAGAAGGATTAGGAATATTATCAGAAGTTTTAAATAAACAAGGCTACAAACAAATATTATTAAAGAAAGTTGATAACAATTATTTATTTTCAGATAATGATATTTTTGATCCAAAATATGATAATAAGAGATATATTATTTTTGATAGCGACAAAGAAAAAACGCGATTATTAATGAATTTATTTAATAATGATTTTAGAAATATTACAAATGAGATGAAGAAAGCATTGCCACCAAATCCAGAACAATTATACGGAAAGTTAGCAAAAATCTTTTGTATCACTCAAAGTGGAGCTGAGGGAATATCTCTTAAAAATGTAAGACGAGTTTTATTAGTTGAACCATTCTGGAATAATGTTAGAATTGAACAGGTTATTGGTCGTGCTATTCGTTCGTGTTCTCACGAGGCATTACCTAAGAAAGATAGGAATGTTCAGGTTTTTAGTTATATTATGAAACTAACACAAAAACAGGTTCAAAGCGATTTCAATATTGAAAGAAATGATAAAGGATTATCAACAGACGAGCATATATTAATGACAGCAGATAAAAAGAAATTTATTATTAATAAATTCTTGAATATGTTAAAGTCAGCATCATTTGATTGTATAATCCATTCTAAACAAAATAAACCATTATTAGGAGATTTCAAATGTTATACATGGGCATTAGGAGTAAATGGCAATGATTATTCATATACATCAGATATATCAAATGATTATAAGATAATGAAACATCGAAATATGCAAATGAAAAAGAAAAATAAAGGAAAGGTAATAATGAAAAAAGGAGTTAAATTTGTAGAACTCGAAAATAAATATTATGATTATTTTAGTTATGTTAATGCTGGTGTTTTAGTTCCTGAAAAGATTTAAGGATATCTTTTTATTATCTTTAAATGGTTTTTATGAGAAAGAAATTAATTTAATGATTATATTATTTATATTATATAAATGAATTTATGTATTTATAGAAAGCCAGATACTTGCGATTGTTGTAATATTCTGTTAGAGCCTAGCATTACTTATTGTCGTATGCATCAAAATAATCAAAATAGATTATATGATATTATTAATAATGCTATTGGAAGAAATCCAATTGATGATTATCAAATTTATAAATTATTTAAATATATTTATGATAATGATTTAATTTATACAAAAGAATTTATATTTAAGGGATGTATGAAAATTTTGTTTATTCGTAAGAAAAATAATTTTAATTTAAATTTGAATACTTATAATATTGAAAAATATCATTATAAAAAATATGAGATAATTCGGCGTTTCTTTATGAATAATATCATAAAGAAATATAGATATAATCCAGAAATCAAACTTCACAATATCGAAGATCCATTTACTATGGATAATATAGACGATATTGAAAATAAAAATAAACTTTTTGTTTTTGATAATTATTTCTTTATTGCTACTGAATTAAAATATTATATTGATACGAATGGATTATGGAACCCATATAATAAAAAAGAATTTGAACCATATTTAATAAAACATCTAAATTATTTTATTATGAAATATAAATTGGAAAAAAAGAAATCTATTAATAAATATGAATGGTTTTCAATTCAACAGGCTTTTACTGATGTTTCCCAAATTATAGAAAAGGTTGGATTTTATAATGATCCAAGGTGGTTATTAAAATTAACCTCAAGACAAATTAAAGGAATTATTAAGACTTTTAAATTAGCATCTAGAGATAATACAGGAAATGATTATTTTAATAATATTACTGATAATAATATCTTTTATGATTTTGCAAGAGAAATAATTTTATTATTTGAAAATGGAAATGATAATTTTATGTTATGTTGCAATTTTATAAAATCGATTGCTCTTTATAGTGATGATTTTTATAATAATATTCCTGAATGGATGGCAGATATCGAAATGCCAATTCCAACAACTGTAATTACAATTCCTCTTAGTGCTGCCAACAATACAATTTTTAATTCAGCCGAAATATTATATTTACTAATGAATAATGACTATTAATAATAAAAAACAAAAATTGCCAGAGTTTGAATATAAAATGAAATTAAAAGCAGCAATTATCGGATTTGTCTTCTATCTCCTATTATCAACTCCAACTGCTTTTAAAATTATGGGAATAATATTTAATAATTCTTTACAATTATTAAATGACAAAAATGAACCATCCATATTAGCAAAAATAATTATGGCTAGTATAATTGCTTTTTTTATATTTTTCTTTTGAACAGAAATTTATTTTTTTGTAATCGCTTTTCTTCCTCTTGAGGAAGTTTTTTGCGGTTCTTCTTGCGGCTGATCTTCTTGAGGTTGTTCTTCCTGTTCATCATCGTCAGTAATCTTAGTATCTGCTAAATCTGCAGTTGTTGCTTCGATTTCTTCCTCTTGTTCTTCTTCCTCATCATCAACCTTTTCAGTATCACTATCTTCAATAAACTTCGGCTTATTATTTTGAGATAATTGAAACTTACCAGAAATAATTTTCCAAGTGCAACCAAACTTGCCTCCAGCCATCCAGATCCCTGTTAGTTCGATAATTAGCTGTGTTCTGCCTCCCTTGAGCTTTGACATAATTGTTGTAAAATCAATTTCATTACTTTCCATATCAAAGGCATCGAAATTAAACTTATCATTCACTCCATCATAAGGAATTTTAGCACGAAAAGTAGGAGGATATTTTCCAACAACTTTTCCTGTCTTCGGATCTTTATCAACTTTAATCATCGGTGAAAACATACGAGAGACGAAAGCTTTATTTCCATCATAATCATCTTTAAACCATGGCTCACGGTTCTCAAATGCCTTATCAATGATTTCAGCTTCAATCTCCTTCATCTTATTAAGAAATGTATCGATCTTCACATTCTCATCAAATCCCTTAAAAGAGATCGTCAAATCATATTTCTTATCTGCATTCTTCTTAACTTCCGGATTTTTAATTGTCTTATCCTCATATCCTTCTCCAATGCCATAAGGCATAAACATTACAGGAGTTTGAATTCTTAGTTTTTGGGTTCCATAATTAACATAAATACTCTTCGAACCTGATGCCAATGTTCTGATATCAGAATACTTAAGCTTCGATACATCAACATTCTTCGGCAAAATTGGGCAACTCATTGTTATATTTATTTCTTTATGAAATCTTTAAATAAAAATTTAATCATTTTTTATTTTTTACTGTATATAAAAAATGATTATTTTTAATAATTATCTTTTCATAAAAATGGCAAATACTTCTAATGCTTCTAATAAACACGAAATCAGAAATAAATATAGGGAAATGCTTATGAATGATATT
>Ga0209358_10004345_pt1 | contig 10198 bp, 10 predicted proteins | sample LauGreFa1BDMLBSN_2_FD_187574 | JGI IMG/M metagenome (GOLD analysis project Ga0209358, IMG submission 187574) | Freshwater lake microbial communities from Lake Michigan, USA - Fa13.BD.MLB.SN (SPAdes) (version 2) | ecosystem: Environmental > Aquatic > Freshwater > Lake | place: Lake Michigan, USA...
GCCGATCAAGTTACAATGACCGACAATGGCAGGCAGATGTTTATCGCCGCCGGAACAAACGGATATATTTATAATAGCACTTATCAAGAGCTTGCGTTTAATACAACAAACGGCGTTACGACTGTATGGAATGGTGATGTAACTTACGTTTATCCAGGCCAGCCTGTGTCAGGCACCGGCATCCCTACAAGCGCAACAGTCTCTAGCGTAGTCTACGATACGACAACAACTACGTTTAATACGACTAACGCAAGCACGACGGTATCGGGCGGTAGCACAACTAATATTAATGTCGGTCAGCCTGTGTCCGGCACAGGTATTCCGGCAGGCGCGCGCGTTGCCAGCATTACAAATACTACGACGTTTGTATTGTCGGCGGCAGCTACGGCTACCAATACTGGCGTTACACTGACATTTTCACCTTTCTTTATCCTATCGGCAGCGGCTACGGCGACTAATACGGGCACCACGCTGACGTTCACGCCGTTTCTGACGACGCTAACATCGCCTTTTGAAGGGGCTGTCGGTTGTGGTTTTCTTGATGGATGGTTCGTTTATAATCAGCCAGATAGCCAAATCTTTTGGGTTTTAGACTCAACAAGCACGACTATTGACCCGCTTTACTTTGCCAGCGCTGAAGGCTCGCCGGACAATCTTGTCACGCTGATTGTAGATCATCGTGAAATCTGGCTGTTTGGCACTAACTCAGTTGAAGTCTGGTATGATGCCGGATTGCCTGACTTTCCTATGGCGCGTATTCAAGGCGCGTTTAATGAAATAGGCTGTCTTGCCGCCTACTCAGTAGCCAAGCTTGACAACGGCCTGTTTTGGCTTGGCGCTGATCAACGCGGTAACGGCATTGTGTATCGCTCAAAAGGCTACTCCGGCGAGCGCATATCTACGCACGCTGTTGAATGGCAGATCCAACAATATTCGAATCTATCGGACGCTGTGGGTTATACTTATCAACAGGACGGTCATAGCTTCTACGTTCTAAACTTCCCTACCGCCGATACGACATGGGTCTATGACGTGGCGACCGGCGCATGGCATGAACGCGCCGGATGGGAAAACGACCAGTTTACCCGCACACGCGGTAATTGTCAGATGAACTTCAATAATGAAGTTGTTATAGGGGATTATCGGTCAGGCGAAATATACGCTTACGATCCTACTGTTTATTCTGAAGCGGGCACAACGCAAAAATGGCTACGCTCATGGCGCGCTATACCTACAGGCCAGAACAATTTAAACCGTTCGACGCAACATAGTCTTCAGCTCGATTGTCAGGCCGGTGTTGGCTTGTCTGGCTACAGCCAGGAGGAAGTCAACGAGATTATTTATATTTACGACCGCGCGCACGATTTTATTCTTGACCGCGCTGGATCTCCTTTATTGATACGAGATTATGCCGATTATACCGTCACCGTTGGGGCTGATCCACAAGTCATGTTGCGCTGGTCTGATGACGGTGGTCATACTTGGTCTAACGAACACTGGAAGTCTATGGGTCAGATTGGTCAGACAGGCTACCGCACGATCTGGCGGCGGCTTGGCATGACCTTAAAACTCCGCGATAGGGTCTACGAAATATCGGGCACTGATCCTGTTCAGATCGCTATCATGGGCGCTGAACTGCATGTGAGCCCGACCAATGCCTAATCTGGTCGATAACAACACACAGATCCCCGCAGCCCGCGTCAAAATGAATGACGATTCTACAGGGTTTGTTAATCGGCCTTGGTATCGTTGGTTCTTTAATACCTACATAGCGTTAGAAGCTGGCCGACGATACGGATCTTTTTATAGCACAACAACTTTTACGCCAGCCGCAATTAACACGGCATACGCCATAACATTCAATAATACATATACCCGCGCGGATGGGTCTGATTTGACCTATGGCGTATATCTTGGTTCGGTTACTTCGCAAGTCTATGTAGACAACACAGCTACATATAATTTTCAGTTCTCGGCGCAATTGCTTAAGTCAGGCGGCGGTGAGCATGATATTTATATTTGGCCGCGTATTAATGGCGTCAATGTAGACGATTCAGCTACAAGAATTACCATAGGCGGCGGTAGCGGCACAGCCACTGTTGCGGCGTGGAATTTCGTGCTAAACCTTCAGACAGGCGATTATTTTGAGCTGATTTATTCAGTTGACGATACGAGTATTACAATTCCGTATGTGGCTGCGTCTAGTCCAGTTCCCGCTATTCCTTCGGTCATCCTGACCGTAACAAGTTGTGTAGGTGTCTAAATGACCGTTGTATCGCCAACAGCCAAAGCTCAATTTATCGACGCGGCTGGCGTCCCGCTTGCAGGCGGTTTTCTCTATACTTACGCGGCTGGCACGACCACGCCGCAAGCGACCTATACGGATTCGACCGGCGCGACGGCTAACAGCAATCCGATTGTGCTTGATTCACGCGGTGAAGCTAATATCTGGCTTGGTTCTTCTACATATAAATTTAAATTAACTGACGCAGACGGCACTGAAATTTGGACAGTTGATAATATTTCAGCTCCTACGTCAGGTTTGTCGCCAGTTCTTTCAGGTAACGTCACGATTGACACAAGTTCATCTGGCACCGCGTTAACTATAACGCAGTCAGGCACTGGCGCAGTTATAAAAGTTCCTGACGCCGTGAATCCCGCAGTTACGTTATTCACCGTTGATAATACAGGCCAAGTCGGTATAGGAACTGCCAGCCCTGGTAGTGCGCTTGATATTGCAGGCGGCACGCTCCAAATTTCATCCGCAGGCGGCACATCATACGCTACCCTTTCCGCTAATGCGTCTAACTCTACATTATCTTCTGTGGGCGCAAGAGGGCTTATCCTAGCGGCTAATAGCACCAATCTGGTTTATGGCACTAGCTCCGGCTATGTTGGCATTAAAAACGCCAGCCCTACCGTTGAGTTGGACATCACAGGCGCGCTTAAAACTTCGGGCGTTATTACTGGCGGCACGTCTATCACATCAGGCACAACTATCGCGTCCGGCACGACTTTAACGGCTGGATCTTCGCTTACGGTCACAACATCAGCGTCCATCGGCACAACACTAAGCGTTGATACTATAGCGGAAAAAACCGCTTCGGCAGGCGTTTCTGTTTCTAACACGCTGAAAGTAGACACTATAGCCGAAAAGACTGCTTCGGCGGGCGTTACTGTTGGCGGTGTGCTATGTAAGAACAGTTTGATTGGCGGCGTATATAGGCCAATTACGTCGGAAACTGCAAAAGCCACAACAAGCGGCACAAGCTCAGAATTTACAAGTATCCCGTCTTGGGTAAAACGCATAACTGTTATGTTGAACGCGGTGTCTTTAAGCGGGACGGAGGATCTGCTTCTTCAGATCGGATCTTCTAGCGGATATTCTACTAGCGGATATAATGGCGCGGCGTCTTCTTTAACGGACGGGTTGGCGAGTGTTAACTCGTTTGCGTATAGCACGGGGTTCTTGATAGCTAAAAGTGGTAACTCTGCGTTTACTTTTAATGGGATTGTTGTCCTTACGTTAGTCACTACTGGTATATGGGCGCAGTCAGGTAGCCTTGGTTTTACCACCTCAATATCAGTTACGACAGGCGCGGGCATAAAAGATTTATCCGCTACATTAGACCGCGTTCGTATCATCACGTCAGGAACTAATACTTTAGACGCAGGCTCATTTAACATTTTGTATGAGTGACATCATCAAGACCTAGTATTATAGTGAGGCATTATGGATCCGTTCACACTAGCCCTTTTAGGAAGCACCGCAGCAAGCGCGCTCAGTAGTGGGGCGGGCTATGCGGCTTCACAGCGTGCGGCTGGCACACAGGCCCAAGCCGCTCAACAGGGCGGCATGTTGGGCTACATCGCTCAACAGCAAGCGCTTGAGCAAGCGCGTCAGATGGCTGAGAAGGGCGCAACAGAGGCGCGTGGCTACTATGATAAGGGCCGTGAAGATCTTCTAGCTCAAGGCCGCACAGGCGCTGAAACTGCGCGCGAGTTTTACGGCAAAGGCGTCGCAGCTCAAGAGCCATATACGACCACAGGCGCGGGCGCTACAAATCAACTTGCACAGCTCTTTGGCCCTGGCGGCGCATATACGCAACAGCCTACCTATGAACAGCTTCAGATGGATCCTGGCTATGCGTTCAGGTTCCAGCAAGGTCAGCAAGCCATGACTAACGCCGCCCGTGCAGGCGGTTTAGCTGGGTCTGGCGGCGCGTTAAAAGCAGCTACACGCTATGGTCAGGAAGCTGGCAGTCAGGAATACACTAACGCTTATAATCGCTTTATGGCTAATCGTGACGCGGTTACGCAAGGTCTTACGGGTCTTGCTGGCAGAGGCGCAGGGGCAGCCGGAACGGTATCGCAATTAGCGGGTTCAATGGGCGGTCAGCTCTCCGGCAATCAGTTTGGCCTCGGCGCTAACCTCGGAACTATGGCGTCTAACACAGGAAACACGATTGCTGGCCTTTATGGTGGTCTTGCAAGTCCTGAAATGACACGCCTAGCCGCAGCTAACCCTTATGCGTCTGCGATAGAGAATGTAGGCCAAGCCCGCGCTTCCGGCTACATGGGCGGCGCGTCTGCGCTTCAGAGCGCGCTACAGACGCCAGTTAACGCTATGATGGCGTATGGCATGGCGGATAAATTTGCTCCAGCTAGAACGTCTACTTATGCTAATCAAACAGGTTATCTAAACGGTATGCCATCTTATGCGCCAGGATTTACCCCAGGATTCCAAGGTGCTCCGACATTTGGTGCGCCAGGATTTTAAGGTGATATAAATGCCAGTAGATTACACAATAGCTTCGCGCAACGTCCTAGCGAACACGCCCACTGACTTTACGAACATGCTGGCGCAATACCAGATGATGGGCGCGCGCGCTCAACAGCAAGAATTAGTTCAACAGCAATTAGCTGAATACGAACGCGCGCGGCAAGAAGAGGAATCGTATAGAAATCTGGCTACGCAACAAGGATTTGATCCGCTTTCACGGCAATCACTGGTTCAAGCGTATCAAATATCGCCTACGTTAGGCATGAAAGTTCTTTCGGCACAAGAACAAGCTAAAGCACACGCAGCTATGGCAGCTAATCAAGCTAGTGATGCGTCTATTAGACAGCAACGCTTTCAAGCTGAATTACCTACTTTATTAGCTGGGGCAGGAAAAGCTAAAACAGAACAAGCAATGGCTGATCTTACTATGACGCGGGATTTGGCGGCAGGTGTTCTTCAAACTGGAAAAGGGTTTGATAAATTAAAAGAACATATTAGTAAAAGTCCTTGGGCATCCATGTTAGGGGATAAACCAGATCCTTCAGAATTGCGCGCTTTGGCTACGCAGGCAACAACATTTCAAAAATATTTAGAGCCACATCTTCAAACAATTCAAAATGAGGTTCAACAGGTCGTGCCTGGCATTGGTGGTGCTCCGCCTGTTGTGCGCCCAGCGGTAGTGACGCCGCCAGATATGGGTAACATACCCGCCGCTCCTGTTACTGCGCCGCCCGAAGGTAAATTAGGTGGGCGCATTCCTACAGGCGCTCCTGAAGGTATACCTACAGAGCGTCAGCCCCTAACGCAACGCGAATATAAAGAACTGCCTATGCGTCAACAATCGACGCAAATATTTGGCGACATATTAAATAATTACGAAAAATTATATAAACACGGATCTATGGCATCTGAAACGCAATATATGGCTACACGCGCCAGAAATGTCGCTGCGGGGACTCCTGCGGGGCAAGAGATTGCGCGCATAACGGATCCTATAGGCCAAAAATATAGAGACGTTATTGATAAACAGATAGATCAGTATATTCAAACTAGACGCTCGCTTGGTATTACTTCTGCACAGGAAGCAAATACTATAGACGAGTTGATTCGTTTAAAATCAATGTTAGGTAGCCCTAAATTTAGTATCGAAACGGCGCGTGAAATCTTGGCTAACGCCGATAAATACGCAGGAACAGGTAAATTAAAAGTTCCTGAACCTGAAGAACAGACTAAAGGCGTTATTGATGGTCGCACTTTGTTGACAGGCCCGCGTCAAAAAGAATTAAGATCTATTTTACACGGAGAATAAAGTGGCGTCTCTTAGCGAAAAAATTGCCGCCGCTCGTAAGGCTGGATTTTCGGACGCCGAAATTCAGTCCGAACTTATGTCAAGTCCTAAATTTGAAGCTGCGCGTAAAGCCGGATTTTCAGATGCAGAGATACTATCTGAGTTAGGTTTAGCTGCGCCAAAAGACGAAGGCTTAACAACTGAGCGCGCGGCAAAAGTTATGGCCGGAGCGGCTGCGCCTACTGTTGCGGGATTAGCTGGCGGTGCTGCATTAGGCGCGCTTGGGGGAACGGCCATAGCTCCTGCCGCAGCTCTTGGCGCTGGGGCGTTAGGCGCGGCTGAGTTAGTTGGTAATGTATATAATTTAGGCCGCTCGGCTTTTGGGTATGAGCCTGTAAAGACGCCATTTCAATACATTAGACAAGCAACTGAAAGCGCATTTCCTTCCGTAGCTCCGCAAACGCCTACAGAGAATGTGCTACGCGCTGCTACTGAAGGTGGCCTCGGCGCGTTAACAGGTGCAGGCGCAGCTCGCACAGGCGCTAATTTAATAGCTCAGTCAGGTAGAGCTGTTCCTTCTGTAGTAAACGCGTTGGCGGCGCAACCTGTAGCTCAAGCCGTAAGTGGCGCGGCAGGCGCAGCGGCTCCTGAAGCCTTATATCAAGGCGGCGAGACAAATCCATATGTGTTGGGAGCAGCCGGATTAGCTGCTGGGTATGGCGCAGGTCGAGTTGCGGCTGGCGCAATGTCGCCCGCGCAAGCGACAACGGGCGAACTTGCTACGGCAAAACGCGGGCGTATGGAAGTCCGTGAACAAACCGCTTGGAATCGCGCATACGGAACAAACGGTCAATACGATAACAACAGCTTTAATGCGTTTAACATGAACGCAAATGCACGATTACGCCAAGAAGGATTTATGCCTGGCGATCCTGAACTGCGCCCTGTAGAGCGCGCGTTGGATCAATTAACAGACGCTGGCCGTAGCAATGTCCTTGACATGCGGGAAATTCATCGTTTGCGGCGGCGTATTGGTGACATAGCTACATCACAAGATCCTAATGTGCGTAGATTAGGCGGCGTGTTATCAGATGAGTTTGATAATTTTATCAGAGATCCAGCTAATGCGCGGCAAGGTATAGATCCTCGAACAGGCGTTCCCTATCAAGATCAAGTTGCGCGCGGTATTCAATATATGGATCGCGCCATAGATACTTCGTCAAGGCTATTTAGGAATGACGAAATTCGTGAAGCAGTTCGATTAGCTTCTGTGTCAAGACAAGACCCGTTTGGCGCGTTACGGAATGAATTTGGAAAAATATTCCGCGATGAAAGTAGGCTGCGGAAATTCTCGCAAGACGACCAGCGCGTCATTGAAGATCTTGCTGCGGGGCGCGCGTCACCTCGCGCGGTGCAGTTATTAGGCTCGTTAGCGCCAGGCGCAAGCTGGGGCGGCGTAGCAAAAGGCGTAGTTGAATTTGGCCCTGCATTGGCTGCGGCTACGACACCTGCCGCTGCGGTTGTGTCACCTACACTTGCGCTTAGTTTAGCAGGACTTGGCGCAGGTAGTATTATGGCTCGTCGGGCGCAAAATGCTTTAGCTACTCGCGCGTCGCATAATCTTTTAGCGTCTACTTTAGGCGGCGCCCCCGCATTACCGCCTGACTATCGTAATCTGTCGCCATTGCTTGCTGCGGGAGCACAAGGCGTAAATGCGATGGCGAGATGACACCAATGGCTGAATATCAAGTGTTTTTTGACGTGGCCGTTGGAATCATCGGCGTCCTAGGCGGATGGGTATTGAATACCGTCTGGGGCGCTGTCAAAGACTTGCAAGCAGCGGATAAAGAACTAGCCGAGAAGGTCGGCGAGATCGAGGTGCTCGTTGCTGGTCGTTACATCACACGCGAAGAATTTAATACCGTGCTCAATCAAGTGTTCGCAAAGCTCGATACGATTCGAGATCTTGTGAGCCAGAAAGCAGACAGATGAAAGAGAACTATCCACAGGCGCTTAAGCAGGTTCTCAAATATGAGGGCGGCTACGTTGACCATCCGAAAGATCCAGGCGGCCCGACGAATAAGGGCGTTACGCAAGCGGTCTATGATAATTGGCGCAAATCGCAGAATCTCCCAACGCAAAGCGTGCGCGCTATTGCTGATTCGGAAGTTGCGGCGATTTACAAGAACCTATACTGGGATCGTATTTCTGGAGATCTTTTGCCCGCTGGCGTTGATTTTGCTGTGTTCGACTTTGCTGTCAATTCCGGCGTAAGCCGTGCAGCTAAGACACTACAGGCCGTTGTCGGCGTTACGCAAGACGGCGTGATCGGCCCTGCAACCATCCAAGCTACCAAGACCTATGTGGCGATGACCGTCACGAACAAGCGTTTGGCGTTCATGCAGTCGTTGTCGATCTGGTCTACGTTTGGCAAAGGCTGGTCTGCACGTATCGCTGACGTTAAAGCGCAGATACTCTCGCTTGTTGGATAGAATTGTATATATCGTCGCGGTTGCCGCTTCGATTTCATACGGTGCAAAACTAGCATTTATGCTTGGCATTTATTTTAGGAGGACAATGGAATGATTAAGAATTGGCGCACAACAATCCCTGGCATTATCACTCTGGCCGGTGTCCTCTTTAACGCTTGGCAGACCAAGACACTTGACTGGACATCGCTCCAAGGCGCGCTCGTCGCTATCGGCCTTATCGGCGCTAAAGATTTTAACGTCACTGGCGGCGCATGACGACTGCCATTCTCGTTGGTTTATTCTTAGTCGTTCTTTATGCAGCGGTTAAAATGTTAATCGCCGACGCTTATGATCGCGGGCGGCGCGAGGAAGTCTTACGCCGTGCAGACTTGCAAGCTAAACTGAAAGAAAGACAGACTAATGTTGTCATGGCCCCAAAAACCGTGGACGATACTATTTCTGATCTTGACAACGGCACTTTCTAGTTGCCAGACAGTCAGGGAAGGAACTTGTCCTCCCCTGGCTCAGTACTCAGTCGCTCAACAGCGCGCTGTTGCCGCTGAACTGCGGCGGCTCCGTGGATCCGAAACGGCTCAGTTTATCATCGATTACGGCAAGCTCCGCGCGGCGTGTAGACTTTAGCGGTTCGATCTTAGCTGGCTTCAACTCAGTCCGCTTCTTATATCCGATGTTCGCGCCGGTATCAGCTTTCTGCGCTATGTAGTCCGCAGCAAACTGCGCTGCAAACGCTTCATAGTTCATAGCGTCTACGCGGCTATCAAGATGTGTAGGGTCATTAAACGCCCGCGCATTCTTAACGCAAACCATAATAATCGCCACTTCAAACGGATGGATGTCGCGCCCCAATCGCAACGATGCCAAGTCCGCTATAAGCTGGAAATTATTTTCGATGCCGCCATACGTCTCACCGCGCTCGGCGATGATATCAGCGGCCTGTCTTAGAAGATCGGTAGGTGTATGCATCTTTCAACAATTCCTCTCTTTCGCGCAACACTCGCAGAATGTTGTAGCGTTGATGCAAGCGGGTCATAATAAAAGCGCGCCGCCCATTCGCGCGTTCATCCTGAAGCAGATCGTAAATCTCCTTCTCGGATAAATCGGGTAATTTCTCATTCAGTTCATGCCAGTGCATAATTCCTCCAACGCCAGTTCGGACATGGAGCGCTTGTCTCTTAGCGCTGTTTGGATCTTTTCATCGATGGTGTTAGCACAAATAATATTGTAACACCAGACATCTTTTGTTTGTCCGCTGCGATGCAAGCGCCCGATGGTTTGCTCATACAGTTCTAGCGACCACGGCAGCGACAGGAAAATAATTTTGTTGCCGCCAAACTGTAGGTTCAATCCATGACCGGCGGATTTAGGATGAATCGCTAATAGCTCGAGTTCACCTTTGTTCCACTTGTCAACAACATTTGCGTCGTCCATAGTGGAGAGTTGTGGATAACATCTTTTAAGTTCGGCTAACTCTTCTTTGTAGTTGTAAACAATGATCGTGTTTGCTCGTTGATTCTCTTCGAGTATTTCATCCAACAGATCAAACTTATGGGATCCGATCCATTCCGGCTTATCCAGTCCGTAAATGAAGCCGCCGGCAAGTTGCTGAAGTTTTTGCGTAACAACCGCCGCCGTTGG
>Ga0209358_10004347_pt1 | contig 10196 bp, 3 predicted proteins | sample LauGreFa1BDMLBSN_2_FD_187574 | JGI IMG/M metagenome (GOLD analysis project Ga0209358, IMG submission 187574) | Freshwater lake microbial communities from Lake Michigan, USA - Fa13.BD.MLB.SN (SPAdes) (version 2) | ecosystem: Environmental > Aquatic > Freshwater > Lake | place: Lake Michigan, USA...
GGAGTATGGTTTAGGTACTCACTTTGGGCCAACAATGCACCGAATAGTTTAAATCATTTTTCCTGTGGCTGTGAATAAGAAAGTGATTTAAAATATTTGGTACAATGTTGCCCAAAGTGAGTACCTAAACCATACTCCCTTAGGTGGTCGCGAAATTGCGCAATTTTTTGTTCGCTACATGGGATTTGGGAAGGATGAACAAAAGATGACATCCGGATTTTCGATTGACTTTTCAATGGTTCGTAGCCCAAATCGAGTACTAACGCCCTTGAAAAGTGCTTCCCGGGGAAAATCAGGATGTCATCTTTGTTCATCCTTCCCAAATCTTCGTTTGGGATGGTTAAAATTAAATAAAAATTGAGACACTCGGGAGCCCAGTATTTATATATCACTCAAAATAAAGGCATGCGTGTCTTTTCGCCTAATGGAGGGGCGAATGATGTGCATACACTCGTCACATTGAAATGTGTCTCGTCGCTCAGGAAATGACTGAAAACACTTTCTCGAATGACGTGTCATACATTGATGTGCCACTGACCTCCAGAGTGACGTGACACACACTGCACAAGCCTGTGTGGCGCATTATTCGAGAAAGCCTTTTCATATTTACCGCTCGTTCGGCCATCCAACCGTATTGTTTGGGGAGCATATCTTTAAATGTTTCGCATATGTAAACAATGTCGCATGCAATCCCCTACTTGTCTTTCGTACAGCAATTCGGTGCATACCTTGCGAGCATACTGACCACAACAAACACAACACGCCCGCATGCCACCAAGGCAAAGATTAATATTGCTGGCACAGACAATACAGCCATATCGAGCTCAGCGCCCGTGAGCACTGTCACAGATACAGCGCAGCGGTATTTTGCAAAGTGTACCGACAAAGGATTAGAGCACTTGGAGACATATCTCTCTCAATTCTTTTCTCGACCGTGGCATGGGCTTGAACATAACCCGATGATAACCCTACTGTTCTGCAACCCGATTGCTGTGCGTCAAATATTATCCCACATCAATAGGCAAACAAAGCGTGTACAGAAGGCCCAACTTAGCACATCGGGGACAGGCGACTCGCTAACGCCCACTCGCACACAGCTCACCGATTTTGATTCGGGCGACATTCCACTGGTCTACATGTTCGATTATCCTCATCCGAGTGTCGCATTTCTTTTTGGCTCATTGCCACAGGTGTATTCGGAACACCAACCGTGGACGATGTCTGGCGGTGCGTTCGAGATTAGAGCGAATGTGCCGACTACACAGACCAATGAGATATCATGCATGCCGAAAAATGACATGCATAAACCGATGTCCAATCATGATAGCAGTCATGGACTGCGGATTATATTCCGACAAAGTGACCAAGCACGAGTGAAAGAGATGCTCGCCAGTTGGCAGACGTCGGTCTCGAGCGTAAAATATGTATGGAATGATCAAGCCTTCGAACTTTGTGCATGGACTCGCAGTCAAGCGCAATGCACATCAAGCATAGTCAGACGAATGACTCAGTCACTCGACACGTTCCGCAAGCTTCGTCGCTATGTAAGGGTCATGCTACGCTCGCCTATCGCTCGCTCGCTGTGTGTTATTCTATATGGAGAGCCAGGCACTGGCAAATCGAGCATCGCAAACGAGCTAGCCTGCAAGTTCGACATGAGTCTCTATGAGATGTGCATGCCACTATTACCCAAGATGCTTCCACCAGGCATGAACCCTTCCGATTTAGCCGATTCGGGCGACGCTCACATCGATCGCCAACTAAATATTGTTGCTAAGACCGGCGGTGCCAGTGTCATATTGTTCGACGATGTACAGACGGACGGGAATGGAAATGTGCAATGTTGTGTCTCGCGTGCGAAAATGTTGAGCATTTGTGAAGGTCGAGACCTACCGCTCAAATCGGTCATTCTATTTACGAGCAATAGCACACATGCACAACTTAATGGCTTGTATGATGGGGCGCTCTGTCGACCTGGTCGGGCACGTCTATTGGCGGTGGACCCGCTCAATGTCAATGAAAAAGCTCGCATGCAGCGCCTATTGCCACAAGCTCATCGCCATCTATTGGACAAGAACTCAAAGTTGTGTGATATCGTCGAGGCTATTGTAGATGCACCGTGACCTGATAGATACATGCACATGTCGTGTTTCTATGCATACTGAGATTTAGGCTTATGTGCGCAACGTTCCACTGTGCACACCGCAAATGTCCATCAGCAACTCTCATGAGCCTATCATGGGAGGGAATGTGCATGCTTACTATTGTATTGGAAAACATGTGAGCATCAGACTGGCAAACGTGTTCTTTCATCCGAGTCTGCACGTCAATGAGGCCCCACTCGCCCCTCCACCCATCGCAACAGCACAAACACAAGCGTCGTACATGCCAGCCAGATGAAAATCTCCCAAAGCGGGTCGCGAGTCGAACAAGCGCTTACCCCTCGCTGACTCTGCATCTCATGCTCCAATTGCACAAGCCGCTGTCCAATCGAATGCATGCCCCCTTTACGATGCTCCTCGGTCAAAGGCCGCAGTTGCTCTTCGAGAATTAGGTGGTTTCACCATATTTGCCTGTGAGTTATGTGAATTAGTTTCAAAGTACTGTGTATTCAACTTAATCGAGTCTAGTTGTGTGAAAGCAGTCGGGGGCGTTGAGGAGAGTGTGGAGAGTAATGTGCGAGGAGAGTGGTGTAAGATGGATATTAAATGAATGTTGGAGGAGAATGGTGTAAAATGCTTATTAAAGGAAAGTGGTTTACATCCATTATTACAGAAGAGTGAGTAAAGTGGGTGGAGAGTGATAGAGCGAGAGTGAGAAAGAGTGTGGGAGGAAATATATATACTGGGTTCCCGAGTGGGAACAAAATTAAAATCCCTCGTTTCACTCTGGATTTTAATTTTGTTCCCACTCGGGAACCCAGTATATATATATATATATATATATATATATATGGGTCAAAATGGACAAGCGTTTGAATGCGGGGAGAGGCTTAAATAAAGAGTTTAGAATGCCGGAGGATAAAATATGTATTTCGAATGTGGGAGAGCTTTAAATGAGATTAGAAAGTAATTGGGGAGAGTGCTAAATAATGCGTTTAGAAAGTGGGAGAGGACTAAATATTTATTTATTTAGGGAAGAGTGAGGTGAGAGGCTTAAATAATGTGATTAGAAAGAACATGGCGAGAGGTTTAAAGAGGATTATTTAGATAAGAGTCTAGAAAGAACGTGGGGAGAGGTTAGGATGAAGAGCTTAGAAAGAGTGTGGAGAGTGGTTGGAAAGAGAGTATCGAAGGAAAGTGGGGAGAGGCTAAATTTAAGCTAATAATGATTGTGGGGAGAGGCTTAATCTTAAGCATTGGTTTCCAAAGTGGGGTCAAATGGGAAACAGAGTGAGAAATGATGGTTTAGAAAAGAGTGTGGGGAGAAGCTAAATAGAGAGCTTAGAATATGGGGAGCGGACTAAATAAGAGTATAGAAGTAAATTGCAGAGAGGTTTAAAATAAAGGTTTAGAAAGAATGTGGAACAGTTTCAATAAGGGATATGGAAAGAGCTTGAGAGGAGAGTCTAGAAGGAGTGTGGGGAGAGGCTAGGAAAGAATGTGGGAGGAGATATACTGGGTTCCAAAGTGGGGTCAAATGGGAAACAGAGTGAGAAAGGGTGGTTTAGAAAAGAGTGTGGGGAGAAGTTAAATAGAGAGCTTAGAATGTGGGGAGCGGACTAAATAAGAGTCTAGAAGCAATTGCAGAGAGGTTTAAATAAATGGTCTAGAAAGAATGTGGAACAGTTTCAATAATGGCTATGGAAAGAGCTTGATAGGAGAGTCTAGAAGGAGTGTGGGGAGAGGCTAGGAAAGAGTGCTAGAGCATTTGATATAAAGACTGTGGGAGGAGATATATATATATACTGGGTTCCAAAGTGGGGTCAAAAATTAAAATCCAGAGTGAAACGAGGGGCTTTCACTTTTGATGACACTCGGGAACCCAGTATATATATCTCCTCCCACATTCACAATCATAGCCCGAATAGGCTGAATAAACCATAGATTTCACTCTGGATTTTAAAATTTGATGACACTCGGGAACCCAGTATATATCTCTTCTCACATCTCTTCTCACATCTCAGTCAAGACGCTCGATTAATGAATGTATATCAGCTTACTTCGCCAATTAGACTAGAATAGGCTGAATCATCCTTAGTTTGAAGCACCTTCACTAAATCTGAGCCAAATGCCCCCGAATAGCCTGAATTAAGCCTATTTGAGACTTGCGTTCGCTCAATCTCGCATAAATAGGCGGAATCGAACCCCGAATAGGCTGAAGTAGCCTTATTTGAAACACCGCTCGCCTAATCTCGGGCAAATCGCCGGAATCGAACCCCGAATAGGCTGAATTAACCTTATTTGAAACTCCGTTCGCCAAATCTCGCCCAAATCAGCGGAATCGAACCACGAATAGCCTGAATTAACCTTATTTGACACTCCGCTCGCAATGTCTCGCATAAATTGGCGGAATCTCGCCCCGAATAGGCTGAATAATGCTTATTTGAATATCCTTCGCTAAAATCTCGCCCAAATTGCCAGAGTCAGTCCCGAATAGGCTGAATATTCCGTATTTCAAAGCCGTTCGCTCAATCTCGCCCCGAATCCACCTAATAGACCTTATTTGAGAACCATTCACTAAATTAGCCCGACATTGCATTATTTAGTAAACACTTTCGCTAAATTAGCCCCGAGTGAACATTATTTTAACTATTTTCGCACATTTTACGAATGAATCGTCATAACATTATTTCGAATATCCCTGGCTAGATTTGTGAGAATTCAGCATGATTTTCGTAATTCCATCTCCATAGTGCTTATATCACCCGCTGTTCATTCTTCCAAGACCCTGCTCTATTGCTGTCGAGCGAGCCAGGTTTGGCACTCGATTCGGACAGGTGGGTTATATCACTCCACAAAGGCGAAACGCCCCACCAAATACATACAGTGATGCTGTGAATTTCCCTCCAGGTGAAACGCCCCACAATTGTCCCACTTGTCCCACCAAATGGTGGGGCGAATAACATTTATGCACTATGAAAGTTAATGATTGAAAACGTATCGTCAAATGGTGGGTCGAATGAGGTGCGTCCACTTTGCGCAAGCATGTGTGACACGTCACTCAGGAAAGGCACGAAAATCCTTTCTCGAGTGACGTGCCACACATTGATAAAACACTGACCTCCAGAGTGTCGTGTCGCACATTGCACAATCCTGTGTGACACGTCACTCGAGAAAAGGGTTTCGCACGTTTTTCTGCGTGACGTGTCACACAGCATTGTGCAATGTGCGACACGTCACTCAGTAAACTTGTTTCGTTCATTTCCAGAGTGACGTGTCACACATTGCACAATCCGGTGTGTCACGTCACTCGAGAAAGCGGCCTCGATCATTTTCTGAGTGACGTGTCACACCGGATTGAGCAATGTGTGTCACCTTACTCAGCATTGTTTCGTACGTTTCTTGAGTGACGTGTCACACCGGATTGTGCGGAATCATGCTTCGCTCTTTTCGTGAGGTGCCACACATGTTTGTGCTATGTGTGGCACGTCATTCGATAAAAATGTTTCGATCGTTTCCCGAGTGACGTGTCACACAGGATTGTGCAATGTGTGACACGTTACTCGGGAAACTTGTTTGGGCATATCCTGAGTGACGTGTCACACATGACTGTGCAATGTGTGACACGTCACTCAGTAAACTTGTTTCGTACATTTCCTGAGTCTCGTGTCTCACGGGATTGTGCAATGTGTGACACGTCACTCGAGAAATGCACGAAGCATGCTTCTCGAGAAACACATGAAGCATGCTTCTCGAGTAATGTGTCACACATTGCCGTGAAGTTTGCACGGTCATGTGTGTCACGTCACTCGAGAAAACAGCCTCATTCGTCTCGTGGGTGTCACTTGAGAAACATCCAGTAAATGGCTTAAAGGAATGTCCCGAGAAGGCTAATGGCTGGCCTAACGATGCTCAAAACAGCACACGAAGGTGATGGCACCTGCAAGGGTGGGCTATTGATCGACTCCGAGTCGGGCTCGTTGCGACTATGCACGGTGTGTGCAATATGGAAAGACCCGAGCATGATGGCGCCCCACCGACGCCAGTGTCGAACGTGCCGTAATCGCTATACACAAATGGTTAGAGACCCCGACAAGCTGAGAATCAACACTGCGAGGCGAATGCGAAAGCACCGCCTCCTGAAGAGGCTGGCAAGTGGGGAGGCGTGTGTTGCCAAACTGACTTAAAGAAAGCGTGTAGTAGGCATAATGGCTGGAATAACTCTGCCCATGATAGACGACCCCGCCTATCCGATTATCGAGCGACTAAGGCGTGAACAACGCAACATCCAGAGACGGCGCAAACATGCGACATCAGCCAAGTTTCCTGCCCTTCCGAGCGCACAGTGGCTGCGTGCCGAGTACCGAACGGAGATGCGGCAATTGGGACGCCCCTTGCGCAACATCACCGCCCGCAGTGCACTGGAATGGGCACACAGCCTGTCGTCCCTCCGTAATCGGAATCAGCAGGATGGTGCACAGCAATCATCGCAACAAGAGAGCATGCCACGGCGACATGCTGCACCGACTCGCAGTCGTCGCCAGCCTTGTCAACAACCATCGAAACCGACCGCCGAGTGGATACGAGCCGAGTATCGTGCCGAGATGCGCCAACTCGGGCTCGCCCAACGCACCATCACAGCGCGGAATGTCCTGCGATGGGCGCACATTCTGTCGTCCACCCGCCGACAGCACGAGGCCACGCTCCGGCGTGTCTTTGACCGCGTGCGCTTCTATCGTGTTGCCTTCCCCCTCGCCGACCTGCCCACACAGTACTCGCTCATGCTCATGCTGCTCGCCCCCAATGAGCAGGAGCATTTTCAAACCCAGCCGCATCGCATTGTGCTGACCTCGGCGAGCCTGCACACCCGTGAATTGACAATGGACGTCAAGAACTGCTGGCATGGTGAAAATTGGCTCAAGCAGATTGCTGACGATGAGACGGAGATTGACAGCAAGGGCACTTGGTGGTGCACCGGTGCACCCGTTCCTGGCTTGCCACAACTGTGGAGCGCATTCGCCGAAGCGTCCATTCGGATTGAGCGCATCGCAGGAGGGTGTGTCTGGCATCGGGATGGAAGACGCCACACACGCACAGTGCACACGCCCGCCTTCACACTCGACACGTTCTGTCCGCAAGCACAGCGCAATGACTGTGCCTTCGAGTGCTTACGTCACATTGCTGCAAAACACCACGTCGCCATCACGCCAAGCAACCTGCAACTTCGCAAAGAGTACAACCTCGCCACCAACACGTTCATCGCCGTCGACACACTGCTCGCACTGTGCACACGCTTCCTGCCAAACCGTCGGGTCGTCATCGCCACCACCGACTTTTCCGACGACACGATGGACATGACCACGACCGACTACATCGTCCTACAAGACGGGCACTATCAAGTCGTCGAGTCTGCCGAGAGGAGACGGCAGACGGAGGAGAAGGCAACGGACAAGCGCATCACACGGGGCGTCCTCGCGTTTGACTTTGAGACGCGTCCATCGTTCGCCCATCCGACGCGCATCCAGCGTCGTGTGAAAGAGCCGATCACGGGCGAGACGACCACCTCCATCGTCCACAGCCACCGACTCGTCGACACGATCTGCCACGCCCGGTACACCCAAAACGGTGACCGCACCGACCTGCCATCGTCGACGGGACTGCGCCATATCGATTTCACGACCAACCGCACGGCCTCGTCGGCACGCCAGTTTCTCGATTGGCTGAAAGATGAGGCGCAGACGAAGCATCGACACTATCAGGTGGTCGCCTACAACGGCTCTCGCTTCGACTACTATCTCCTATTGGGTGCGATGACCGCCGAGGAGACGCGCATGCTGGAGCCGACGCTGCAGTTGCGTGGCAAGGCCATCATCGGCTTTGAGATCTACGGCTGTATGTTCAAAGACCCGAATCTCTTCTTGACGGGCTCGCTCGACTACAACTGCAAGGCCTTCAAGGTCAACTGTGCCAAGCAAACCGAATTCACACTCGAGAATGGCACGACGGTCGACCACAAGCAGTTGTGCTTTTACAAGCCCTCGTTGGACGTGTGGGACTTTCTCGCCCTGCAACACACCGAGCCCGACTTTTGGCGTCTCTATACGACTTACTGCGACATGGACTGCCGGTCGTTGTACGCGCTCTGGAAGTGCTTTCGGCAGGGGGTCGACGACTTGACGAGGCAGATGGGCTGTCCCGCCTTGCTCGCCAAGTGTCGTGTCGTCGGCTCGTGCACGATTGGCAGTCACGCCAAGAAGGTGCTCACGGCGCTCACACGGGGCACGCCTGCGTTCCAGCACTACGAGGCCTTCTTCTACGGACACACGCGAGAGTCGGGCTGGACGGACGCCGAGTGGGACGCCTCGGTGCGCCAGCGCTACGCCTTCGTCTCCAAGTGCAAGCGAGGTGGCATCAGCCACGTCAACCTGCCCGGACGGCACGACGAGTCGGTGGTCGGCGTCGACATCGTCTCGCAATACCCGACCGCACTCATGAACATGCTCGTGCCGGCGGGCAAGTCGACGTGGGTGCGCAAGTACGAGCCAACGATGCATGGCTTTTACGAGGTGCGCCGACTGCGCTTTGCCAACGACGATGGTCGTCGCAAGCGCTTTCGTCCGATTGCGTACAAGGGCAAGAACGGCGAGTCGCTCGACTGGAAGCACCAATGGAGCGATCCGCAGACGAAGGACGAGACCATCCACATCGACAGCCAGATGCTCGAGTATCTCATCGACGAGTGCGGGCTCGTGTCGTTCGAGGTCGTCGAAGGGCTCGTGAGCAAGCAGTGTCTGAAGGGCGAAGCCCTGTTCGGGCGCTTCGTCAATCCGCTGTATCGTGAAAAGGCACGGCAAGATGCGCTCAAGGACGGAGCGAGTGGCGAGTACAACGTGGCGATGCGTGAAGCATGCAAGTTGCTCCTCAATTCGCTGACGGGCAAGTTGAGCGAGGATAGTTCGCGCTATTACAAGGTGGCCTTTACGAACGGCGACGAGTGCGAGCGCAAGAAGGGCACATTGCTCAATGGTCTGAGCGTCGTCAAGGTGTACAACCGAGGCATGGATGACGACGGCGAGGAGGACGACTCGGACGCTCCAACTCGAGCACGCTCGCCCTACCATCGTCTGGCGGATGTGAACGTGTGGGTGAGCGCTGGCGTGTGCGTCTATTCCTACTCCAAAATCCTCCTGTTCAAGTACATCGACCTTCTGCCCAACCAAGCCGACGATGTCATTCATGTGGAAACCGATGGCATCTACTTTCCTGCACGTTGCTTGGAAACTTTTCAACAGAACTTGCTCAATCGCAAAACCGAGCCTCGCTTCCCTCTCGCGCTCGGAAACGAGCTCGGCAATCTCAAGGTCGAGAGCGTGAGTGTTGGCTCGTCGTATTGGCTCGGGAAAAAGTTCTACTACTATCAGACGGCAGAGGGCAAAGAGGCGATGCGCATCAAGGGCATGCCACAAAAGACGATAGCGGAGGATGGCACGAGCATCCAACTGGTGGATCGGGCGCTATACGAGACTGTGTATTCGGGGCAGGCGGTCGTGAAGGAGTATGCGACGCTGACGAAGCATTTCTATGGAAAGGAGGTCAAGATACAGGCACATCGAACGCAACGCACGGTTCGACCGATGTGTATGTATGAATTGTATTCATAGAGTGCGGATGATGCTGTCCAGGCTAGGCCGCACTCTTATCATGCTCGTCTCTTTAGTGAGATCTTTTTAAATCAAATTTTCGTCAGAAGTTTGCTGTTCGTTTGTGGAACATTTGTGGAGTGAGGAGGAATTTATGTCTTTATAAAAGAAAGCAGCGCCTTTGGAGGCGCATTTGGAGGCGCATTTGGAGGCGCGTTGGAGGCGCAGTTGGAGGCGCGTTTGGAGGCGCGTTGGAGGCGCATTTTGAGGCGCGTTGGAGGCACATTTTGAGGCGCGTTGGAGGCACATTTGGAGGCGCATTTGGAGGCGCGTTGGAGGCGCATTTGGAGGCGCGTTGGAGGCGCGTTGGAGGCGCATTTGTGATTTGTTTAATGTTCGATGAGGCTCTGTCGTGAAAAGTTGGAGGTGCGTTGGAGGCGCGTTTGGCGGCGCG
>Ga0209358_10004348_pt1 | contig 10193 bp, 10 predicted proteins | sample LauGreFa1BDMLBSN_2_FD_187574 | JGI IMG/M metagenome (GOLD analysis project Ga0209358, IMG submission 187574) | Freshwater lake microbial communities from Lake Michigan, USA - Fa13.BD.MLB.SN (SPAdes) (version 2) | ecosystem: Environmental > Aquatic > Freshwater > Lake | place: Lake Michigan, USA...
GTCTGTTGTCTTAGTAGATGGACACTTTTCTGCAGAACTTTCTTCTCTAGAGGGTTTGCCGAATGATGTTTTAGTTAAAGGTATGGCGGATGCTTTGGAAGAAATACCAGAGGTATTAGAAAGGTTCATTAATCAAGCTGTTAGTGTTGATGAGCATAGTTTTATTGCATTTAATACGGCTTGGTTTACTGATGGTTTGTTTGTTCATCTAAGCAATAAACAGGTATTAGAAAGGCCGATACAGGTATTACATATCGCTACTCAACAAGATGTTTTGAGTGCCACACGCACTGTCATTATTCTTGATAAATTGACAGAGGCAAGCATTATAGAAACTTATGTCGGTTACGATAATGCTTATTTGTCTTCTGCAGTCACTGAAGTTTTTGTTGGCAAGAATGCTGATTTAACGCTCTATAAGATGCAATGTGAGTCCGAAAAAGCTTATCACTTTGGTGGAGTTTACGTTAAACAGGATTGTCATGCTCGGTTTAGACACCATAATTTTGCTTTTGGCGCTTTGTTAGCGCGATCCGATATTCATACAGATTTAGATCATGCTTCAGAATGTGAATTAAATGGCTTGTATTTAGGTGTAAAGCGCCAACATATAGATAATCACACGCGAATTAATCATACAAAGTCTCATGGGATTAGTCGAGAACTATATAAAGGTGTATTAGATGGCAGAGCTAGAGGGGTTTTTCAAGGACGGGTGATCGTAGCGAAAGATGCTCAAAAAACAGATTCACAAATGAATAATCGTAATCTGCTCTTATCAAATGAAGCAGAAGCTGACAGTAAGCCGCAATTGGAAATTTATGCAGATGATGTTAAATGTGGGCATGGTGTGACTGTAGGTCAGTTGGACGAAAAATCTATTTTTTATCTGCAATCCCGTTGTGTAGATGAAGAAACTGCGCGTAATATTTTGACGTTTGCATTTGCTAACGAAATGGTTGATAAGGTAAGGATTAAAGTGTTACACGAGATGATATTGGACCAAGCATTATTACGTTTCCCGCAGGAAGGTGTAAATAAGGAGTGGTTATGAGTCAGTTTGATGTGCAAAGAATACGTCATGACTTTCCAATTTTAAAAGAAAAGATTCGCGGTAAGGACTTGGTCTATTTGGATAATGCTGCTACCTGTCAAAAACCTCAGGTGGTTATTGATAGTATTGTTAATTTGTACACTCACGATTACGCTAATGTGCATAGAGGCGTACATACCCTAAGTGTTCGTTCTACAGATAAATTTGAGGGCGCGAGAATTAAGGTAAAGGATTTTATTAATGCGGCTACCGAAAAAGAAATAATTTTTGTTAAAGGTGCTACAGAAGCAATAAACCTTGTTGCGCAAACTTATGGTAAGGCAAATATTAAGGCGGGTGATGAAATTATTATTACTGCCATGGAGCATCATTCCAATATTGTGCCTTGGCAAATGCTATGTGAACAAATGGGCGCTGTATTAAAAATTGCGCCAATAAACATGTCAGGCGAGCTGATATTTGATGAGTTTGAAAAGCTAATCAATAACAAAACCAGATTGATTTCTGTTGTTCATATGTCCAATGCATTGGGTACTATCAATCCAATTAAAAGAATTATCGATGCCGCCCATCAAAGCGCTATACCAGTATTGTTGGATGGTGCACAAGCCATTCCTCATATGACGGTTGATGTGCAGGATCTGGATTGTGATTTCTATGTTTTTTCAGGGCACAAGCTTTATGCGCCGACAGGTGTTGGTGTTCTTTACGGTAAGCAAGCGCTACTTGAAGCTATGCCACCTTATCAAGGTGGTGGGGATATGATACGTAAGGTTACTTTTGAAGAAACTGAATATAATGTTTTACCTTATAAATTTGAGGCAGGCACACCGAATATTGCAGGTGTAGTTGGGTTGGGTGCCGCTATTGATTATCTGAATAAAATTGGTATGGATCATATAGCTGTTTATGAGGCTGAGTTATTAAGCTATGCTACCGAAAGAGCTAAAAGAATTGGTGGCCTGCGGATTATCGGTGAAGCTGAGCAAAAAGGAGCAATTCTATCTTTTGTCCTAGATAAAATACATCCCCACGATATTGGCACAATGCTTGATAGTTTGGGTATTGCAATAAGAGCAGGGCATCATTGCGCTATGCCGGTAATGGATTTTTATAAAGTTCCAGCCACAGCAAGAGCTTCATTTGCTATGTATAATACCAAGGAAGAAATTGATGTATTAATGAATGGTATACAATCTTTAATTGAGGTATTTGGCTAATGTTTGATGATTTACGCGATCTTTATCAAGAGGTTATATTTGATCATAATCGCAATCCACGTAATTTTCGAATCATAGAAAATGCAGACAAAAAAGTAGAGGGGTTTAATCCGCTATGCGGTGATCGTCTGACACTCTATTTGCAAATGTCGGGCGATGTTATTGCTGATGCTAGTTTTCAAGGTTCAGGCTGTGCAATTTCTACAGCATCTGTGTCATTATTGACCGAAATTGTTAAGGGAAAAACTGAGCAGGAGGCTGAAGAGTTATTTAAAAAGTTTCATGAAATGACTACCGGAAAAGACGAGGATTTTAATCTTGAGGCAATCGGTAAGTTGGCGGTACTGGCTGGTGTGCGTGAATATCCTGCGCGAGTTAAATGCGCCACATTAGCTTGGCATACGCTTGATGCGGCAATAAAGAATCAACAACAAGCAATTTCAACAGAACAATAGTTGTCAATATCTGATAGGTGGGAAAATATTACGCTAAACTGGCTGTTCTATACCAGGGTCAGGGAGATATAAAGCCTTTTAAGCAGCTCGCAGAAAGACTTGATGTGCCTTTGTATGAAGTAATTAATAATGAAAGTCCTGAGTGTTTCTTTTTAACTTGGCGTGATGGGTGTTTGAAATTATTGGACAAAGAGTTGCTCAAAAAGGGCGGGTTAGTTGTAGATATAGAGCCTCGTAATGGAGAGCAGCGCTCATGGCCCGCACCTAAACAAGGACCTTTGGCTCAAGCGCTTGGACGAAAAATAAAAACAGTTGTAGATGCAACTGCGGGTTGGGGGCAGGATAGTTTGCATATTTTTCGAATGGGTTATGAATTACTTTGTATAGAGCGCTCACCCGTTATGGGAGAATTGTTGCAGGATGGATTTAATCGTTTGGCCTTACAAGACTGGATGCAAAAGCTGGATTTACAGTCGCCCAAATTGCTAAATGGTAATGCTATTGAGCTTCTAGAAGTATTAGATTTTCAGCCAGATTGTATTTATCTTGATCCAATGTTCCCTCCAAAGCGGAAAAAATCGGCATTGGCAAAAAAATCAATGGTGGTGTTACGGGATTTGTTAGGTGATGATCAAGATAAGTCTGAATTATTTATTACAGCAATGAAGGCGGCAGGTAAGCGTGTTGTTGTGAAAAGTCCAGATTATGCAGAACCTTTGGGAGGGAAGCCCAATGAAAGCTATCAGGGAAAGCTATTAAGATATGATGTTTATTTTAAAGATTAAATAATGAGTGACATAAGATGTCTGATTGGATAGATGTAATAGCAGAAACAGCGTTAGCAGAAGGAGAGAATGTTGTTGTTGATATTGATGGAACAGATGTAGCGTTGTTTAACATTAAGGGTCATTTTTATGCTATCGAAGATATTTGTTCTCATGATGGAGCGGAAATTGCCAGTGGGCAAATAGAAGGAGATCAAATTATATGTCCACGACATGGCGCTCGTTTTTGCATCAAAACAGGTTATGTTAAGTCCCCTCCGGCCTATGAAGCAATAAATTGCTTTCCTGTTCGAGTTGAAAATAATATAGTGCAGGTCAGAGATGATCGCTGGGATTAATTTCAGAATTATTTCTAAGTTCTATCATTAATAGCCCAGCTTAAATCGATTGCAAATAATAGTTTCTAATGAAGTAAGCCCATCAGAGAAAATTAATCAATATTTAGTTGATTAAAGTGAAAATCCATCTTCATATATAAAGAGAAGTTTGTTGATTGATTTTACTTTAAGCTTTCTAAGCCTGTCAGTCCATTGATGGACCAGTTATTAAAATCAAGGACTCCTTCTTGATCATCGCCATCGTCATAAGTAATTCTGCAGGCATATTTAATATTGTTCGTGACTGACTTGTCATCAGTAGTGGTAATGTCAGCGCTAATTAGATATTGGTAATTACCCAGGCTCCAAACATTGAGTGGTTTTTCTGGAAAAGTTATAGTTATCTTTGAGTCGACCTCAGATTTGATGTAATCGTTGCAGTGTTTGAACGCAACATCAGTTAAAGAAGTTGAAATAGACTTTTGGCTGGCTTGGTCGTTACTTTGAACAAGGAAAAGATCAGAGGCTGCTACTTTAACCATGAAGGGTAAAACCACTTTTATTTGGCTATAGAGTAAAGCCGATAGAGCTAAAACAAATAGAATGAATTTATATTTTTTCATAAAAAATAGAGTGTTATAGGGTTGGAATTCATTAGGTAACATACCATGATTGTATCAGTAATCAAGAGCGCTTGTGCAGTATAATTGAAGGCGCTGGAGGATTTGTTTTAAAAATAAAAAAACTAGAGCATTAGGACTTGACAAGGTGGTTTGAACTGGTAGACTGCTTACTCACTAAATTGACTTGGTGGCATTTCAGCTCAATAACATTGAGTTCGAATATGGGAAAATGGAGTTAGTATAGAGTCCTAGTCATTCGACTGGGAATTTTGTTAATTTTTAGGAGGTAGAAATGGCAGCTACAACTGAATCAGTAAAAACTGATGCTGCGGAAGCACCGCTGTTAAACAAAAGAAATATGTTCCTAGGAGCTGCGCTTTATGTAGTTTTCTACGGTTGGGTTCGTTGGTATGAAGGCGTTTACGGCTGGTCAGCTGGTCTAGATTCTTTTGCACCTGAATTCGAAACATATTGGATGAACTTTCTTTATATTGAGTTCGTTTTAGAAGTATCGACTGCTGGTATTTTGTGGGGTTATATCTGGAAATCTCGTGATCGTAAAGTGATGTCAATCACTCCAAGAGAAGAGTTAAGAAGACACTTCACTCACTGGGTTTGGTTATGTATGTACGGTATCGCTATTTATTATGGCGCTAGCTACTTTACTGAGCAAGATGGTACTTGGCACCAAACTATTGTTCGTGACACTGACTTTACACCAAGTCATGTTATTGAATTTTATTTGAGCTACCCTGTATACATCATCACTGGTGGTGCTGCATTGCTATACGCTAAAACTAGATTGCCAACCTATCAAAAAGGTTTGTCACTTCAGTATTTAGTAGCAGTAGTTGGTCCTTTCATGATCTTGCCAAATGTTGGCTTGAATGAGTGGGGTCACACTTTCTGGTTTATGGAAGAATTGTTTGTTGCACCTTTACACTACGGTTTCGTATTCTTCGGATGGGCTGCTTTAGGTTTATTAGGTGTTGTAAACATAGAAGTTCAAGCTATTGCTAAACTTCTGAAAAAAGACTTAGCTTAATATATTAAGTCTTGGCTGTAATAACTATCTCCTGGCTGTTTCGCCCTATTTCAAGGCGAAACAGCTAAATGGAAGATAGTCATTAATAAAAATAATTTAAATCCTTTAGGAGGTAAGCTAATGAGCGCATCTCAATCAGCTGTACGTTCACGCGCTGAAGCAGTAAAAGTTTCACGCACGTTCGATTGGCTAATTTTGTTTACATTGTTCTTCGTTGTACTTGGTGGTTATCATGTTCATTTCATGTTAACTGGTGGAGATTGGGATTTCTGGACAGACTGGAAAGATAGACGCCTATGGGTAACTGTTCTTCCAATCGTTGGTATCACTTTCCCTGCTGCTGTTCAAGCTGTTTTATGGTGGCGTTACCGTTTACCGTTCGGTGCGGTTGTTGCTGTATTAGGTCTATTATTAGGCGAATGGATCAACAGATACTTGAATTTCTGGGGTTGGACTTATTTCCCAGTAAACTTCGTGTTCCCATCAAACTTTATGCCAGGTGCTATTGTACTTGACGTTATCTTGATGTTGACAGGTAGTATGACTACTACTGCTGTTGTTGGTGGATTGGCTTACGGCTTATTATTCTATCCAGGTAACTGGCCAGTTATAGCGCCATTACACGTACCTGTTGAATACAATGGTATGATGATGACACTAGCTGATTTACAAGGTTACCACTACGTAAGAACTGGTACACCTGAATACATCAGAATGGTAGAAAAAGGTACCCTGAGAACTTTCGGTAAAGACGTTGCTCCAGTATCAGCGTTCTTCTCTGGCTTCGTGAGTATCATTATATACTTCTTGTGGCACTTCTTTGGCAAATGGTTCGGAAGCACCGCTTTCGTTGAAGCTGCATAAGAATTGACACAGCGAAAAATAAAAAAGACTTTCGGTAGCAAAAATAATTTTAAAGTTGCCGTTAGATACTCAAGAAACAATAGATTCTCTATTATAGAGGAGGATATATGAAAATATTAAAAGACAAGGTTGCTAAATTATCCTTTGTCGCACTGCTGATTACAATTACAGCAGCGATGTTTTATGCACCAACTGCATCTGCTCATGGTGAGAAGTCGCAAGCAGCATTTATGCGTATGCGTACTATTCACTGGTTTGACTTGAACTGGTCAAAAGAAGAAGTAGCAGTTAACGATACAATGACAATTTCAGGTAAATTCTTCGTATTCAGTGGATGGCCAGAAACTGTTGATAAACCAGATATTTCATTTTTGAACATCGGTATTCCAGGTCCTGTATTTATTCGTGCAGGTTCTTGGATTGGTGGTCAATTAGTTCCACGTTCAGTACAGTTGGAACTAGGTGAGACTTACGAGTTTAAAGTATTGTTGAAAGCACGTCGTCCAGGCGATTGGCACGTTCATACAATGATGAACGTAAAAGGTGGTGGTCCAATCATCGGTCCAGGTAAATGGGTAACTGTTACTGGTTCAATGTCATCATTCACTAACCCAATCACTACTTTGACAGGTCAAACAATTGATCTTGAAACTTATAACTTGGGCAACACTTACTTCTGGCATGCTGCATGGTACGGTATTGGCTTACTTTGGTTAGCTTACTGGTGCCGTAAACCATTATTTGTTCCACGTTTGATTGCTGTTGAAGCAGGCAAAGGTGATGCATTAATTACTGGTACAGACAGAAAAGTTGCTTTGGGCTTTGGCGTTGGTGTGATCGCTATAGTTGCTATGTCAATGGCAAGTACTAACGAAAGCTACCCAATTACAACTCCTTTGCAAGCTGGTTTGTTACGTGGTATTAAATCAATTGATATGCCAGTTCCAACTGTTGCAGTTAAAATTGAAGATGCTACTTACCGTGTTCCAGGTCGTGCAATGCAAATGACTATGACCATCACTAACAATGGTGATTCAGCTATTCGTTTAGGTGAATTCAACACTGCTGGTGTACGTTTCATGGACGCTGCTGTTGCACAAGACGAAACAGGTTATCCTGATGACTTGTTGGCTGAAGAAGGTTTGACTGTTAGCGATAACAGCCCAATCGCTCCAGGTCAATCAAGAACAATTCAAGTTACTGCTTCTGATGCTGCATGGGAAGTTTACCGTTTAGCTGATTTGATCTACGATCCAGATAGCCGTTTTGCAGGCTTGTTGTTCTTCTATGATCAATCAGGTAACCGTCAAATGGTAACTATTGATGCTCCATTAATTCCATCTTTCATTTAATGTAAGAAATTAACTGGCAACCTCGGTTGCTAGTTAAGGAATTGAGAAACCCCGTTGCTAGTAATAGTAACGGGGTTTTTTTTTGAGCGATAGAATATAATAAATTTAATTGAATGAAATAAAATTATAAAGGATTTTATTAACTGTATTTAGAGTGAACAGCTAAAAATAATAAGTTGTAAAATCGAAGAAAATTGATACCTACGGCGGATAAAGTATCCTGTTTAGGTAATCTTTTCATTTAATTAACTAATCAATTGAGCAATATATAAATTAAAACTCAAGAAGTAGAATTTCTAATATGATAAGGGGTAGTAGATGAATATTCATGAGTTCCAAGCCAAACAATTATTCGCTAAATTTAATATCTCAATCCCCATTGGAATGATGGCTGATACATCAGATTCTGCAATTTCAGTAGCAAAGAAACTAGGTGGTAATGGTTGGGTCGTTAAAGCTCAAGTACATGCAGGTGGAAGAGGTAAAGTTGGCGGTGTTAAAGTCGCAAATTCTATTGAGGAAATTGCTGTACTAAGTGATGAAATGTTAGGAAAGCAGTTAGTCACAATTCAAACTGGTAGCAAAGGTTTACCCATCAACGCTCTTTTAATAGAAAGATTATATGAAATAAAAAATGAGTATTATTTGGGTATATTAGTGGATAGATCGACTGAAAAAATTGTATTTATAGCTTCTAAAGAAGGAGGTGTAGATATTGAATTGGTTGCAAATCAATCTCCAGAAAAAATTATGAGAGTAACCATTCAACCAGCAGCTGGTCTGCAAGCATACCAATGTAGAGAAATTGCATATGGTTTAGGTTTGAAGGGATTAAGAATAAAGGAATTAACTAGCATAATGAACGGAATGTACAATTTATTTATGGCAAAAGATGCTAGTCAAATTGAGATAAACCCTTTGATTGAAACGAATGATGGTAAATTAATAGCTCTCGATGCGAAAATAAATTTCGATGATAATGCTATATTACTTCATCAGGATATTTTAGAAATGAAAGATTCTACCCAAGAGGATTATAAAGAAAACTATGCACAAAAATATGGTTTAAATTATATTACCTTGGAAGGAAATATTGGTTGTATGGTTAATGGCGCTGGATTAGCAATGGCGACTATGGATCTTGTTAAATTAAAAGGGGGAGCGCCAGCAAATTTTTTGGATGTTGGTGGTGGAACTGACGTCAACAAAGTGAGTGAAGCATTTAAGTTAATTCTCTCAGATGAAACAGTGAAAGCGGTTTTAGTAAATATATTTGGGGGTATCGTTCAATGTGACATTATTGCAAAAGGAATTTTATCTGCAATTGAACAAATGAATATTACTGTTCCTGTGGTGGTTAGGTTAGAAGGGACAAATGTCGAGCAGGGCCGCGCATTATTGAGTAATACTGAATATAATATTTTTCCAGCAGATAATTTAATGCATGCAGCTGAACAGGTTGTTGCATTAGCGGAGGCTGCATGAGCATCTTAATAGACAAACATACTAAACTAATTTGCCAAGGATTTACCGGTAAACAAGGCACATTTCATTCCATTCAAACTCTGGAGTACGGTACACAATTAGTTGGTGGAGTGACACCAGATCGTGGTGGTGAATTCCATTTAGGATTACCTGTCTTTAATACAGTCCATGAAGCAGTTGTACATACAAACGCAACGGCAAGTGTAATCTATGTTCCACCATTTTATGCGGCTGATGCTATATTAGAAGCTGTCGATGCAGGCATTAAACTCATAGTTTGCATAACAGAAGGAATACCTATCTTGCAAATGTTAAGAGTTAAAGCTGCCATGGCTGGTACTGATGTTCTGTTAGTAGGTCCAAACTGTCCTGGGGTTATTACTCCAGGTGAATGTAAAATCGGTATAATGCCTGGTAAAATTCATTTACCTGGATCAATAGGTATAGTATCTCGTTCTGGGACTTTAACATATGAGTCAGTACACCAGACTACTCAACAAGGATTAGGGCAGAGTACCTGTGTTGGTATAGGAGGAGATCCAATACATGGAATGACTTTTGTTGATGTACTGAAACGTTTTCAAGAGGACGATCAAACTAAAGGTATAGTTATGGTCGGGGAAATTGGTGGTAGTGAGGAAGAAGATGCAGCTGAATTTATTGAAGCCTATGTTACTAAACCTGTCGTCGCCTATATTGCTGGGCAAACGGCCCCACAAGGTAAGCGTATGGGACATGCAGGTGCAATTGTTACTGGTGGTAAAGGTACAGCAAAAGGAAAAATTGCGGCTTTAAAAAAAGCTGGTGTTGAAGTTTGTGTATCTCCGACTGATATTGGGATCACAATGAAATCGTGTATGTCATGATTGAGTCATGTTTAGGCTATTTGTTCATAATAGATTTCAAAACAGTAGACATGGTTTTATTAAATAAATCAGGACAATCGGTTTCAACTTGAAAAGCATCAGTAACTTTACGTAACCAAGTGAATTG
>Ga0209358_10004349_pt1 | contig 10193 bp, 10 predicted proteins | sample LauGreFa1BDMLBSN_2_FD_187574 | JGI IMG/M metagenome (GOLD analysis project Ga0209358, IMG submission 187574) | Freshwater lake microbial communities from Lake Michigan, USA - Fa13.BD.MLB.SN (SPAdes) (version 2) | ecosystem: Environmental > Aquatic > Freshwater > Lake | place: Lake Michigan, USA...
GCAACCTGCAACATTCGGTGGACTACAGGGCGGACCAGGAATGCCTCCGCAAGGAATGCCTCCGCAAGGAATGCCGGCAGGGTTTGATAAAGGTCCACAAACTGGACCTGCTGATGGGGGAGGTTTCGCGCCTCCAACAGGAGAAGCTCCTGCTGCTCCGGCACCAGAAGCTCCTGCTGCTCCGGCACCAGAGGCTCCGGCTGCTCCGGCACCAGAGGCTCCGGCACCAGAAGCACCACCAGCTCAAAACTAGTTCACGCTAGTTAGCTCTCAGAAAGAGAGTGACAATCTCAACGGTTGTCACTCTCTTTTTTATTTTTAGAAATTTTCTGACTACTTTCACCTCGATTTCTCACGCTTAGTAGTTGAGAATTCACAGTATGGTGAAGAAAGAGTCGCAGGTTAGGGCGCTTGCGCTCTTCATCTCTCTAGCATTTTTTGCGCTTGCTCCATTTAACAGTTCCTCGTTTGCGCAGGTTCCAACTGCATCAAGCACCAAGAAAGGAACGACCCTTGCTCTTTTGGACACCCTTGTCGTCAAGGGAAAGGCGCCAAAAACTGGTTATGTGCGTAGTTCTTTCTCACACTGGCGAGATCCAGATCGGAATGGTTGTGATGCGCGAAATGACATTCTCAAGCGCGACCTCATAAATATTGTCTACAAAGAAAATACCGAAGATTGCAAAGTCATCAGCGGATTACTCAATGATCCTTATTCTGATTCGAGCATCGAATTTATGCTCGGAAAATCTGAAGTTGATATCGATCACGTCGTTGCGCTCTCAAATGCGTGGCAAGTGGGAGCATTTCAGTGGAGTGATGCAAAACGACTTGAATTCGCCAACGACCCCACAAATTTATTGGCAGTCAGCGCCAGGTTAAATCGCCAAAAGGGCGATGCTGATGCGGCAACATGGTTACCGCCTGCAAAGTCTTACCGGTGCGCCTACGTTTCTCGTCAAGTAGTTATAAAGGTCAAATATGGGTTATGGATTACCAGCGCCGAGAAGAGCGCGATTCAACGCGTACTCGCGAGCTGTCCCAATTTCAAGGCGCCCACCAGTTAAGTAGTAATTACTTCGCAGAAGAGATTAAATCGCAGCGTCGCCACGTTCATTTGTTCGAACGCGCACTACCTCTTCGACAGCGGTAATCCAAATCTTTCCATCACCAATGTTTCCGGTGTTTGCCGCAGCAACGATTACATCGGTGATCCGTTGCGCATCCCCATCGTTGACGAGAATCTCTAATTTAGATTTCGCAACAAAATCAACGGTCACACTGGCGCCGCGATAAACCTCGGTGTGCCCTTTTTGTCTTCCAAAACCATCGACCTGAGTGACGGTAATTCCACTAATCCCAGCTTCATGCAGCGCATCTTTAATTGCGTGCACGCGCTGAGGTTTGACGACAGCAGTAATCAGTTTCATGAGATCTCCCTCCTATAAATCATAGGCTGATTCGGCATGCTCCACAGTATCCAGACCCATCATTTCTTCATCACGAGAGACCCTAAAACCGATTGTTCGTGAGATAACAGTGGCGATAATCCACGTCCCAATAAAGGAGAAGGCGGCAACTGCGGTAACTGCTATCACTTGCTTGAAGAGTAAATCTGGGCTGCCACTGACAAATAGGCCGTTGCCACCTGCGCTATTTGCTGCCTTGCTGGCAAGTAAACCAATTCCGATCATTCCTACGACTCCACCAACGCCATGGATGCCCACGACATCGAGGGAATCGTCGTAATTCCATCGATACTTCAGCGAGACAGCATACGCAGATGCAACGCCACCAATAAGTCCAATCACTAATGCACCAAGAGGAGTGACGTAGCCACACGATGGTGTGATCGCGACTGCTCCAGCAATGGCGCCAGATGCAACGCCAAGAGTTGTTGGCTTTCCATTTCGCACCCGCTCATACGCAATCCACGACATTGCTGCCGCAGCAGTAGCGATTTGAGTATTGATCATTGCAACAGAGGCAAGGTGTCCCGCGGCGAGCGCACTTCCCGCATTAAATCCAAACCAACCAAACCAGAGTAAACCTGCGCCAAGAAGGATAAAGGGAATGTTATGCGGTCGCATCGCATCGCGTTTGAAACCTTCTCGCTTACCTAAAACAATCGCAAGAGCGAGCGCTGCAGCACCAGAGTTAATTTCCACGACGGTGCCACCAGCAAAATCAAGTGCGCCTAACTTGTCGATAATCCAACCGCCAGAGCCACCTTGTGTAGCAAAAGCCCAGTGCGCAACGGGGGCATAAATTAATGTAAGCCAGGCGACAATAAAGATCACCCAGGCGCCAAACTTTGCGCGATCGGCAATCGCACCTGACAAAAGCGCGACGGTGATGATCGCGAACGTCATTTGGAACATTACAAAGGCAAGGGTTGGAATCTCGTTGCCAGTTCCGCCCACGACAGTTCCGAGCGTCCCATCAAGTCCAAAGTAGGTGAAGTCGCCAATTAATCCTTGACCGGTATCTGGCCCAAACGCGAGTGAGTACCCCCAAAGTATCCAAACGATTGTTCCCACTCCGATTGCCGCGAAGGACATCATCATCATGTTGAGCGTGCTTTTTGTTCGCACTAAACCACCATAGAAAAGCGCAAGAGCAGGAGTCATCAGTAGGACAAGTGCAGCGCTGGCCAAGACCCAAGCGGTATCGGCGCCGTTGATTGGAAGATTTGTCATGGAGTGAGGATGTTGGTCTTCTGTTACGAATGTGTTACGAAGGTGTGGCGTTTTGGAAACAGAAGATAACTGCGAAACGCAGACTCTTGCACTGACTTACATCGACTTAAATTGACCTAAAGAGTGTGGGGTGAGCGACGGGGCTCGAACCCGCGACATTCCGGACCACAACCGGATGCTCTACCAGCTGAGCTACGCCCACCATGTATATCCGTCAAGCATGCCAATAGTACCGGTTTTTACTTAGCTCTCACTCTGCGGTGAGATCAACAAAAATCGACGCTCGATAATGCGCCAATTCTGCGATTGAGTCTCGAACGTCCCCGAGGGCGCGGTGGTTCCCGCTCTTTTCTGGGGCGGCAAAGTACGCCTTTGGATACCAGCGCTTTGCTAACTCCTTTATCGACGAGACATCAACGCTGCGATAGTGAAGATACTGATTAACGCGGGGGAGATCGCGTGCAATGAAGTTTCGGTCGAGCCAGAGACTGTTACCCGCCAGCGGTGCTTTCCCGGCGGGAATTCCGCTCGCCGTTAAATACTCGAGAATCAACGACTCTGCTTCGGCCAAACTCTTTCCGGAATCGAGAAGTGACAAAAGACCTGAATCGGTATGCATCTGCCTCACGAAATCACCCATTTGGGCTAAGGCGGCGCTTGGCGGCTTGATAACAACCTCTACACCTTCGCCGATCGGGTTGAGATTCTCATCGGTAGCAAGGACAGCAATTTCCACGAGGGCATCAGTGGGGAGGTCAAGGCCTGTCATCTCGCAATCTATCCAGATTAACGGCACGCCTTCATTCACCCGCTCAATCTACCCAGCCACGGACCAATATGAGAATTCCCCATCTGTTCACCTTGTTGTAACCAAAATTGGTTGGGGGCTGGCGCTGGGTTCGGAAGGCTAAGGGGCGTGACGATTGCAGAGGTCGAGCGGCCCAACCCTGCTCCGGCGCCAAGGGCGCTGGAAACCAAACCGAGAATTTCGGATCAAATTTTTCGGAGCATTGTCGCCTTAGGCGGATTTAGCTCTCTCATAATCTTGGGACTCATCGCCGCGTATCTGTTTTTCCGTGGCTACTCAATTTTGCGGACCGAAGGTTTGAGTTTTATTACCGGGTACGAATGGGTTTCAGCCATCAACAGTGATGGCACAGCCGGTTCTGAACAATCGACTTATGGAGTCGGCGCCATGTTGCTTGGAACTCTCGTGACAGCGGCAATTGCCCTCACAATTGGAGTTCCCGTTGCAGTATTGGCCGCTCTCTATCTAACGTTTTTTGCGCCCGTGCGAATTAGAAATTTTCTCGTCTCTGTTGTCGATCTCATGGCAGCATTCCCTTCCATTCTCTTTGGTTTATGGGGCCTTTATGTATTGATGGAACCGGGTATGTACGTGGCAGAGTTACTCAACAAATATCTCGGATGGATTCCGATATTTGCGGTGCCTGTTCCAGTCTTTTTACGATCACCTTTTATTGCCGGGTTAGTTCTTGCCGTAATGATTATTCCGATTGTTACCGCAATTTCGCGCGAAATTTTTGCCCAAACTCCGCTCGATCGAATTCAAGCTGCGTACGCTCTCGGAGCCTCGAAATGGGCGATGATTAAGAGCGTCGCATTTCCATATAGTTATAGCGGCATAGTTGGTGGCGCAATGCTCGGACTTGGGCGAGCAATGGGTGAAACAGTTGCGGTCTTTACCGTTCTAAACATTCTCTACCAGGCAAACTTCAAAATACTTCTTGGCGCTGGTGGAAATTTAGCCTCCCACATCATTTTGAAATTTGGCGAAGCATCAGAGGAAGAAATTAAAGCGCTAATGGCTGCCGGCTTTGTGCTATTCCTTTTAACGCTCGGGGTAAATATGTTGGCTAACTTTATTGTTAGCCGAACAAGTAGGAGAGGGCGATGACAGTCACTCCTATCAAACCTTGGCGCGCAACCAAGCGCGATATTGCCACGCAAATTGCTGTACTCCTGGCCAGCGTTGTTGCAGCATATTTTCTTATTGCCAACACCGGATTCGAAGGTCGTTTGCCTCTAGTAATTTTCTTTGGGATTTTTTCGATTACCGCTCTTGCGATTATTTCGGGCCTTCGAAGAGGAAAAGAAGCTGCTAAAGATGCTGTTTTGGCAGGTGCAGCCTACGTCGGACTCTTCGCACTTCTGCTACCAGTTGTGTCAATTCTTTGGACTGTAATTTCGCGAGGCACCGCCGCGATATATGGCGGCTTTTTTACTACTGATATGTCGCAAGACCCATTCTCATCACCGCTGGATGCTGGGGGTATCAAGCACGCTCTCATTGGCACGCTCTGGTTGATCGTGATCGCGCTAATCATTTCAGTCCCGTTGGGAATTCTTACAGCGCTCTACCTCACCGAGACAAAAGGTCCAGGTTCTGGATTGATTAGGTTTCTTGTCCAAGCGATGAGTGGAATTCCCTCTATCGTGGCCGGACTTTTCATTTACTCCGCGTTGATTTCGGGAACAGGGCGCGGATTTTCAGGTTTCATGGGCGCGCTCGCTTTAAGTATTTTGATGATTCCAACCGTTGCACGTACCGCCGAAGAAGTACTGAAGCTGGTACCGCCTGATCTACGAGAGGCAGGTCTCGCACTTGGCGCGACGCAATGGAAAACAGTCGCACTTGTTGTCCTCCCTGCCGCGAAGAGCGGCTTAGTAACGGCAGTGATTCTTGGTGTCGCTCGAATTGCAGGAGAGACCGCCCCATTGCTCTTCACTACTGGTGGCGCTGATGCGACCAACCTCAATCCGATGGATGACAACATGGGCACGATTCCGTTCTACATTTGGAAAGCGTTGATTGATGGTTCACCAGAGGCAGCGTCGCGCGCATGGGCAGGGATTTTTATTTTGATGCTTGCAGTGCTCGCACTGTTCGGAACTGCACGATATCTATCCCGCGCAAGGACTGTTCGATGAGCGATGACAAGTTGGAGAATAACAAGAACAATGAGGAGAACGCGATGAACGCAACGACTTCCACCAACACGGCTCAGCCACCACAACAGGCAGCGGATCAACCAAAGTCGAGTGGGCTTGGTGATGTTGCGACGGCATCGGCCGAGAGAAGAGTGCGAACCGAACAGCCAATTGGTAGTGGGTTAGAGGCGCGAAATGTTCATGCTTGGTTCAGTAAGTATCACGCAATTTCTGATATCTCACTTGATTTCCCAACTGGAACCGTTACAGCTTTGATTGGACCATCAGGTTGCGGAAAGTCTACTTTTCTAAGAACGCTCAATCGGATGCATGAATTTATTCCTGGCGCTGCAATGGCGGGAGAGGTTTTGCTCCACGGAAAAGATATTTACGCACCAGGTACAGATGTCACAAAAATTCGATTGAAAATTGGAATGGTATTCCAGAAACCAAACCCTTTCCCCTCTATGACGATTGGCGAGAATGTGCTTGCTGGAATAAAGCTCGCACAATTGAAAATCTCCGACAAGAAGGAATTGATGGAAGAGTGCCTGGAGCGCGCTGGGCTCTGGAATGAAGTAAAAGATCGCCTTGACCAGCCGGGTGGCTCCCTCTCTGGTGGTCAGCAACAACGTCTGTGTATCGCACGATCATTGGCGGTTCGTCCTGAAGTGCTCTTGATGGATGAGCCATGTTCTGCGCTCGATCCAGGGTCGACCCTTAAAATCGAGGAGACTATCGGAGAGCTATCTAAAACCATGACGGTGATTATTGTGACCCATAACATGCAGCAGGCAGCCCGCGTCTCTGATTACACCGCATTCTTGCTCTCAGATGGTGGGCCAGGACAATTAATTGAATTTGCTCCAACGCGAGAGATTTTCACCCGTCCAAAAGATAAGCGAACGGAAAATTACGTAACTGGTCGTTTCGGCTAGTTCACCAAAAGTTCATATACCAGTCACGCTTCGTTAGCGTGAAGTCCTTCCATAGTTACTTTCGCTTCATAAGTTGGGCAGTGAAATGAAAGATACTTCAACTTACGGAGGACATTTAATGCGAAAGTCGCTAGCTCTTGTGGCAAGTGCAGCACTTCTTACCACGCTCGTCGCGGCCCCGGCGATGGCGAAGGATGTAAAACTAACTGGCGGTGGCGCAACATTCGCTGCCCCTCTTCTTGATAAGTGCAAAGGTGAATTTGCAACCGCAACAGGTGATTCCTACACCTATGCATCTCTCGGCTCCGGAGCCGGCCGTTCCGGTTGGGATAAGGGCGATTATGACTTCGCTTGGTCTGATACCCCGCATGCAACTCCAAAAGATCCAAATACAATTCACGTTCCAGTGACCGCTGCGCCAGTTGCTGTGATTTACAACGTCCCAGGCGTTGACGAGCAAATTAACTTAACTCCGGAAATTCTTGCGGAAATTTTTGCTCGCAAGATCACCATGTGGAACGATCCAAAAATTAAGAAAGAAAATAACAAGACAATCAAGACCCCAGTCTTCAAAACTCAGAAGATTAAAACAAAGGTAAAGGGAAAGACTGTTACGAAGACAGTTATCGCAGTCGATAAGAAGGGCCAACCTGTAGTTGGTTCATACAAGACCGAGACTGTCGAAATTGATTTTCCTAAGCTCCCAATCGTTGTTGTCTATCGCTCCGACTCCTCAGGAACATCGGGCGTTTTCACCAACTACCTCGCAGCTCGCGCTGCAGCTACGTGGACTAAGGCTGGTAACAATGACTTCACCGCCTCCTTCCCAGGTCAAATCAACGACGCTGCGAACTTCGGCGCTCTCCAAGGAGCAAAGGGTTCTGAGCAAACTGTGCCGCTGACGGCACGTATTGCTGGTGCCATCACCTACGCGGAATCAAACTATGCAAAGCAGAACGGTTTGCCAGTTGCAAAGATCAAGAACAATGCTGGTAACTACACCGCTCCTGATGCAGCTGGTGTCTCGGCTTTCCTTGGTTCAGCAACAACAAATGCAAATGGAACGTTGACTTTGGATTACAAGACAACCAATCCAGCTGCATACGAATTGGGCACAACCTCTTATGCCCTCGTTTCAACCTCTTACAAAGACCCTGCAAAAGGCGCTGCTGTAAAGGGATTGATGACCTACATTCTCAATGAGTGCCCGAAGAAGTTCCCTGAGACAGAGTTCGCTGTCATCTCAGGAACACTAAAGACATTCAACGAAGCGCAGATTACAAAGATTAAGTAATCAATAATTCCCTCACAGGAAAAGAAAACGCCGCCTGGTATGCCAGGCGGCGTTTTCTGTTATGCAGGCAACTTCTCTGAAACGTTCCCCGGCTCTTGGCTAGCAAGTCGGAAGCCAACGCTTCGTACAACATCAATAACATCTGGTCCGCCATTCCGTTTGATTTTGGACCGCAACTGCTGGGCATAGCTCTCCACGGAGCCATTTGCTGCTTCGCGTAACGAGCTAACGGCAATGAGAACTTGTTCTTTAGGAAAAACCCGCTGTGGGTTTTCCATGAGCAATTGCAGAAATCGGTACTCAGAATTTGTGAGAAGAATTTCCTTGTCGCCAATTTTGAATAAATGTTCGGCGAGATCTATTGAAAGGTTTTCCCAGGTCAAAATAGTTTTGCGGGGAGCGCGCTGGCTTTCGCCCCGTCTCATCTGTTGTGTCACTCGAGAGGTCAAAATTCGTTGCTCAATTGGTTTGGTGACGTAATCATCAGCGCCAGCGCCCAGGGCAAGCTCTTCGTCGAGCACCTCACCACGTTGAGTAAGGGCAAGTATTGGCACCGTCGATTGCGCGCGAATCTGACGTGAGAGCTCAAGGGCTTCCAAGGGGGCGTGCCCGAGGTGGATCAGAACCATGCTGTAGTCCCGGATAGGGAAAATCTCGCGGGCTTCTTGAGCGGAGGAGACATCAAAAACCGCAAACCCCATGACTTCCAGATGAAGTTTGACGCTCATTCGATCGGATGAATCATCCTCAACCAAAAGGGCATTGGGTTGAGGCTCTTCAGTCGTCACTTTTGCACCCCATGCCCACTCGTAATATCGGTACTTTTAGCATACAACAGGACAATTCCCTGACCATCGAATTGAGCGCTAATCGAGAGTTTCTCTGCTAGTGGCGAGTATCTTCAACTAGTTCATTCAATTGGAGGTGCCATGATCTCCAATTTGAGGAGAATCTGCGACCACCTGGCTGTCGAAAAAAATATCGAACGGGCAATCCAGCTCATCGCCATCAATGTCTGCTTTTCGGGATATAGCTCACGTTTATATATTGGTCGATTTCATAGAGACCTCGAGCTCTCTAACTTTGCGAGTTTTGGCTTTGATGCAGTTCCAGGTCTTATCCATTCTTATGAACGAAGATTCTTGCCGCAGCTGATGACAGATTCCATTCAATTAGATTCGGTAACGTTCATAGAACATGATTCGAGCTATCACGAGCTTTTTTACAAAGCAACTGGATTAAAAGATGATGACATTTGGCGAACAACAGTCATCATTCCACTGCTACCGAATTATTTCGGAGCCCTCTCGCTGCAGATTAAAATCTCTGACGAGGCAAGTAGTAAAGAATATTTTGATGCGCTTCGTTCAGTGATAAATCTTTACTTGATGCTAGATAGCAAAGCTACCCGCGCTCCGCGAGAGCGAGCGCGCATTCGAAAAGAGAATCGAAATGGCCCAAACTTAACCGAGCGCCAAGAGTTGGTGTTGGAGTTGATTCATGAAGGGAAAACGAATAGAACCATCGCACTTTCGATGGGCTATTCAGAGTCTCTGATTCGCCAAGAAACCATGGTGATCTACCGCAAACTTGGGATAGAAGGTCGAAGAGACCTCAATATGAAAATTCCCGATAGTAGTTCTAGTTCCGATGACGACAAGGGCGGGTAGTAGGAATAAAAAGCGCGCCTGGCAGGAATCGAACCTGCGACAACCCGCTTAGAAGGCGGGTGCTCTATCCGACTGAGCTACAGGCGCATCAATAGCGTTAATGGTATCGGTTTATTAATAGAACCTTTGAGACGATAAAGTGCGCCCTATGGCTGAGTTCATTTACACGATGAAGAAGGCGCGTAAAGCGCATGGAGACAAGGTCATCCTTGATGACGTCACGTTGATGTTCCTGCCTGGGGCAAAAATTGGTGTTGTTGGTCCTAATGGCGCGGGTAAATCGACCGTTCTTCAGATTATGGCTGGTCTCCAGCAGCCCTCCAATGGCGAGGCATATCTTTCGCCGGGCTACACAGTGGGCATTTTGCTCCAAGAGCCACCGCTTAATGAAGAGAAGAATGTCCTCGAGAATGTGCAAGAGGGTGTTGCAGAGATCATGCAGATGCTTGCACGTTTCAATGAAATATCAGAGTTGATGTCTGCACCAGATGCCGACTATGACAAGTTGCTCGCCGAAATGGGCGATCTACAAGAGAAACTTGATCATGCAAATGCCTGGGAGATTGATTCACGACTAGAGCAAGCGATGGATGCGCTTCGTTGCCCGCCACCAGATGCTGATGTAAAAGTTCTCTCTGGG
>Ga0209358_10004352_pt1 | contig 10189 bp, 7 predicted proteins | sample LauGreFa1BDMLBSN_2_FD_187574 | JGI IMG/M metagenome (GOLD analysis project Ga0209358, IMG submission 187574) | Freshwater lake microbial communities from Lake Michigan, USA - Fa13.BD.MLB.SN (SPAdes) (version 2) | ecosystem: Environmental > Aquatic > Freshwater > Lake | place: Lake Michigan, USA...
GAATCTGTTAACAGGTGCTATTTATACAGATAATGGCCGCGGAAATTACGCGATGGCAGATGATAAAAGTGCGATTTTAGAGCCAGGGTGGCGAGCACCTATTTGGTTTGAAAACTATGTAAATATCGTGAGTGACCCTCGAGTCCGAGAGCCCTTGATACGAGTATTTATCTGGACAGTGGCTTTTGCGTTTTTGACCGTGCTTACAACTTTTGCTCTAGGACTTTTGTTGGCCTTAGCGCTCAACAAACCAATTCATGGACGTCGTATTTATCGTTCAATTTTAGTTCTGCCTTATGCGATGCCAAGTGTTATGAGTATCTTGATCTGGGGTGGAATGTTTAACACCGAATTTGGTGCGATTAACACCTTGCTCGGTACCGACATTGCGTGGTTTTCAGATCCCAACTTTGCGCGAGTTGCCGTCATTCTGGTCAACCTATGGCTTGGTTTTCCATACTTCTATTTGATCTCTAGCGGTTCACTTCAGGCAATCCCAAGTGAATTATTAGAAGCTGCAGCGATTGATGGTGCAAACCCTCGTCAGATTTTCCGCAAGATTACTTTGCCGTTGTTGCTTCAGATTCTTTCGCCACTATTGATTGCATCTTTTGCCTTCAACTTTAATAACTTTAATTTGATTTTCTTGCTTACCGGTGGTGGGCCTCGAAATGAACTAGATGGTGAGATCGCCGGTGCTACCGATATTTTGATTAGCTACACCTACAAGATTGCCTTTGGATCAGGTACCCAGGATCTTGGTTTAGCAAGTGCTATTTCATTGATCATTTTCATCCTGGTTGCCTCGATCTCGCTCTATAGCTTGCGAAAGTCCAAAGTATTGGAGACCTTCGCATGAACAAATGGCTTAAGCAGGATTTATGGCGACATGTAGTCGGAATTATCATCTGTTTGTTTGCGCTATTTCCATTGTATTTAGTGATTATTTCTTCCTTTAGCTCATCCGGAAGCTTGCAGTTGAGCTCCTTCTTGCCTCGAGAAATATCTTTTGCAAACTACAACAAGTTGTTTAATGATCCAACGATTCCTTACTTAACCTGGGTTAAGAACTCACTACTTATCGCTGGCTCTGTGGCGGTGTTCTCAGTCATGATCGGAACCGCTTCTGCTTTTGCTTTTAGCCGTTTGAAATTCAAGGGACGTAAATTCGGAATCCAACTACTGCTGTTGGTTCAGATGTTTCCGGCAATTCTTGCGATCTCTGCGGTCTACGTGATCATGGAGCGTGTGTATAAGTTTGCTCCTGAAATTGGCTTAGGTACACAACCGGGTCTTTTGTTGGTTTACCTGGGCGGAGCAATGGGTGTGAATATTTGGCTACTTAAAGGTTTCGTGGATTCAATTCCGGCAGAGCTAGATGAAGCAGCCAAGATTGATGGAGCATCCGAAGTTCAAACTTTCTGGCTCATCTTCGTACCGCTTGCTTCGCCTGTTTTAGCCGTTGTTGCGCTGCTTAGCTTTATCGGAACCTTCAATGAATTTATCTTGGCTCGTTTGTTCTTAGTTGATATGGAAAGCAGAACTGTCGCTGTTGGTTTGCAGCAATTTATTGGCGGCCAATACTCACAAAACTGGGGACCGTTTGCCGCCGGATCTATTCTTGCTTCAATTCCTATCGTCATTATTTTCTTGTCATTGCAGAAATACATCGTTAGTGGATTAACGGCAGGTTCGGTTAAGGGCTAATGCTGACCAAGCGAGTTAGCTCTTTTGTAGCAATTTTTGTGTGTTTGGTATTTGCAACTAGCGCAGTAGCGGCGTCGCCATCGATACCCGAAGACCGAGTAGGTCTAGCAAAAGACCTGATTTACTTTGTTTTTCCTGATCGTTATCTCAATGGCGATACCAGTAACGATAAGTTCGCCGGATATGACCCCAAAGACACCGCTTTTTTTCATGGCGGCGACCTTAAGGGATTAACTGGAACCTGCGCTGCTGGCGACAATGGTTTAGCTCGCATTAAGAAATTGGGATTTACCGCGGTTTGGGTTACTCCGCTTGTAGTTCAGCAGAAGCCAACACCATACGGTGCTGGCTACCACGGTTATTGGGGCACGGATTTCCTTAATGTTGATCCGCATCTAGGTACTAAAGAAGACATGGTGGCATTTGCTGAATGCGCAAAAAAGTTAGGCCTAAAACTTATTTTGGATGTTGTAACAAATCACACGGGTGATGTGATTCAGTACAAGGACAAAGACGCATTTATTCCTTCAGATATGACAAATGCGAAAAGCCCAACTTGGCTAAATGATTTAAGCAATTACCACAACGTTGGTGACATGAATAGCTGCTGGGGCGATGGCTCTTGCATGGTGCTCGGTGATTTTTATGGCCTTGATGACATCGCTACCGAAAAGCCAGTTGTCTATAACGGGTGGGCCGATGTTTATGGCAAGTGGATTAAGGATTACAATCTTTCAGGATTTCGTGTAGATACCGCTCGACATGTAGATGACAACTTTTTTAAGAATTGGTCACCTCAAATTGATGCTGCAGCAAAGTCTGTAGGCATAGACAACTTTACGATTTTTGGCGAAGTGTGGGATGTAAACCCGATTAACCTAATGAACTATATTCGTAGAAACAAAATACAGACTGTATTGGATTTTCCTTTCCAACGATCAGCGGCAGAGTTTGCATCGGGTTATTCTGATGCAACGACAATTGAAAACTTGTTTAGTTATGATGATTTGTATACGACGGCCACAACGAACGCGGCAAATATGGTTACCTTCTTGGGTAATCACGATATGGGTAGAGCCGGAAAGATCATTGAATCCAAACGGATAAATCCGGCAAATGAGCTGTTGCCGCGGACTCTGTTAGGGCATTCATTGATGTATTTAACGCGTGGAATCCCATCTGTGTATTACGGTGATGAAGTTGGAATGATTGGTACCGGTTCAGGTAGTGATCAATTAGCCCGTCAGGATATGTTCTCAACCAAGGTAAATATCTGGAAAACCGAAAAGCGGATTGGCTCTTCGCCCATCGGTACCCGAAATGCTTTTGATATTACCGATAAGCATCCCATTGCTAGTCACTTAAAAGTTCTGGCCAATTTACGTGCGGCAAATCCAGCGCTGGCTAATTCATCTATGCAGATCCGCTATGCAAAGGATTACTTGTTGGCTATTACAAAGAAGGATGATGCAGAAAACCGCGAATACATTGTTGCATTTAATAATTCTAATAAAGCCATTAAAGCAACAATCGGTACCGCCACATCTAAGGGTGGTTGGAAACTGCTGATGGGTAAAACCACCATCAAAGCATCAGCCGAGAAAGTAACGATTACTGTTCCCGCACTCTCTACCGTTGTTTTGAAAGCTAACCAAAAGATCGATCTGACCGATGTGAAAGTTGGGAAAATTTCATCAGAGTTAGATTTCTTAACTGGTTACTACGAGACCAAAGCAACGGTCACAACAAAAGACATGGCAAAGGTAACTTTCTATATCCGAACTTCAGCTGATCAGCCGTGGAGCTCACTTGGAACAGATACCAATGCACCGTATTCGGTGTTTGTAGATCCGCTAGATTTTGAAGGTAAGACAGTAGAAATCAAGGCAACTGCCATCAATTCGAAGGGAGCAAAGTATGAGCTACCAAGTACATCCATCCTTATTCCCGCACCATGATGGCAGTGAACTATATGTAAGCAACGCCGCACCCAAGATTGGGCAGAAAGTTGTTTTAAAGGTTCGAGTTCCGCACACATATTTATTTGAAAAGAGCTTTGTTCGAATCTACGAAGATGGCGAACCGCGCAGCTATGAGCTGGTTTTGGCAACAAAGGCGGCAACTGAAGACTGGTACCAAGTCGAAGTGCCAATTGTTAACACACATACCGTGTACCGGTTTGTATTTGTTTCAAGAGACAAATATGACTGGCTCAATGCTTTTGGGCTCACCGATCATGATGTTCATACAAATAATGATTTTCAAATCGTTGCAGTGCCAGCAAATCCTAAATGGATTAACTCCTCAGTCTTTTACCAAATTTTCCCAGATCGCTTTGCAAAGTCGAAAAATGTATACCCGACCCCTGATTGGGCGCATCCACGTGAATGGAATGAACTTCCACGTGGCCGTAGTGAGTTTACGGGCAGCGAACTATACGGCGGCGATATTCCGGGAGTTGAAGAGCATTTAGACCATATTCATGATTTAGGTGTAACCGGAATCTACTTCACGCCATTTTTTCCATCGCGATCAAACCATCGATATGACGCAAGCAGTTTTACCGAAGTAGATCCAATACTCGGAGGCAACAAGGCACTCTTTTCGCTGGTGAAAAAAGCAAACAAATTAGGTATCCGAATCATGGGAGATCTAACTTCTAATCATTGTGGAGCAGGGCACGCGTGGCTGGCCAAAGCTAAGAAGAGTAAAACTGCAAAGGAGCGTTCCTATTTTTACTGGGACAAATCAGTCAAACATGGTTACGTTGGTTGGTGGGGGTTAGCTTCATTGCCAAAACTCAACTTCAATTCAACTGCGCTTAAAAATGAGATGTACAAAGGCAAGAACTCGATAGTTCGCACATGGATTTCACCTCAGTACGGAATGTCTGGCTGGCGAATTGATGTTGGAAACATGACAGGTCGCCTTGGCGCAGATGATCTACATGATGATGTCATGCATGGAATTCGTCAGGCAATGGATGAAACCAATCCCGATGCTTGGCTCGTTGCAGAAAATGGTGACTTTGTTGCCAGTGATCTCAATGGTCTTGGTTGGCATGGAGCAATGAATTATCAAGGCTTTATGCGCCCAGTATGGAACTGGCTCAATCGAAATTCAGAGATCGGTGGTGGCTTTCAGGGATTGCCATTTGCGATGCCACAAATTTCGGGTCAACAACTTATTAACAGCATGAAGCAGTTCAACGCTTCTGTTCCCTGGAGAAGTGTTACTGCAAGTATGGTGCTGCTAGATAGCCATGACACCGCGCGTTTTCGCACCGTAGTAAAGGGTGATGTCGCTTCACATCTATCAGCAATGACTATGGTCCTGACATATCCAGGTGTGCCCTCAATATTTGCCGGTGATGAAATTGGGCTTGAAGGTTCGTGGGGAGAAGATGGGCGACGTACCATTAATTGGGAAGATCGTTCACAGTGGGACCACAACTTTATGGACAATGTGCGTCAATTAATCTCAATTCGAAAGAGTAATGACGCCCTTGTAAATGGGGGATTACGTTGGATCGCCGCCGAGAAAGATTTCATCCTTTATCTTCGCGAATCTAAAAAACAATCAATTCTTGTTTTTGTTTCGCGCAAGGGGGTGAATGCAAAAATAGATCTTTCAGCCCTAGGGTTACATGTCACAAAGACTCTTTATGGAAATACTGCAACTGGTTCAAAGTTTTCCGTTAAGTCAAAAGGTGCGACTGCGGCCATTTGGGAAGTTACGCGCTAAGCCAAAATCTCAATGGCTCTTGCAGGTATTTAGCCCAAGATCTTTCATTGTGACCACTTCTCTTATAAACCTTTGATTCAAAGTTGTTGGTAAAGCCACGTTTGCGCATCAAGGAGTCAACAAAGTTCTGCAGCTGCACATACTCTTTATCTATTCCTTTATCCCCACGACTCATCCAAATTTTATGTGTCAATGGCAAAGCTTCAACCATAGATCGCGCAAAGTTCTCATCACTAATTACCCAATGTGGTGACAGAGCTAGGGCAGTTCTGAATTTATCGGGGTGCTGAATCGCTGCATACAAAGTTGCCAAACCACCCATACTGGAGCCAATAACAGCGGTTTTTTCAGCTGAACTCACGCCATGAATAGCAGGCACAATCTCTTCAAAAATTTTCTTTAGGTACGCATCTGAGTGCACAACAAGTGTTGGATCTTTGATTGCCCAACGAGGATCAACATATGCACCCGCAGTAAAGAATTTTTCAGGTGCTAAATCCTTAGCTCGCCCCCATGGATTCTCTTTTGTTGCGCTGTGCCAAACGGCAATGATTGTTGGGGGTTTGATTCCCTGCTCATGTGCGACATCGATTGCCGATTGAGCCATTTTCCAAGTCTGACGTCTATGTGTACTCGTGGTTCCATCAAAGACATTTTGGCCATCATGTGCGATTAATAGGTGCTCGCTTCCACCACGAGGTGTCCAGTAATCCACAATTCGGTCAGCAAAACGGGTGCGGACAACTTCGCCCGGAACTCCTCGGATTTGGAAGCGCTTAATCTCGTGCATGATGATTTAATCATCCCATGTCATCGCCGAAAACATCAATAATCTGGTTTCGTCGCGACCTTCGAATCAATGATCATCCAGCCTTGTTGGCTGCAATCGAATCAGCTGATCAAGTTATTCCACTTTTCATTTTGGATAAGGCGCAGATTAAAGAGGCTGGCGCAAAACTGCTTGCCTATATGGGTCAATCACTGCGTTCACTCGATGAATCTCTTGGCAACAAACTTCATATTATTGAAGGTGATCAAGTCGAAGTTCTATCTGCTCTGATTAAAAAGTATGGCGTAGAGCAGGTACACATATCTGCAGAATATGAAAGATATGGCGCAGCACGTGATGCACGAGTAGAAGCTGCAGGAATTAATCTTGTAAGAACCGGAAGCCCTTATGCAGTCGCACCTGGTCGAGTGCTAAAGCCATCAGATGCAACGCCGTACAAGGTCTACACACCTTTCTACAAAGCGTGGTGTGCTCATGGTTGGCGTGCTCCTGCAGTGACACCCAAGAAGTTTGTTTGCGTAGAGCCAACCGCCGAGTATCGTGCTTTTCCTGATTTCCCTATGCCTGAAAGCGTTTCTGTCATTGAGGCCGGCGAAAATGCAGCACTGAAGCGATTCAAAGAGTTCACTGGCAAAGGCTTAGATTCTTACGACGAAAACAGAAACTTTGCTGCTATCGATGGAACATCGAAGATGAGTACATATTTAAAGTTTGGTGAAATCCATCCCCGCACCTTGCTTCAAAACCTTGGTGAAAGCAAAGCGCATGACACCTTTAGAAAAGAGATTGCTTGGCGCGAATTTTACGCCGATGTTTTGTTCAACAACCCTATGACTGATATCGAATACTACGCACCCAAATTTGCGCAGATGCGTTATGACAAACCCGGCAAACAATTTCAGGCATGGTGTGAAGGTAAGACTGGATACCCATTTGTGGATGCTGCCATGCGCCAACTAATCGTCGAGGGATGGATGCACAACCGAACTCGTATGGTTGTTGCTTCATTTTTAGTGAAAGATCTGCACCTCGAATGGCAACTTGGCGAACGTTTCTTTGCCGATCATCTAGTTGATTACGATGTTGCATCAAATGCACATGGTTGGCAATGGACCGCAGGGACCGGAACCGATGCATCCCCTTATTACCGAGTCTTTAATCCAATTGAACAAGGCCGACGTTTTGATGAAAATGGAGATTACATTCGCAAATATGTTCCAGAGCTAGCCCACCTTTCGGCAGCTGAAATCCATGAGCCTTGGTTGTTTCTTGATGGCTACAGCAAGGGATATCCAGAGCGAATCGTCGATCACGCAGTCGAACGTCACGAAGCGCTAGCTCGTTTGCAGGAAATTAAAGCTGACAAACCCCCAATGCCTGGCGCTTAGCCGCATACATCGCATTATCTGCGCGTTGCAATAAATCAGCCGCCCCATCATTGTCTGCAATACCGATGCTGACTCCGATGCTTACTTCGTGGCCATCAATAAGAAATGGGTAAGAAAGCGTTCCACGAAGCGCCAGTGCAATCTCCATCACCGATTCATTAGAACCGTCAACCAAAATACCAAATTCATCCCCGCCCAATCGTGCAAGTAAGGCGTTGTTGGGCAAAGCTCGACTAAATCGTTGCGCTACCTGTTGCAAGACTTTGTCACCAACCTCATGTCCATAGGTGTCGTTTACTGGTTTAAAACCATCGAGATCTAGCAGTAGAAGTGAACCTTTACGCACTGCAAAACTTTGTATTTCAGAGATCAAACGTCGTCTATTAGGAAGAGTAGTTAATTCATCAGTTCTAGCCAGAACTCTTTCATGGCCAATACTGCGTGCCTGATTTAAAGCGATACTCATTCTTACAAAAGCAAGTGCCAAAGTTCCAATCGCAGGAATCAAAATAAAATGTGGAAAGTTATCGGGTGCAATTGCCAAAAGTGCCAGCAAGGTTGCGCTTAAGAAAACAGAGATTGTAATCAGAATTGGATTGATACCGTTTTTGGTTGATTTCTCAGAACTTGGTTGCCATGCACTTTCAGCGATCATAATGAATGCAAGTAGCCACCCGTAATCGACTAATGATCCAAAAACATAGTTCAAATTTAAGTTCTGCCATAAGAAGAGAAAATCAGTTGCTGCATAAACGCAGATTCCGATTGATAGCAGTGATCCTCGCGCAGAAAAACCTTGCATCACCACGGTAGCCAGGATAAAACACAACAAAACTAAGTCGGCAACGGGATAGATGATGGCCAGAAAAGATTGGTTGAGATCTCCATCAAAGTGGGGAATCACTGGTTGCAGCGCAAAAGCTGCACCTAAAGTGCTTAGCCCCAATCCAACAATCGAGGCATCAACAAGTTCGAGAATTGTCAGCCTTTGTTGAATCGAAATCAGTAGTTGTAAACCTAAGAGAGCTAGCGGATAGAAAAGTAAATACAGAGCATCAGAAATGTTTCCCAAAAGTGCCGAGAATTCTAGATAAGAGCTAGCAGTTGCAGTTACTGAGCCTAAACTCCAACTTCCGATGGCTACAGCAGTTAAAGGTTGTGCCCACTTATTGTTGCGGCCAGGTGCCATGAGTATAGAAACCAGGCAAGCTATTGGAACTGCATTGAACAGAAATAGATCAGTCCAAGTGCTGTGAAGAGTTTGGTGTACGAATAGCGCGACCACAAACAACATCGGGGCAACAAAACGCAGCATGCGCATGTATTAAGCGTAGGAACACAATCCAGACAAGGGGATAGGGATTCCCTTAGATGCAAAAACCCCGCTACCTGTATGGCAGCGGGGTTTTTGTTACTTTTTTGAGGTTAGAAGCCCTTGGTGCAAATGAGCTTTGCACTTTCACGAGCATCAGCAATATTTCTTGCAAGCTCTGCTGGCTTATTAGTAGCCGCTAGCTTTGCAGCTTCCAGCTTTTTAATTGTGATATCGATGTTACGAATTTTGCTTCCATAGGCACGTGTAGCTGATGTCCATGAGCCAACTGCAGTTGTCAAAATCTTCTTATCTGCTTCGGTAGTTGCAGCAGCTAATTTTGCCTGCGCTGCTATCAATCGCTTATTGGCTTCATCCAGTTTTACCTGAATCTCTGCCTTGTTTGCAGTCTCGGTTGTTATACCTAAGTCAATAACCGGCAACTGAGCTTTGAAGTTTGCTGCAGTAGTTACAGCTGCCTTTTGTGACTTAACCGCATCATTTGCAGCTGTTAAGCAATCAAGAGATAGCCAGGTTAACTTTGTACTGGAAACCAATGGATTCTTTGCGCAACGGTAGGTTCCGCCACTTGTCTTAGTTGTTTGACCTGACTTATTGCATGCAACACCGTTTGAAATCTTTACGGCTGCATCTGCAGGTACTGCGATCATGACGCCACCGGCGACCACGAGCGCTACAGAAAGTGATGCGATCTTGCGGAACATGAGTATGCCTTTCGTAGTAATGAGGTCATTCTATCGATTAGGCACTTAAAGAAGGCTGATAACTCGCCGTGAGTCCAGTATGTATGACCGTTACTTTCGTTGTTTAGACCTCAAGTTCATACCAACTTTTCTAACGATCGAACGCGGCATGGTTTCCACAATCAAGACCAAGAGCTTGTATTGCCAACCCGGAACGCTGACCGCTTTACCTTTGAGGGCATCACGCCAGGATTGTTCAACCAATCGATCAGAATTGAGCCACATGAAGTTAGGAAGCCCCTTCATCGACATCTTTCCACGCTGATGAAACTCGGTGCGGGTAAAGCCTGGGCACAGAGCGCTGACCTTCACATTGGTTGCAGATAGTTCTGTGTTCAGAGACTCTGAAAGAACTGTCAGATAAGACTTTGATGCGCTGTAAGAACCGCCAGCGATATAACCAGCCACAGATGAAACATTGATGATAATTCCTTGATTTCGCGCCTTCATCAGTGGCAGAGCAACATGCATAAGACGCATAGGC
>Ga0209358_10004355_pt1 | contig 10185 bp, 11 predicted proteins | sample LauGreFa1BDMLBSN_2_FD_187574 | JGI IMG/M metagenome (GOLD analysis project Ga0209358, IMG submission 187574) | Freshwater lake microbial communities from Lake Michigan, USA - Fa13.BD.MLB.SN (SPAdes) (version 2) | ecosystem: Environmental > Aquatic > Freshwater > Lake | place: Lake Michigan, USA...
CGTTTTGACATCATCACTACTGCCGAACCCGCGTCGCTGATTTGACTGGCGTTGCCTGCCGTGACGGTGCCAGTTTTGTCAAATGCTGGTTTAAGCGAGGCGAGTGACTCCATTGTTGTTGAAGCGCGAACACCCTCATCGTTGCTGACGACAACAGGTTCGCCTTTTCGTTGCGGAATTGTGATTGCAACAATTTCTTCGGCGAGTTTGCCGTTAGCAATCGCTGCAGCAGCACGCTGGTTGCTTTTCATTGCTAAATCATCTTGGGCTTCGCGACTAATTTCGCCAGCGGCGTATCGTTCGGTACCAAGACCCATCAGACATGAATCAAACGCGCACCACAATCCGTCGCGTTGAATCGCGTCAAGCATCTGCACGTCGCCGAATCGGTATCCGCTTCGTGCGCCCATCGCGAGATATGGAGAATTAGTCATGCTCTCCATTCCGCCAGCGACAACGATGTCGGCATCACCGTTGGCGATCATTTGGTCAGCAAGATAAATCGAGTTAAGACCGGAAAGACAAACTTTGTTTACATTCACGCTCGGCACATTCATTGGGATGCCTGCTTTTGCAGCGGCTTGTCGTGACGGCACTTGACCTTGTCCGGCCATCAAAACTTGTCCCATGATCACATGTTCGACTTCGTGCGGGGCGACGCCGGCGCGCTTTAGTGCTTCTGCGATTGCAATACCACCTAGTTCAGCGGCACTGAACGATGCGAGCGCACCACTCAGTTTGCCGATCGGTGTTCGTGCTCCAGAGATTATGTATGAACCTGGCATGGGTTAGAGCGTAGGCGCATTTGCTCACTACCCTTTAACCCATGAAAAGCATTCTGGAAGCCATCGAAAACAATGCCGACACAAAGGCATTTGCCGCCTTACAGATTCCCGAGTCGTATCGCGCAGCGGTGGTGCGCAAGGACGAACAAGAGATGTTTGCTGGTGTTGCTTCTGCTGACAAAGACCCTCGCAAAAGCGTGCACATACAGGAAGTACCTGTACCTCAGATTGCACCCGACGAAGCGCTTATCGCCGTCATGGCCGGCAGCATCAATTTCAATACGGTGTGGTCGAGCATCTTTGAGCCGATCTCTACTTTTAGTGCGCTTACTCGTCTTGCGCGCGAGAGTGAATGGGCAAAGCGCCATGATCTTCCGTATCACATCATGGGTAGTGACGCTTCGGGTGTCGTGTTGCGAGTTGGTTCGGCGGTTCGCAATTGGAAACCAGGTGACCGAATCACTGTGCATTGCAATCACGTTGATGATCAAGACCCGACATCGCACAACGACTCGATGCTTGGTAGCAACCAACGAATTTGGGGATACGAAACAAATTTTGGCGGTCTCGCCGATTTGAGTGTGGTGAAAGCGAACCAACTCATGCCAAAGCCCGAGCATTTGTCGTGGGAAGAAGCAGCGGTCAATGCGCTGTGCAACAGCACTAGCTATCGCATGCTCGTGTCGCCAAACGGCGCACACATGAAACAAGGTGATGTGGTGTTGATTTGGGGAGCGACTGGTGGCATTGGTGCTTACGCAACGCAATATGTCCTCAATGGTGGTGGCATTCCGGTAGGTGTTGTCAGTTCTGCCGACAAAGCGGAAATTCTTCGTGGCATGGGCGTTGAAGCAATTATCGACCGTCGCGCAGGCAACTATCAGTTCTGGAAAGACGCAAACACTCATGATGAAAAAGAATGGCGTCGTTTTGGTGGCGACATTCGCGCACTTGTCGGTGAAGACCCAGACATTGTTTTTGAACACCCTGGTCGTTCAACATTTGCCGCGTCTATGTATGTAGCCAAGAAGGGCGGCACAGTCGCAACTTGTGCAGCAACAAGTGGTTACATGATGGAATTCGACAACCGCTACTTCTGGATGCGCTTGAAAAAACTTGTTGGTTCACACTTTGCCAACTATCGCGAAGCATGGGAAGCCAACCGTCTTATTTCTAAGGGCATGATTCACCCAGTGCTGTCACAGGTGTTTGACCTCAATCAAACAGGCGACGCGGCATACCAAGTGCATAAAAACATGCACGAAGGAAAAATTGGTGTGTTATGTATGGCCCCACGCGAGGGCATGGGTATTAATAATCCAGAGTTTCGTGAAAAAGTTGGCGAAAAAAACCTTCGTCACTTCCGTAGAAGTTAAGGAGACAATATGTTGCTTACCGAAATTGATCATGTGGCAATTGCTGTCAAAGATCTTGAAGCAGCAATCGATTATTACCAGCGCGCCTTTGGTGCGACTGTTACGCACCGAGAAGTTGTCGAGCAAGACGGCGTTGAAGAGGCTCTACTTAAAGTTGCTGAAAGTTACGTGCAGTTGTTGACTCCGACTCGACCAGATTCACCAGTCGCAAAGTCGCTTGAAAAACGCGGTGAGGGTTTGCATCACATTGGCTATCGGGTCGCCGATTGCGCCGAAGCGTTGCAGTCGATGATTGCGGCAGGTGCTACAGCGATCGACAAAGTCCCACGTAAAGGTTCGCGCGGTACAACTGTTGCATTTATTCACCCCAAGGGAAGCTTCGGCACGCTGATCGAGTTAGTGGAAGAGTAAAAATCGTTTTGAGCCGAGCGCTAATCATTTTGCTTGGCGCAGTCATCGGGTTGAGTTTAGGTTTTGCTGCGAAGTCTCTAGTCAAGAGAATTGATTCTGAAGCTCGAGGACTTTTTAATCGTATTGAGTTCACTACTTTTGTGATTGGTGCGTTAGTCAGTGATTTAATCTTTTTACGATTTTCAGAGGCTGAATTGCGATTGTGTTTCGCAATTCTTTGCTCTGGTCTTTTGGTGCAGTCTTTTATCGATTTATATACACATCGCCTTGTGCGTCAAATTTCGCACGGCATGGCCGTTAGTGGCGCATTGCTTCTGGGTATTTACGCGGTCAGGGTTTCAAATATCGATGTACTTGTTGCAGCCGGCGTCTGTGCAGCTTTTGGCGTTGCAGTGTCAATCTTTTCGAACAAGATTTCGAGTGGTTCGCTCGGCGCAGGTGATGTTCGCCTTATGGCAGTTCTTGGTTGGCATCTTGGCTTCTTGAGTTATTCGACGGCCATCTGGGCGTTATTCAGTGCTTGTTTGCTTGCAGGTTTATTTGGCGTGGTGATGATCGTGTTGCGTCGCGGGTCATGGCAGCAGAGAATCGCATTTGGTCCATTTCTCTCGCTCGGCTCGCTCGCGGCAATTTTTGCTAACGAAGTGTCATCGTACGTATTCACCGCATAACTTAGAACTATGCAAGTACATCTAATTGATGGCACATATGAGATGTATCGACAGCATTACGGGTCAGCCATTCGTGATCGCGAACCGCCACCATTTGCAGGCACGATCGGCGTGTTATCAAGCACGATTCAGCTGCTTGCAGAAGGTGCAACCCACATTGGTGTAGCCACAGATCACGTGATCGAGAGTTTTCGCAACGATTTGTACGACGGCTACAAAACAAGCGAAGGAATGGAGCCTGTCTTACTTGAGCAGATTCCGATTATCGAAAACGCTTTGCGCGCAATGGGAGTAACCGTATGGGCAATGGAGAAACACGAAGCAGACGATGCGCTTGCATCTGCAGTTGCGGTGGCGTGCGAAGACCGTCGGGTTCATCAAGTGCGAATTCTGACACCAGATAAAGATTTGGGTCAGTGTGTTAGCGGTCGGCGAGTGGTGCAGGTTGATCGACGCAACAATTTAGTCCTTGATGAGAATGAGATTCGCAAAAAATTTGGTGTTGGCCCAGAGTCAATTGCCGATTACTTGGCGCTTGTCGGAGATAGCGCCGACGGATTTCCTGGTTTGTCAGGGTGGGGCGCCAAGAGTGCATCAACCGTGCTCGCTAAATATATTTCGCTCGACAAAATCCCTGATGATCATGAGCAATGGAAGTCAGATGGTCTAACTACTTTGCGTGGAGCCGAAAAACTAGCGCGAACCCTGAGTGAGAATAGAAAACTTGCTGAACTCTTTCGCACGCTTGCCACTCTCGTTCAAGACGTGCCAGTCGGCAGGGTTGATAGTTGGAAGTGGCAAGGCGTCAAACCTGAATTTGCAGGTCTTCTTAAAGAGTTTGGCGCACTTCACCTACTTGATCGGCTTGAAAAACTTCAACCCCTTGCGTAGCAATTCGAAAAGCGCAATCGGTATCGCCCAAAAATTTGTAATCGTCAACCCGATGGCGCGCACGACGTTTCCGGCTCGCAACGACCGCCACGCATACAACAACCCATACAACCCAATCGTTCGCTGACCGCGCAATTTGTCGATTATTCGCAACCCGTCCAGTCCTTGTGCGCGCTTGTATAAGAAATATGCATCGTGCGTTCGAGCAAGTCCGAAACTTGGGATATTCGTCAACGAAGTTGATGTGAGTCGAATATTTGTCAAAAACTTCGGCAGAATTTCAAATTTGCCGAGAGTTGCCAGCCCTAACCAAAGTGCGAGGTCTTGAGAATATGCAAACGTTTCGTCGTAGCCACCAAGGCTGCGTATTGATTCTGCTCTAAACATCACAGCAGAGTTCATAAATGGACAATTGCTTGCCAGTCTGCGAACTACATCTAAATGTGTCGTTGGGGTTTTAACTTCGTTGATTAGTTTTCCTGAAGAATCAATATTTCGATACCAACTGGCGACCAATACAAGTTCGGATTTTTGGTCCAAACACTCAACTTGTAACGCAAAACGATCGTTAGTCGACGTGTCATCGGCGTCAAGAATTGCAATGTATTGCCCACGAGCATTTTTTAGCGCGATGTTTAGCGCAGGGGTTCTGCCATGGTTCTTCTCAAGTGCAACAATTCGAATGCGTGGGTCTGCAAGTTTTTGCACAATTGAAATAGATTCATCAGTCGAGCAATTATCGACGAGCACTAGTTCGAAATCAGTGAAAGTTTGCGCCAGAGCACTGCGCACGCTTTCTTCGATTGTCGATGCCGCGTTGTAGCAGGTCATTAAGACCGAAACTTTTGGTGCCGCTGATTGTTCGTTTGTCAATTTGTTATCCCGACTTCACAAAAGTTTTGCACATCGTTTCCGCCGACTGAAGTGACGGCCAGGCGATCTGCGGCACTCAAATGGTTCCGATGAAGGCTGCTGCCTTCCGGCTCTGACCTGATTCTCGGGCACTCGTTGCACAGGACCCGACCGCCACCTCACTCGACGGAAACGGTTGCCTAACGATATCGCCAAGCAACTCGCTGAATCTTGGCAGTGCGCTCAGATAGCCTGCGAAATCCAAGCAGTTAGCGCTGTTCGGGCGATTTGGAGGGGTGCGAGAGCGGCCGAATCGGCACGCTTGGAAAGCGTGTGAGGCGCAAGTCTCCGTGGGTTCGAATCCCACCCCCTCCGCCATGATTACTGATCAACAAGCAATGACTTTTGCGCTTGCCGAAGCGCGCAACGCGCTCGCGCACGATGATGTGCCCGTTGGTGCAGTTGTAATTCATAACGACACAATTATTGCTTCGCGACACAACGAGCGTGAGTTGCGCAACGACCCGACAGCGCACGCCGAAGTTTTGGCACTGCGAGACGCCGCAAATTTATTGGGACGCTGGCGCCTTGAGCAGTGCACTCTCGTGGTGACCTTAGAGCCGTGCACGATGTGCGCTGGCGCACTTATTAACTCGCGAATCAGCAAAGTTGTTTTCGGTGCGGCCGATCTCAAAGCCGGTGCATTTGGCAGTTTGTACAACATCGCAACTGATCCGCGTTTGAGTCATCACCCAGAAGTTGTGCACGGCGTAATGGCAACCGAGTGCGCGGCTGTGCTTACTGAGTTGTTCAAGAACTTGCGCGAGACCAAGACAACATAACCAACAACATCACCGTCAATTTCGCCGACATTATCTAGGTAGCCTGCAAGACGGAAGGGTGCCAGAGCGGACGAATGGAACGGTCTCGAACACCGTCGTGGGTTTAGGCCTACCGTGGGTTCAAATCCCACCCCTTCCGCCATTTTTAATTACAAAATTCGAGTTGCGTCTAGCCTGAATATTTAATGGGTAACACAACTATTTCGCTGGGTGAGGTGCGCCAAGATTTAGTGCGGGCGCACAATCAAGCGATTGCGGCATTGTCTAAGCCAGGAACTTGGTGGACAGGTGCGCAGCGTCGCGAACTTGCGATTACAGCGCAACTAGCAATTAGTGAATCTGAGCCTGTCGCGCCGTGGGTAGGGGTCTCAACTGTTGCCAATAAATTGCCCGCGAGTTTGACGGCGCCAAAGATTGCACACGATGTGATGTATCGAATTTCTCGTCATGCAGCGACACTGACTCGTGATTGGTATGAAAAGGTAACGGCCGAGATCAATCCGCTCGCATTTGTCGAGCTGTGTGGCATCGCCTGCACGATTGCGCCGGTGATGGCTTTTCGTCGAGCGCTTGGTTTGCCGGTGGTAGAAATCGGTTCGGCTGAAGCAGGTCAACCGAGTAATCAAAAACCCGAAAATATTGTTGCGGCACAACTCAATTGGGTTCCAGTTGTCGGGCCGGCAGACAAAGATGCTGCAGTCGTGCAGGCGTTTACTGCAGTGCCAGAAACCAATCGAGTGATTTGGGCAATGGCTGACGCCCAATACATTCCGGATAAAGAAATGGTCGACCCAAAGTGGACACGGGGCACGCTTTCGCGAGTGCAAATGGAACTTATCGCTACACGAGTATCTCAACAGCGAGAGTGTTTTTATTGAACGACATCACACGCGAGCATGCTCAGTTGGAGCGGCAACGAACAAGGCATCGAAATTGAGTTAACAGATGTACGTGATGCAACTGGCGGCGCAAACGTAAAGTTCGCACGCGAACTTCTTGATTTTGCCACTGCTGCGACTGAACTTGATGACGCAGCAATTGTTTTGGCGCGTGAGGCGCTTATCAAAACCGCAGGTGTCGCGGTAACAATTGACGCCGCAGCGGTAATTGCAAATTTTGAAATGATGACGCGTCTTGCTGACTCGACTGGTGCGCGAATGCCCGAAGAAGTTGTGGCGCAACGTCTTGGTGCTGCAACTGCGATGGGTGTTGACCAAGCGGTGTCGCGCCGCTAACTACTTAATAGTTTTTTAGCAAACCTTGCCGACAGTTGGTGGAGTTAGATCAATCAGGTATTTATCGACTGCATCAACAACGCACTTATTTAATCCGTAGCCAGTGTGCTGATCGGCAGTAACTGTTAGAAAGACTCCGTCCTCTAGTGCTTTTGCTGCGTTGCGCGATGATTCGATCGGTGTCGCCGCGTCACCAGTCGTGCCAATAACAACAATCGGTCCAGCACCTTTGCCAGTGATTTCTAATCGTTGCACTGGTGGCACGGGCCATAGCGCGCACGAATATCCGTATGCGAAACTCTCTCCAAATCTTTTGGCGGCTTTCGTGAACACAGAAATTTGCTCGTCAACAGCAGCGACACTCGTCGGACCAGGATCATCGAGACATGAAATGGCCAAGAACGCCTCGAGCTCGTTGCCATATGTGCCGCCAGGTTTTCGCTGGTAGTAGTCGTCGTAAAGTTTTAGTAACCCAGCGCCATTGCCTTTGACTGCGTCAGCCAACGCGCGTTCAAGTGCTGGCCACAAAGCATCTGAATACATTGATTGTGCAAGCGCTGTATACATCACACCCTGAGTTATTGGTGTGCGATTTGCGGTAACGACAATTGGTGATTCGTCAACTTCAATGAGCAGTTCGTCGAGTGCCGCAGCAGAATTGCCGTTGCTGTGAAACGCACATGAAACACGTTTTGAGCAGGCGGCAAGAAATGCATCGAGTTGTTTTTCGAAGCCTCTTGCTTGTGCCAAACCTTGGTCAAGTGAGGTTGCGTTGGGATCAGAAGCACCGTCAAGAACTGCCGCCCGAACGGTGTTCGGAAACATCGTCGCCCATGTAGCACCGAGTTCAGAGCCATATGAAAAACCAAAGTATGTGATCTTTTCTTCGCCGAGCGCTAGGCGAATTGAATCCATATCGCGCGCGGTGGCTTGAGTTGAGATATATGGCAAGATTTCACCGCTTCGCTTAACGCATTCGTCGTTGAATTTTTGACTCAGGTCAATGATCGCTTGTTTTTCTTCTGGTGTTTCTGGTGTTGAGTCAATGCCGAAATATTCGTCGTATTCGTCGATGCAGTTGATCGCGGGCGTCGACTTGCCAGTACCGCGCGGATCCCAACCGATGATGTCGAAGCGGTTAAGCAATTCTGAACTGAAGTAATACTCAGCATCTTGAGCCACGCTCGACCCGCCAAATCCTGGTCCACCTGGATTGACGAGCATTGAACCGATCTTGTTGTCGGGGTCAGTTGCCGGCAGTCGGGTCAAGAAAAGTGTGAATGAACCAATTGTCGGGTCGTCGTAATCAAACGGCACGGCAAGTTCACCGCACTCGCTTTTGCCAGCTGGATCACTTAGGCACTTGCTCCAAACTATTTCGGCGGATGAAACTGCGTTCGTTGTCGACGGAGTCGACGAACTTTGGGTTTGGCTGTTGGCGGTTATTTCTTGGCCAGCAATTGTGTCGTCCGAAGAACCGATGACAACTGGTTCGGAACATGCGGTGATTAGAGCAGTAATTATCGCTAATGCCGTAATCGAAACTGCGAGCCTGCGTCTAGTGTTTAGTTGATGCTCCACGAGTCTTCAAGCGTATTGTCATCAGACGACACTTTTTCGGTTAGTGAATTCATAAAGACCGTAAATCAAGCCGTAAAGAAACACTTTGGTCAGGGCGTTTGGTTGCACGGCGAAATTCAAGAACTGAAAATTCCAGGCCACGTTTATTTCACTTTGGTGGATAACGAAGGCGACAAAAAAGCCATTTTGAGTGCTTCAATCTGGCAGGGTGTTTATTCGGCAATGAAGTCAAAACTTGCTGAAAGTGGCTTGCAACTCGCCGACGGGTTAAAAGTTCGTGTTTACGGTGAGCCAGACCTTTACTCAGGCAATGGCAGATTCAGTTTTAAGGTTGCAAAAATTGACCCGCGATTCACACTCGGTGACTTGATCGCTCAGCGCGAAGCCGTTGTTAAGCAGCTCAAACTTAAAAAGCTTTATGACGCAAACCGTGCAGTTGAGTTGGCACTCGTACCTCTACGAGTCGGCATAATCACCAGTGTTGGCAGCGCTGCTCACGCCGATGTATTGAAAACATTCAAAGACTCGAATATCGGTTTCACAATTCTTGTACATGACGCAAGAATGCAGGGTGATGATTCGGTGAGTTCCGTTGTGTCAGCACTTCAAAAAATGGATGCAAGAAACGATCTTGATTTGCTGATGCTCGTGCGAGGCGGCGGTTCAAAAAATGATTTAATCGCTTTCGACTCACTCGAAATCGCCACAGCAATCGCCGAGTGCCGGCTGCCAGTTTTCACAGGTATCGGACATGAAATTGATGTCAGTGTTGCCGACGAAGTCGCGCACTTGTCACACAAAACTCCGACAGCATGTGCCACTGCCGTAATTGAACTTGTACGTGAATTCATTGACTCAACAGAACAAGCGTGGGATGGCATCGCTACGTTTGCGCTTCGTGAACTCGAATCTGCGACAAGTCGACTCGCAGATCGTGCCAACAAAATCAGTAGCAAAGTTCTAGACGCTCTTGCTGGTGCAGGTAAACGGCTGGCGATGACTTCGCTACGAATTAGACATCGCCCCGCTGAAATCTTGCGTCTTGAGAAAAGTTCAATAGATGCGTTGGCTGATCGTGTTCGACTTCTTGACCCGGTAAACACGATGGCTCGGGGTTGGAGCATTACCCGCAACGCCAACGGTCAGACGATACGCGATGTCACCAAATTAAAATCCGGTGACAAACTAGTTACAACATTCGCTAATGGCTCTGCATCGAGCACTGTTCAAGAAATTTCATCGAAAGGAAAATCAAATGGCAAAAGCAAAGAGTGACGAAAACATTGGGTACGCCCAAGCGCTAGAAGAACTCGAGTCGATTCTCACTGAACTTGAAGACAACGATGTCGATGTTGACAAACTTGCCACGCATGTTCAACGCGCCTCGCAATTAATCGAATTGTGCCGCGATCGTATTGGCAATGCAAAACTGCAAATTGAAGAAGTCGTCAAAGGTCTTGCCAAAGAGTAAGTCGGCGTAGCCTTTAGGCGTGTCAGCCAATCCGCCAACCTGGTTAAAGTCGGTCGCTACGCGGGTCGAA
>Ga0209358_10004356_pt1 | contig 10182 bp, 9 predicted proteins | sample LauGreFa1BDMLBSN_2_FD_187574 | JGI IMG/M metagenome (GOLD analysis project Ga0209358, IMG submission 187574) | Freshwater lake microbial communities from Lake Michigan, USA - Fa13.BD.MLB.SN (SPAdes) (version 2) | ecosystem: Environmental > Aquatic > Freshwater > Lake | place: Lake Michigan, USA...
TTATCGGGCAAGCCAGCCAGGCGCTGGTACCGTGTTGTATTCGCCATGGACAGACTGCTGGCCCGCTGGCTCCCACTGGCCCTTTCTTTATACTGGCTGGCACTATGACCCAGCGCCACCGCACCAAAGACGCCCAATGGGAAAGCCTGTTCACGCTGCCCGATAAGCCGGCCCTGCCTTTGCAGCAGCGCTTGCGCTTGTCGGTGGTGCAATCCATTTTGGATGGCCGTTTGCCCGCGGGCGCTTTGTTGCCCTCGTCGCGCGAACTGGCCCAGGTGCTGGGCCTGAGCCGCAATACCGTCACCGCCGCTTATGCGCATTTGATGGACGATGGCTTTATCGAATCGCGCCCGCGCAGCGGCGTGTTTGTTAGCGATAACGCGCAGGCCGCTGCCAGCAAGCCGCTGGCATTGGGTGTGGGCCGCGGCACGGATGCTGCGCAGGCCAAGGCCGAGGCCCTCGCAGGCGCGGCCCAGCCCGATTGGCACCGCCGCGTGCTGCGCTCTTTGTCCGACCAGCGCACTTTGGCCAAGCCCGACCAGTGGCGCCGTTATGCCTATCCTTTTGTGTATGGCACCTACGACCCGCAACTTTTTCCGTCCGAGGCTTTTCGTGAATGCTGCGTCCACAGCCTGGCGCGCGCCCATTTGCCGCACTGGACGCCGGACTTTGAGCTCAGTGACGTTCCGGAATTGGTAGAACAAATCCGCTTGCGTTTATTGCCCAAGCGCGGTGTGTTCGCCCTGCCTGAAGAGATACTCATTACTGTGGGCGCGCAGCATGCCTACTACCTGCTGGCCGAAGGTTTGTTCGACGAAAACCAGCGCGTCGGTCTGGAAGAGCCCGGCCACCCGCATGCGCGCAACAGCTTTGCGCTGCGCCATCCGCAATGCCTGCCGCTGGCCGTCGATGCCCAAGGTCTGAAGGTAGACCGCTTGCCGCCCTTGGACTATGTGTTTGTCACGCCTTCGCACCAAAGCCCGACCACCGGCACGCTGAGCATGGAGCGGCGGCGCCTGCTTTTACAAAAAGCGCAGGACAAAGATTTTGTGGTGATTGAAGACGATTACGAAGCCGAAAATTTGTACGAAGGCGAGCCCATGCCCGCGCTCAAAAGCCTGGACAAAGTAGGCCGCGTGATTTACGTGGGCTCGGTATCCAAAAGCCTCTCGCCTTCATTGCGCTTGGGCTATATCGTGGCGCCCCGTGCTTTGATTGCCGAACTGCGCGGACTGCGCCACGCCATGGTGCGCCACCCCAGCGCTTTTTTGCAGCACACCTTTGCGCTGTTTTTATCCCTGGGCCACCACGACGCCCATGCCCGCCGCGTCAACCAGGCCATGCAAGAGCGCATGGCCCTGGTGGCACGCGCGCTGCAACAGTATTTGCCGGATTTTCAATTCACGCTGCCATCGGGCGGTGCATCGGTGTGGGTGCGCGCCCCGGCCTGGGTGGACTCGTCTGAGCTGGCGCTGATCGCGCGCAAGCACGGCGTGTTGATTGAGGCGGGCGATGTGTTCTTTATGCACCCGCCCTACCCCTGCCCCTATTTCCGCTTACGCCTTTCGTCCATCGCCGCCGAACAAATTGCCCCTGGCATCAAAGCCCTGGGCGCTGCCGTCGATGAGCTGGCGATTGCGCGCGGCGCGCCTAAGCGCGTGGTCTTGCGGGTGGCCTGAACGGCTGGTGGTCTATCTGCATGGCCATTGAAAAAATGATTTTTCTGTGTACACCCCTAGCTGCTGTGCGCTCCCATGTTTCTACGAGGTTTTGACTATGCGTTTCGGTCTTTGGTTTGTTGCTGCGCTACTTTCTTTAGTACATGTAGGTGTATCTGCGAGCACCCTGGCGGAGAAGCTGCGCTCTGCGGACTATGTGTTGCTGATGCGCCATGCCCTTGCGCCTGGCGTGGGCGATCCGCGGGGATATTCCTTAGACCGTTGCGAGACGCAGCGCAACCTTGACGCGCAGGGCAAGCAACAGGCTGTGCGTGCCGGAAACTGGCTGCGTCAGCAAGGCATAGACAAGGCTAAGGTGCTTAGCAGTGTCTGGTGTCGCTGCCAGCAAACCGCAGAGCTGCTTGCATACGGACCAGTCAGCATAGAGCCCAGCCTGGCTTCTTTTTTCGATACGCCGGATCGCGCCGAAGCACAAAACCAAGTGCTGCAGCGCATGCTGGTGAACATGCTTTCACAGCCCCATCGCAAGCCATTGATACTGGTAACCCACCACGTCAATATCTTGCAGTACGTGGGAGAAAACATAGGCTCCGGTGACGTGGTGCTCGTGCGTGTCGGTGCGCAGGGCCAGGCGCTGGAATATTCGCTTATCCCTAGCCCCTAAGGGATTCGTTCGTTAGCAGGCCAAACTTAAAAAGAGTGGGCTTATGCGCATCGAAAGGGACCCATGCATTCCGTAAAAATTTCTGTTGCCACCAAGGCCGATGTGGCGGCAATAGCCCATTTGTTTGACGCCTACCGACAGTTCTATGCATACCCACCAGACCTGCTGCTGGCAAGCACCTACATCGCAGAGCGCATCGAAAAAGCAGACTCCCTCATATTGTTGGCGCAGCACGCCAACGCACAAGCGCTTGGTTTTTGCCAGCTCTACCCTACTTTTTGCTCGCTAGAGGCCAAGCCGATTTATGCTTTGTATGACCTCTATGTGGCACCGGCAGCCAGAGGCGCAGGCATTGGCAATCTGCTGTTGTTGGCGTCCGAGCAAAGCGCACGCGAGCACGGCATGTGCCGGCTGGATTTGACCACCGCCAAAACCAATCTTCCCGCCCAAGCCGCCTACGAAGCATTGGGCTGGGTGCGCGACGAGGTGTATTTTTCGTACAGCAAGGCGGTGAGCCCGCCTCCCTAATTCCAGCCAGGCGCTGGTGGGCGCTTCAGATTCCTCTACCAAGCGCAGGCCCATTAGGCCACGCAGGGCGCCCGACTGTTAAACCCGATACAGTTCTTTGGCGTACCCACTCTAACCTCAGGAATTACCGCTATGTCCTTCTTTCGCTTCATGCTTGCCGCTTGCCTGTTTGCCAGCACACTCGCCTTTGCTGCAGACACCAGCCCACCGGCCCCGCGGGATACCGAACTCGAAAAAGCCAAATCCGCTATTGCGCGCAAAGACTGGGCCGCAGCCCAAGCCGTACTGGAGCCCTACACGGTCGCCAATCCGCGTAGCGCCGATGGCTTTAACCTACTAGGCTATAGCCTGCGCAATCTAAAAAAATACGATGAATCGCTTGTTGCCTATAAACAAGCGCTAACTTTAGACCCTAAGCATCGCGGTGCACACGAGTACATTGGTATCGCATACGTCCAGATGGGCCAGTTGGACAAGGCTAAAGAACACCTTGCCAGTCTGGACAAGATTTGCCCTTTTTCATGCGAGGAATACCGGGACCTGAAGAAAGCGATTGCCGAGGTCAAATAGTCAGCGTCAGAATTAGCGGTTTGGCCGCCTGTTTGTCGCGCTATCGATGCGCGTTGTGATCGGGACTTTTAGGGCCGAATAAATGTTGGCCCTATGCAATTCGCCGGCTAATTGCTTCCCTTTAGCGCGGTCACCTCAATCTCAATCTTCATGCGCGGGTCAATCAGGCCAGCGCTCACCATGGTCGCTGCCGGGCGCGCATGGCCCAGGTACTGTCGCAGTACCGGCCAGCAGGCTTCAAAGTCGGCAGCGTGGGGCAAGATGTAATTGACACGCACCACCTCATCCAAAGTGGTGCCGGCCTGCGCCAAGGCAGCGGCGATGTTCTTGAAGCATTGCGCCGACTGTTCGGCCACATCGTCCGATATCGTCATGCTGGCATAGTCAAAACCCGTAGTGCCGGATACAAAAACCCAGTCGCCAGCTACCACTGCGCGGGAGTAGCCGATCTCGCTTTCAAAGCGCGAGCCAGAGCTGATGTGTTGTCGTTGCATAGTCTTAAAAAAGAAACGCCACTGGCACCGTGCGCAGTGGCGTTTCAATGTAGCTTCGTGGGCTTAGCGCGTCAAGCTTTGCGCTCCCGCACACTCTGTGCCAACACACACAAAATTTCAAACATCATGGTCGCGCCCACCAGCGCGGTGTTGCCGCTGGGGTCAAACGGTGGCGATACTTCCACCACATCACCGCCCACCAAATTCAAGCCGCGCAGGCCGCGCACCAGATGCTGTGCTTCTAGGGTAGTCATGCCGCCAATCTCTGGGGTGCCGGTGCCTGGGGCATAGACCGGGTCAAGCGCGTCCACGTCAAAGCTGACGTAGGTGGCGCCCGTCCCGACCACGCGGCGCGCTTCGGCGATGGTGGCTTCTACGCCCAGGGCGTTGAACTCGTCGATGTCGATGACGCGGATGCCTTGCTCCTGGCCCCAGGTGTCTTCGGCATCGCTGTAGAGCGCGCCACGGATGCCGATTTGCACTGTGCGCTTGGGGTCGAGCAGCCCTTCTTCTACAGCGCGCCGAAACGGCGTACCGTGCGTGTATTTAAAGCCGCCGAAGTAGCCGTCCCAGGTATCGGTGTGCGCATCAAAATGCACCATGCCCAAGGGGCCGGTTTGTTTGACGATAGCGCGCATGACGGGTAGCGAAACCAAGTGATCGCCACCGATAGACAAGGGCGCAATGCCCGCGCTGCAAACGCCGCTGAAAAAGTTTTCGATGCGCGCCAGCGAATCCATTAAGTCCACCGGATTAACCGGTGTGTCGCCCAGGTCGGCACAATTGCACAGCGTAAAGGGTGCGATGCCGCTGGCCCGGTTGACGTTGCGGATCATGGTGGAAATATCGCGCACCTGGCGCGGGCCGTGGCGCGCGCCGGGACGGTTGGTGGTGCCACCGTCCCAGGGGATACCGACCAGGCCGATTTCTACATCGGCAAATTCGGGATCGGTTTTTTGCACATAGGGCAGACGCATCAGCGTGGCCAGCCCCGCAAAGCGCGGCATCACCGAGCCGGTGATGGGTTTGAAAAATTCGCGTGGCGTGCTCACATCTTGCCCCTCCAAGGAACCACTTGCTTCTCGACCCAGCGCATAAGTAGGTCAAACGCAAATGCCACAAAACCGATCACGATGATACCCATCACCACAATATCGGTGCGCAAGAAATTGGACGCATTGAGCACCATCTGGCCCAGACCCACATTGGCCGCCACCATTTCCGCTGCCACCAGCGTACTCCAGCCAAAGCCGATAGCGATGCGCATGCCCACCAGAATCTCGGGCATGGCCGCAGGCAGTACTACGTGCCGGATGACTTGACTGTAGCTCGCGCCCATGGAATAGGCGGCGTTCATCTGCTCTTGTGAAGCGCTGCGCATGCCGGAGCGCGCAGCCATGGCCAGCGGCGCAAAGCAGCTGAGGTAAATCAGCAGCACTTTGGGAAACTCATCAATGCCAAACCAGATGATGATCAGCGGCAAATACGCCAGTGGCGGCAGCGGGCGCAAGAGCTCGATGGGTGGGTCAAAAATGCCCCGCCAAAAGCGCGACATGCCCATAGCGATACCGACCGGAATCGCGGTCGCACAAGCCAGCAAAAACGCGGCAAACACGCGCAACATGCTGGCCATAAAGTGTTGCCACAGCGGTTTGTCGTTGGCAATGCCGGTGAGGTACTCGTAAAACTGCTGGTAGGTTGCTTGCGGTGAGGGCAGAAAGATCGGCTTGATCCAGCCCATGTTGGTGACGACAAACCAGGCAATAGCCATCACCACAATCGTGACCGTGGTGATAAATGCGCTGGAGCCTTCGCCCGGGATTTTGAAGGCGCTGGTTTTCAGTGCGGGGGTGCTTGGATTAGACATGGACAGCCTCGCGTTGGTGGATGATGGACAGCACTTCTTCGCGCATGCGGATGAATTCGGGTTCGGACTTGACCTTGCGCGCATCGCCGTGTTCCAGGAACTGGCGCGAGAAAGGCACGTCGTCGTAGGTGTGCGTGATACGGCCTGGGCTGGGGCTCATCACGATCAGTCGGGTGGCTATAAACAAGGCCTCTTCCACCGAGTGGGTGATAAAGAACACCATTTTGTTGGACTTGGCCCAGGCGTGCAGCAAAATTTCTTGCACCGTCTCACGGGTAAATGCATCGAGCGCGCCCATGGGTTCGTCCATCAGCAACACTTCGGGGTCGCTGGCCAGGGCGCGGGCAATGCCTACACGCTGCTGCATGCCGCCAGACAATTCGTATACAGCGCGGTCTGCGTATTTTTCCAGGCCGACAAGCGCGAGCTTTTCTTCGCCAATACGGCGTCGCTCGGCACTACCCATGCCGCGCATGCGCAGGCCCAGGCAGACGTTATCGATGACGGACAGCCAGGGCATGAGCGCATGCTTTTGGAACACTACACCACGGTCTGCGCCCGGCCCTTCGACGTGTTTGCCATTGAGCAACACCTCACCACTGGAGGGCGGCAAAAAGCCGGCGATGCAGTTAAGCAAGGTGGTTTTGCCGCAACCCGAGGCGCCTAGCGCGACGACAAAGTCGCCGCCCTGCATTTCCAGGTTGACGGGGGCGAGTGCTTGCAGCGTCCCACCTTTGACCGCGTAATTCACCGTCAGGTCTTTGATTTGCAATGTAGGCATAACAGTTCGTAATAGTTCAACACAGAAGAAAAAAGGGGCGAACTTTGTGCAAGCTGCCCCTCTGCTGGCAAACAGCCAAGGGCCAGGGCTCGCGCCCTGTTCCTGGCCGATGCAGATTACTTCATTGCGTCGCGCAGGTAGCTGCTATCGATAAAGACGCTGTAGTCTGCCTTGACATCGGTGATACGGCCGATTTCTTTCCAGAGCTTGGCGCTGTTTTCCAGCGTTTTGGCTGCGCCACCGGCGGTACCGCCGCCCAACCATGCGTTGGACATTTGGGCAGCTGGGTCAGGCAAAGCAAATGCGGCCATGGCCTCAGGCACGTCTTTTTCGTCAGCCTTGGTCCACTTGGCAATCGCTTTCACCTGGGGTGAGCCGACAGTCCACTTAGCCGCATTGGCGCGGTAGTCGGCGTCTGCTTTGCTGATGGCTTTGATCGCAGCAACCACGAAGTCGCGGTTTTGGGCCGCCCATTTCGCGTCGACGACCAGGCCGTCAAACGTGGGGTAGCCTTTTTTGCCCATGTCGCCGGAGTCGGCAATTTTCTTGCCGTTGCGCTTGATCTTGGATAAAACGGGATCCCAGATGAACGACGCATCGATATCACCACGCTCCCAGGCCGCAGCGATGGCGGGTGGTGGTAGGTTCATCACGTTGACGCTCTTGGCATCGACCCCTTCCAGGCGCAAGCCAACCATCAAGGAGTAGTGGGCGGTGGACGCGAAAGGCGTACCGACTTTCTTGCCGACCAGGTCTTTCCAGCCGTTGATGCCTGCACCATTGCGCGAAATCAATTGGTCAGACGCTGCAATATCGTCCAGGATGTAAACCAAGCGCAGGTCTTGGCCCTGGCTGGTGGCGGTGGCCAGCGGGCTGGAGCCCACTTCGCCGATTTGCACGTCGCCCGAGCTCATGGCCTTGATCACTTCGCCGCCGCCGCCGAACATGCGCCAGTTGATCTTGTAGCCAGTGGCTTTTTCGAGCTCAGCGTCCATCAGTATGCGGTAGGGCAACTGCATGTCCTGGTGCGCAAAAGTCACTTCTTTTTTGGCTTGCGCAAACGCGGTGGACAGGCCCACCGCGACCATAAGGCCCATCAGGGATTTGGCGATAACTGGAACTAGTGTCTTTTTCATCGATCAACCTTTCAAGTAAATAAACGGGGATAACGAGGCCCATGCTACGCCCCTGCAACCAAGCCAAGTGCATGAGCTTATGAGTTTGGCCGCTGCATCGCCCCCCACCTAGAGCCAGATGCATGCCTTTATAGTGCCAGTTATACCCCTTGTTTTGCATCAGGCTGGTGCTGCCTCTTGAAGCAAAATGGTGCGCTTTTCGTTGGAGAACGGTCTTCGGCAAGCAAGTTGTCGGGCCTGCTCCGGCATGCCGATCGCGCGCCACAGACGGGCGGGGTGCGGGTTTATCCCTAGGCGGTTTTCTGCTACTTTCGGGCCTCCTGGCCGCATTGCGCGAGCCTACCGTGAAGGTTATTTATGAGTTCTGGTTTGCAGCGCTGGCTGCCCTTTTTGCAATGGTGGCCGCGCGTGGCCCGCGCCAGCTTGCGCGCCGATCTGATTGCCGGCTTGACCGGCAGCTTGATTTTGGTGCCGCAAGGCGTGGCTTTTGCCACGATTGCGGGCATGCCGCCGGAGTACGGTTTGTATGCGGCCATGCTGCCCGCCATCGTGGCCGCTTTGTGGGGCTCGTCCTGGCATCTGGTGTCCGGGCCGACCACGGCGATTTCTATCGTCGTTTTTGCGACCATGAGCCCGCTGGCCGAAGCGGGTAGCGCGCACTATGTGCAACTGGTTTTGACGCTGACTTTTCTGGTGGGTATTTTTCAGCTGCTGCTGGGCGGTTTGCGTCTGGGCACACTGGTCAATTTTGTATCGCATACCGTGGTGGTCGGCTTCACCGCGGGTGCGGCGGTGTTGATTGCGATCAGTCAGGTGAAAAACTTCTTTGGCATTGCGCTACCGCGTGGCTCATCCGTGGCCGCAGTGCTGCAAGGCCTGGCGCAGCAGGCGCAGGACATCAATCCATTCGTCACTTCAGTCAGCTTATTTACCGTGGTGTGTTGTGTGGCGGCGCGCCGTTGGTGGCCGCGTGTGCCGCACATGATTGTGGGCATGGTCAGCGGCAGCCTGCTGGCCTATGCCATGAACCAAACCTGGGGCCTGGAGCACACCGGCGTGGGCAGCATCGGCGCGCTGCGCATCGGCTTTCCTCCGCTGTCCAGCCCGGACTTTGACCGGCAAACCATCCAAACCTTGGCGCCAATTGCCATGGCGGTGGCGCTTTTGGCTTTGACTGAAGCGGTGTCCATCGCGCGCTCCATGGCTTTGAACACGGGCCAACGTATCGATGGCAACCAAGAATTTATCGGCCAGGGTTTGTCCAATATCGTGGGTGCTTTCTTCTCGGGTTATGCCTCGAGTGGCTCCTTCAACCGCAGCGGCCTCAATGTGCAGGCAGGCGCGCAAACGCCTTTGGCGGCGATTTTTTCCGCCGTGTTTTTGCTGTTCATCATGCTGTTTCTTGCTCCCTTGGCGCAGTTCCTGCCGGTGGCTGCCATGGCCGGTATTTTGTTTGTCGTGGCCTGGGGCTTGATTGACTTTCACCATATCGGAGAAATCCTGCGCGTCAGCCGTTCCGAGACCGCTGTGCTGGCGGCAACCTGGATCGCCACGCTAACGGTACAACTGGAGTTTGCGATCTATAGCGGCGTGGCCTTGTCGCTGTTGCTCTACCTGAAACGCACCTCGCAGCCCGGCGTGGACGATGTCAAACCCGTACCCGGCCAAGTGCCACCCGCATTTAGCGCAGCCACCGGTTTGCCCGATTGCCCGCAACTCAAAATTGTTCGCATCAATGGCTCCATTTTCTTTGGGGCGGTCAACCACTTGCAGGAAGAATTACAAGCCATCGACGCACACAACCCTGCGCATGTGCATGTGCTGCTCGTAGCCTCGGGCATTAATTTTGTGGACTTGGGCGGCGCGCAATGGCTAGCCCAGGAAGCGCAGCGCCGCCGTGCGCTAGGCGGTGGTCTGTACATTTTCCATATGAAAGACGAGCCCTTGGCCATGCTGCGCAAAAGCGGCGCTTTCGATGCTATCGGCGCCGAGAATTTCTTTACCCTGGGGGATGACTTGATGCCCGAGATCAAAGCCCGGCTCAACCCCCAAAGCTGCGCCCAATGCACCGTGCGCGTGTTTGCGCCGTGTAAATAAAGCACACCGCACCATGCAGTGGCCTGCTAATGGGCGGTTTGTTCGTGCCACCTAGCGTATGCTGCGCTGCTCTCAGACAATGCTGCTGTGTAGTCACCCACACCTAGAGTCGATACACGGGCTCACTGCTTGGGCTTGTTAAGCAAAGGCGCCCCAACACCCCAAATTAAAACTTAAAGTGTTTGGGGGCGCTCGGGCGCTTATTTGTACAACAATTCCGGCAACCACATTCCGATGGCAGGGAAGGTGTAAAGCAGGAAGATGGCAAAAACTTGGATGGCCATAAAAGGCAACATGCCTGCAAAAATCTGGTTGAGCGTGACGTGCGGCGGGCTCACGCCCTTCAGGTAAAACGCTGCCATGGCT
>Ga0209358_10004357_pt1 | contig 10180 bp, 5 predicted proteins | sample LauGreFa1BDMLBSN_2_FD_187574 | JGI IMG/M metagenome (GOLD analysis project Ga0209358, IMG submission 187574) | Freshwater lake microbial communities from Lake Michigan, USA - Fa13.BD.MLB.SN (SPAdes) (version 2) | ecosystem: Environmental > Aquatic > Freshwater > Lake | place: Lake Michigan, USA...
CCAGCCCTTGGAGTAGAGGCTCCAGAGGTGGTCGTCGAGGAGCTGCATGCCGAACTTCTTGCCGGTCTGGATGGCCGAGTCGATGCGGAACGTCTTGTTCTCGCGGATCAGGTTCGAGATGGCGGGGGTCACCACGAGGAACTCATAACCCGCAACGCGACCCGGCTTGTCCACGCGGGGGCACAGCACCTGGCTGAGCACGGCGATGAGCGAAGTGGACAGCTGCACGCGCACCTGCTCCTGCTGGTTGGTCGGGAAGGCGTCGATGATGCGGTTGATGGTGCCGGCGGCGCCGGTGGTGTGCAGGGTGCCGAACACCAGGTGGCCCGTCTCGGCGGCGCGGATGGCCGCCTCGATGGTCTCGAGGTCGCGCATTTCGCCCACCAGGATGACGTCCGGGTCCTGGCGCAGCACGCGGCGCAGGGCCTCGGCGAAGGTCGGCACGTCCAGGTGCACCTCGCGCTGGTTGACGACCGACTTCTTGTGGCCGTGGTAGTACTCGACCGGGTCCTCGACCGTCACGATGTGACGCTCGTAGTTCATGTTGATGTAGTCGATCATCGTCGCCAGCGACGTGGTCTTGCCGCTGCCGGTGGGGCCGGTCACGACGAAGAGGCCGCGGGGACGGCGGATCAGGTCGCGGCAGATCTCGGGCAAGCCGATCTGCTCGAAGGAGAGCAGGCGGTTGGGGATCTGGCGCAGCACCATGCTGAGCACGCCCTTCTGCTTGAACACGGACACGCGGAAGCGAGCCGCCGCGCCGAACGCGAAGCCGAAGTCCGTGCCGCCCACCTCCTGCAGCTCCTGCTGGTTCTTCTCCGGCGTGATGCTCTTCATCAGCTGCATCATGTCCTCGGGCTCGAGGACCTTGGTGGCAAGGTTGCGCAGGCGGCCGCTCATGCGGATGGTCGGGGGGCGACCGCAGGAGAGGTGGAGGTCGGAGGCGTCCTGCTTGACGACGACGTCGAGCAGGCGGTCCATCTGGACGGTGGGCTTTGAGGCCTCGAAGGTGGTCTGCGTCTCGGAACTCATGTTTGCTCTTCCTGGGCAGGGCCCGGCCGGGCGCCGGGTCAGTGCGCCTTCACTTCGCTTGGGTCAAAGCCCTCGATCTGCGCGTACTTGGCCACCTCGGCGGGCGTGGTGACGCCCTTGAGGATCTTGATGCGGCCGTCGCCGAGCAGGCTGCGCATGCCGCCGCGGATGGCCGCCGCACGCAGCTTGGACACGCCGGCACGCTGGAACGCCAGGTCGCGGATCTCGGCGTTCATCACCATCATCTCGAAGATCGCCTTGCGGCCCTTGAAGCCGACGCCGTTGCACTTGGCGCAGCCCACTGGCCCGTGCACCTTGCCGACTGCCTCTTCGGGCGCGATGTCGACGAGCTTCAGGAGCTTCGGGTCGGGCGCCTCGTCGAGGGCCTTGCACTCGTTGCACAGCACGCGCCCGAGGCGCTGCGCGAGCACCGCCTGGATGGAGCTGGCAACGAGGAAGGGCTTCACGCCCATGTCCACCAGGCGGGTGATGGCGCTGGGCGCGTCGTTGGTGTGCAGCGTGCTGAACACAAGGTGGCCGGTGAGCGCGGCCTGGATGGCGATGTCGGCCACCTCCCGGTCGCGGATCTCGCCCACCAGGATGATGTTCGGCGCCTGGCGCAGCATGCTCTTGAGCACGGCGCTGAAGGTCAGGCCGATGTGCTCGCGAATCTGCACCTGGTTGATGCCGTTGAAGTTGTACTCGACCGGGTCCTCGGCGGTGATGATCTTGGTATCGGGCTTGTTCAGCACGTCGAGCGCCGAGTACAGCGTGGTGGTCTTGCCGCTGCCGGTGGGGCCCGTCACCAGGAAGATGCCGTTGGGGCGCCGGATGATCTTGTTGAAGACGTCGAGCGAGTCCTGCTCGAAGCCGAGGTTGAGGAGGCCGATGCGCACGCTGTCGGGGCGCAGGATTCGCAGCACCACGCTCTCGCCGTAGTACGCCGGGCAGGTGCTGACGCGGAAGTCGATGTCCACGCCGTCCACCTTGAACTTGATGCGGCCGTCCTGCGGGATGCGCTTCTCGGCGATGTTCACACCGGCCATGAGCTTGAAGCGCGACAGCAGCGCGTTCTGCAGCTTCTTGGGGATGCGCTCGACCTCCTGGCACTCGCCGTCGATGCGGTACCGGAGCGCGATGTACTCCTCGGCGGGCTCGATGTGGATGTCGGACGCCCTGCCCTGCACCGCATCGATGATGATGCGGGACGTGAGCTTGATGATCGGCCCCTCGTCGTTCTCGTCGATGGACTTCGCGCTGCGGTCGATCGAGCTGCCGCGGTCGATCGAGCTGCCGCGGTCGATCGAGTCGCCGCGGTCGATCGAGTCCGAGTAGAGCGGCTTGCGCTCCTTCGGGCCGTCGGCCTTGCCCCCCGAGATGTAGTCCTGGATCTGCCGCTTGGCCGCCACGCCGGCCTGCTCGAAGTCGCCGATGCGAAAGCGCAGCAGCTCGAGCGTGTCGAGGTCCATCGGGTCGTGGATCACGATCCGCAGCTTGCCGCTGCCGGAGAGCGGAAGCACCAGGTACTTCTTGATCAGGTCCGCCTGCATGCGCGACATGTCAATCTTGTTCATGTCCTCGAGCCGGTCGAGGTTGAAGAAGTCGACGCCGAACTGGTGCGCCAGCGCCTTGGCGATGTCGGAGTCCTTGCACGCGCCGCCGTCGACGAGGGCCTCGCCGATGCGCATGCCGCGACTGCGGGCGGTGGCCACCGCCTCGTCCACCTTGGCCTGCGGCACCGTGCCCCAGGCGACGAGGATCTCGCCGAGCTTCTGACGGACCTTGCGTGCCAACGGGACCTCCTGTTTCGACGGCCTGCGGACGGACGGGTCCGGGCCGGGACCATTCGCGGTCCGGGGGCGCAGGGGTTGCGCCTCCGGTGCCCGTCGCGGGGGTCGGCCGTCGGGCCGGTCCGTTCGGGGCTCCGTAGTATGCGCGGAGCGCGCCCGGACCGCAATGCGAGCGCCCGAGAATCATGCCAACCGACGCCGGCAGCGCCTCGACCTCCCATCACGGCCCGCCGCCCCTCCGGGCGCTGGTGGCGTTCGGCCCCACCCACGAACCCATCGACGACGTCCGTTTCATCGGGAACCGCTCGAGCGGGCGGATGGGGGCCGCGATCGCCGCCGCCCTGCGCGCCTCCGGATGCGCGGTGACCGTCGTGCGCGGGCCCGGCGCCCCGGCGGTCGAGGGATGTGCCGACGCCCGCTTCACCACGGCTGCCGACCTGCTGGAGGCGCTGCGGTCCGCGTGGCCGGAGCATGACCTCCTGGTGATGGCCGCCGCCGTGGCCGACTTCCGGCCCGCCTCCCGGCAATCCGGCAAGATGCGCCGCGAGTCGGGCGCGCAGGCGCTGGCACTGGTGCCCACCGAGGACATCCTGGCGGGCCTGGCGGGTTCGCGCCGGCCCGGGCAGTACGTTGTCGGCTTTGCGCTTGAGCGTCCCGAGGATCTCGCACCCTCCGCCCTGGCCAAGCTGGAACGCAAGCGCGCCGACGCCATCGTCGCCAATCCGCTCGAGACCATGGACGCCGCCGACGTCGACGGCCGGCTCCTCTTCGCCGGAGGCGCCGCAGCCTTGCCGCCCGGCGGGCGCATGGCCAAGGAACGGTTCGCGCACTGGCTTGCCGCCGAGATCCTGCCGCGCGCCGAGGCACGCCGCCGCGGCGAGGGCTGAACTACTAGAGTGGCTCACCGCCGCCGCGACGCGGCACCCACGCAAAGGACGAACGCATGCAGCTCGGATTGATCGGACTGGGACGGATGGGGCTCAACATGGGCAAGCGCCTCGTGCGCGACGGGCACCAGGTGCTCGGCTGGAACCGCACCCCCGAGCCGTGCGCCGAACTGGCCGCCGCGGGCGGGGTGGCGTGCAGCGGCATCGAGGACATGGTGCGCTCCATGCAGGCGCCGCGGCACATCTGGCTGATGCTGCCGGCCGGGGTGGTGGACGAGACGATCGACAGCCTTGTGCCGCTCCTGTCGCCCGGCGACACAGTGATCGACGGCGGCAACAGCTACTACCGGGACGACCTGCGACGGGCCAAGGCGCTGGCCGCGCGCGGCATCGACTACGTGGACGCGGGCGTCTCGGGCGGCGTCTGGGGACTCGAGCGCGGCTACTGCGTCATGGTGGGCGGGCCCGATGCCGCGGTGAGGCGGCTCGACCCCGTCCTGCGCACGCTCGCGCCGGGGACGGGCGCCATCCCCGCCACGCCGGGCCGCGGCGGTCCCGGCGACACCAGCGTGCTGGGCTACCTCCACTGCGGACCCACGGGCGCCGGCCACTTCGTCAAGATGGTGCACAACGGCATCGAGTACGGGCTGATGGCCGCCTACGCGGAGGGCTTCAACATCCTTCGTCACGCCAACATGGGCAAGGACACCGTGGCCACGGACGCCGAGACCACGCCGCTGCGCGAGCCCGAGGCCTACATGTACGACTTCGACCTCGGGAAGGTCGCCGAGCTCTGGCGCCGCGGCAGCGTGGTGTCGAGCTGGCTGCTCGACCTCACGGCCACGGCGCTCGCCGAGGACCCGGGGCTCGAGCGCTTCGGCGGGCGCGTCAGCGACTCGGGCGAGGGGCGCTGGACCGTCCTTGCCGCGGTCGAGGAGGGCGTGCCCGCGCACGTCATCTCGGCGGCGCTCTTCGACCGCTTCGAGAGCCGCGGCAACGCGGAGTTCGCAAACAAGATCCTCAGCGCCATGCGGCACGCCTTCGGCGGTCACCACGAGAAGGCCGCCGGCACCCGCCACTGAGCGGGCGGCACCGCGTCCGGCCTCGGGGCCGCGCCCGCGCCGGGGATACGATGGGGCGCGGCTCCGTGGCGAAACCGGCAGACGCAGCGGACTTAAAATCCGCGGCCGCGCGAGCGGCGTGTGGGTTCGATTCCCACCGGAGCCATTGAAGCGCCGGGGTACCCTGCTGCCATGACGCAGCGCGAGCGCACGGACGCACTCCCCGCACGCACCACGGGCCATCGCACCTCTCCCGGCCGCGAACGCGTTCCGGTCAGCGTGCACCCGACAAGCGCCGCGGCCAGCCGGGCCGTCGCCGAGGAGATCGCCGCCCTCCTCCGCGAGCGCGCAGCCGAGGGCCGGACCGCGGTGCTGGGGCTTGCCACCGGTTCCACGCCCCAGGGCGTGTACGACGAGCTGGTGCGCATGCACCGCGAGGAGGGCCTCAGCTTCCGCAACGCGGTCACCTTCAACCTCGACGAGTACTGGCCCATGCGCCCCGAGGAGCTGCAGAGCTACCGGCGCTTCATGCAGGAGCACCTCTTCGACCACGTCGACATCGATCCCGCCAACGTGCACATCCCCGACGGCACCTGTGCGCAGGAGAGCATCGCCGCGGCGTGCGCCTCCTATGAACTGGCCATCTCCGCCGCGGGCGGCATCGACCTGCAGATCCTCGGCATCGGGCGCACCGGGCACGTGGGCTTCAACGAGCCGGGCTCGCCGCGCGACAGCCGCACGCGCCTCATCACGCTCGACCGGGTCACGCGCATGGACGCCGCCAGCGACTTCTTCGGCGAGCGCAACGTGCCGCGGCGTGCCATCACGATGGGAGTTGGCACGATCCTCGAGGCGCGGCGCGTGGTGCTGCTTGCCTTCGGCGAGCACAAGGCCGCCATCGTCCGCGAGGCGGTGGAAGGGCCGGTGTCCGCCGGCGTCGCGGCGAGCTTCCTGCAGGAGCATCCCGACGCGCGGTTCGTCCTCGACCCCGCGTCGGCCGCGGCGCTCACCCGCTTCGGCACGCCGTGGCTCCTCGGCCCGATCGAGGACCTCGGGCTGCGCTGGGACGAGCGCACCACCAAGCGCGCCGTCATCTGGCTGGCGCGCACGGTCGGCAAGCCGGTGCTCAAGCTCGTTGAGGAGGACTACAACGAGCACGGGCTGCAGCCGCTCCTGGCGACGCGCGGTGACGCCTACGACCTCAACATCGAGGTGTTCCGCTCGCTGCAGCGGACCATCACCGGGTGGCCCGGCGGCAAGCCCGGGCGCGACGGCCAGGATTTCCCCAAGCGCGTGGTCGTCTTCAGCCCGCACCCCGACGACGACGTGATCTCGATGGGAGGCACCTTCATCCGCCTCTGCGACCAGGGGCACGAGGTGCACGTGGCGTACCAGACGTCGGGGAACATCGCGGTGTGGGACGACAGCGCGCTGCGGCACCTCGACTTCGTGCGCGAGTTCGCGGGCGCCTTCCCCCAGCTCGGCCGCGAGTTCGCGGAGCGGCTTGAGGCGAACATCGAGCGCTTCGTGGCCACCAAGCGGCCGGGCGCGGTGGACAGCCCGGAGCTGCAGCGGGTCAAGGCCATCATCCGCCGCAGCGAGGCCCGTGCCGGCGCGCGCTGGAGCGGCGTGCGCCCGGAGCACATCCACTTCCTCGACCTGCCCTTCTACGAGACGGGGCGCGTGCGCAAGAACCCGCTCGGCGAGCGGGACGTGGCGATCGTCGCGGACCTGCTCCGGCGGGTGCAGCCGCACCAGGTCTACGCGGCGGGCGACCTGAGCGACCCGCACGGCACGCACCGCACGTGCCTCGCCGCCATCGTCCGCGCCATTGCCCTGCTCCGCGCCGACCCGGCCGAGCGCGCGTGGCTCGACCGCTGCGAGACCTGGCTCTACCGCGGCGCATGGCAGGAGTGGGATCCCGGCGAGATCGAGATGGCCGTGCCCCTCTCCCCGGACGAGGTGGTGCGCAAGCGTTTCGCGATCTTCAAGCACGAGAGCCAGAAGGACACCCCCGTCTTCCCCGGCGCGAGCGACAGCCGGGAGTTCTGGCAGCGGGCCGAGGACCGCAACCGCGCCACCGCGGCGGCGTATGACGCGCTGGGGCTGGCGGAATACGAGGCGATCGAGGGATTCGTGCGCCTTTCCTCCGTGCAGGCCTGACGCGGGCCGGCATGTACCCTGCAGTCGGATGACCACGCCCGAGCAGTCCTCGACGCTTCCCGCGCCCACGGCGATCGTCCTCCTCGTCACGTCGGACGAGTCGCTCGCGAGCCGCGTGCGTGCGAGCGTGGCACCGGACCGCTCCATCGCCGTGCACGCCTCGTCCTCGATCGGCGATGCCGAGATCGAGGCGCTCGAGATCCACCCGACCGTGGTCATGCTCGACCTCGACCTGCGCGGGCGGACGCCTGCGCTCGACCTGCTGCGCCGGCTCCGGCGCCGCCCCGAGACGCTGGCGCTCCCGGTCGTGGTGCTCGGCTCGCCACAGGACACGCAGCTGCGCGCGGCGGTGTTCGACGCGGGCGCCGCCGACTACGTCGAGAAGCTCCCCGACCCCATCGAGCTGCGCGCGCGCATCCGCAACCACTCCGACGCCTTCAACGCGCGCGCAGAGCGCAACGACTCCGTGTCCGCGATCGGCCGCCTGCAGCGCCAGCTGCGCGACGCCATCCGCGACGCCGAGGACGCGCGCCGGACGGGCGGCGGTGCCATGGGCGCCGATGCCACCGAGCTGCGCGCGCGCATCGACTCGCTGACGCGCCTGGGCGTGGAGCTCAGCCGCATCCATGACTTCCACCTCCTCATGGAGCGCATCCTCAGCGAGGCGCGCGCCCTGGTGGGAGCGGACGCGGGCACCATCTACGTGCGCGAGGGCGACTCGCTGCGCTTCGCGTTCAGCCAGAACGACACGCTCGAGCAGCCGGGCAAGCACTCGAGCACGCGCTTCTCGAGCCTGGTGGTGCCGGTGAGCGCGCGCTCGATCGCCGGCTGGTGCGCGATGAGCGGCGAGCTGGTGAGCGTCCCGGACGCCTACGGACTCGACCCCTCGGTGCCGTTCCGGTTCGACCAGAGCTACGACGCGGTGACCGGCTACCGGACGCGGTCGGTGATCGCCGTGCCGCTGCGCAACGCAAGCGACGTGGTGCTGGGCGTGCTGCAGCTCCTCAACCCGGGCACCACCGCATCGCACCGCGACGCGCGCTTCACCGAGGACGACGAGCGGCTGGTCGAGCACTTCGCCTCCATGGCCACGGTGGTGATCGAGCGCGCGCAGCTCACCGAGAGCGTGATCCTGCGCATGATCCGGATGGCCGCGGTGCGCGACCCCGCCGAGACCGGCCCGCACATCGAGCGCGTGGCCGGCTACTCGCTCGTCCTCTTCGACGAGTGGGCGCGCCGGCGCGGCTTCGAGGGCCCCGGCTTCGAGCGCCAGCGCGACAGGCTGCGCATCGCGGCAAAGCTGCACGACGTCGGCAAGATCGGGATCAGCGACGCCATCCTCAAGAAGCCCGGCCGCCTCGACCCCGACGAGGTGCGCCAGATGCAGCAGCACACCATCATCGGCGCGCGCCTCTTCGCCGACAGCCCCACCCAGTTCGACGAGACCGCGCGCGACGTGGTGCTCAACCACCACGAGCGGTGGGACGGCGGCGGCTACCCCGGCTACGTGGACCTCGACGGACGGCCGCTCGTGGACCCGGCCACGGGGCAGCGCCGCGCGGGCGGCAAGCGGGGCGAGGACATCCCGCTCTTCGCGCGCATCGTCGGCCTCGCCGACGTGTTCGACGCCCTCTCGAGCCGCCGCGCCTACAAGGAGGCATGGGACGAGGACAAGGTCCTCGAGTTCGTCCGCGCCGAGAGCGGCAGGCACTTCGACCCCGAGCTGGTGGACATCCTGTTCGCGAGGCTCGAGGAGGTGCGGTCCGTCCGTGCCGCGCACCTCGGCGACTGACGGGATCGCCGCGTATCCTGCTGCGATGCAGACGAGCAGCGAGCGGCGGCCGATCCTCAGCAGCCTGATGGGCCGGATGGTGCTGTCGGCGATCGTCCCGGCGGCCGTCGTGATCATCACGCTCGTGGGCGTCAACGTCGCGCGCAAGTACGCGATGATGCTGGGATCCGCCAAGGATCGCCTCGCGCTGCAGGCCGAGGGCCTGGCGTCATGGGTGGACGCCGCCAACAGCGCCACGCTGGCCACCGCCGGCGCGCTCGGGTCCTCGGCGGAGCAGTCCTTCGGCGACCGCGAGCTCTCGATGCGGCTGCAGCGGGCGCTCCTCGAGCACAACCCCTGGGCGACGGGCGTCGCCATCGGCTACGAGACCGGTGCCGACGGCAACGACGCCGCCTGGAAGGGACGCGACCTGTGCGACCCGAACGGTCGGTTCCTCCCGTACGTGTTCCGCGACTGGACGAAGGGCCGCGCGATCGCCTGGAAGATCCTCACCGGCTACGAGACCGACGAGTGGTACCAGGGACCGCTGAAGCGTTTCCGCAAGGACGGGACCGCGGCCGCATTCCTCACCGAGCCCTATGACTACGAGGGCAACCTCATCGTGACCGGTGCCGCACCGATCGTTCGCGACGGCAAGGCCGTGGGCGTGGTGTCCGTCGACGTCGAGCTCGCGACCATTCAGTCCGAGGTGAACCGCCGCGCGAGCGCGCTCGGGGTGGACGTCTACCTCGTGTCACCCGCCGGCCGCGTGGTGGCGGCCGCCGACGGCTCCGCGCGCACCTTCGCGTCCGACCCGAGCGACTGGGGCATGAAGATGCTCGACCAGATCCCGGCGGGCGCCGTCCTGCGCGGCATATGCGGCCGCACCGAGGTGGGGATCGCGGAGGAGATGTTCGACCCGAACACCGATGACACGTCGTTCTTCGCGGCCGCGCGGGTGCCGAGCTGCGGCTGGACGCTGGTGATGTCCGTGCCGGCCTCGACGGTCACCGGGCCGATCCTCGCCGACGTCGCCACGTCCTTCGGGATCGCGGGCGTGGGCATCGTGCTCACCGTCGGCATCATCTTCATGCCGGTCCGGAGCCTCGCCCGCCGCGTCGACACCGCCTCGAGCGCGGCGCAGCAGATCGCCGCCGGCGACCTCACGCGCCTCGCGTCCGGGAGCACGTGCCCCGACGAGACCGGCGACCTGCTGCGGGCCATCGACAGCATGACCGCCGACCTCAACTCCCTCGTCGGGCAGGTGCGCGGCGCGAGCGTCGAGCTGAGCTCGACCGCCACCGAGCTGGCCGCCACCAGCCGCCAGCAGGAGGAGGTGGTCGCGTCCTTCGGCGCAAGCAGCGCAGAGATCGCCGCCGCCGTGCGCGAGATCGACGCCACCACGCAGGAGCTGTCGCGGGAGATGGAGCACGTGAACGAGGTGGCCACGGCCACCTCGACGCTCGCCAAGGACGG
>Ga0209358_10004361_pt1 | contig 10168 bp, 11 predicted proteins | sample LauGreFa1BDMLBSN_2_FD_187574 | JGI IMG/M metagenome (GOLD analysis project Ga0209358, IMG submission 187574) | Freshwater lake microbial communities from Lake Michigan, USA - Fa13.BD.MLB.SN (SPAdes) (version 2) | ecosystem: Environmental > Aquatic > Freshwater > Lake | place: Lake Michigan, USA...
CATAGACTGTATCATCTTTGTTGCGAGGCTTCTGTTTCCAAGAATCTCACAAATGAACTGCCCAGTTATCTGCGCAAGAATGGATTGAGATGTCATAGATTGTATGATGTATGCACCACCTTCCTCTAGTGACTTTTCCCCGTTCTGAGATGGCTGCGAACGAGTGACCCAAATACGATAGACAGTCCCTCGTTTATTAACTGGAATCCTTGAAAGGATGCGAGAACAACAGTCAAGAAACTGTGAGACTTCACGTTGATTCGTCATAAGTTTCCATTTTTCCTGTAAGAAGAAATATATGTATTCCCCTGAGGGATCCTGTAACTCTAAAAGATGGTCGACGCCATTTAGTGACTGCTCATTAAAGATATCTCGTATATCCTGTTCTGAGAGAAGAATAGGCTTGTAACCAGCCTCCTGAAGTGATGGAAATAGGTGCAATAGACTTCTTTCAACGAGTCCCTCGAACTGAAATCCAATTGCGCCTGTATTTGTAGGAGTTGCAGTAGCCATATTAATAATTAAACACATTCTTTTAAGACTTTATTAAAACCTTAAAGGAATGTCTCCTGTGGGAATCGAACTCACGACCTACAGCTTACAAGGCTGGTGCTCTACCAACTGAGCTAAAGAGACTGTACCGTATGTGGGACTCGAACCCACGACCTCCCGCTTAGAAGGCGGGCGCTCTATCCAACTGAGCTAAAACGGCGAAATGCGTCGAGCGGGAATCGGACCCGCGTTGCAACCTTGGAAGGGTTGTATTCTACCACTGAACTATCGACGCTGGGGGAGTTGATAGACTCCCTATATGTAGGGTTGATAATTCTTTATACCGGCGTTGACGCTTCCACGGAGGGTGCTGACGCTTCCACGGGAAGCACATAAGTCTTCTTCAATCGTTCAAGATACAAAATACCATCCATTAATTCCTCCTGTGCATGTTGAATCCAATCTAGAGGTGAAAGGTCTGTCCTATCGAGAGTAACGCCATACTTTTTCTGTCCCAACTCGGAACGCTCCTGAAACTTCTTAACAACTGCTTGAACAATACTGTCAGCCATTCTATGCCTTAGTATAAAGACACTTTAGACCCGCATTAATTTAATAAAATTGATATTATTTTTACACATAAAGGGTTTCAAGATAAAATGGGATCAAATATTGAAGATATTGTAGACCTCCTTACGCGAGCATCAAATGCCTACTATAATGGTAAAAGCCCTATAATGGACGATGAAAGCTACGATGCGCTTATTGATACTCTTAAAGAGCGCGAGCCTGAGCACCCATTTCTCAAGCAAGTCGGTTCATTGCCCACTTCTTCTGTGCATCATTTACCTGTTATTATGAGGTCTTTGGATAAGATTAAACCAGGAGAGCAGCGTCTTAATCGTTTTCTGACATCGGCTACAAACTATCTTATGTCAGAAAAGTTGGATGGTTTGAGTGCCCTATGGATTCCTTCAAAGAAGCAACTGTTTCTGCGTGGAAATGGCATTGAAGGCTGCCTACTCCCATCCGAAATGATTCAGCATATAAAGGGGCTTGTACAATCATCTCATGATTGGATTGTCCGTGGAGAACTCATTATGAAGCGGAGCACGGAACTGATAAATGGTAGGAGTATTGTCAATGGTATTCTTCATCATAAGACTCCTGATACAAGCATCCTATCAAAGGTTGAATTCATCGCATATGAGGTTCATACTCCTACTGGACTCATAAGATCGGAACAATTCAAGTGGCTTGAGGAAAATGGCTTCTCCGTACCTTGGTGGACTAAGGTGAAAAATCCTAGTGAGCAAATATGTACACAGGCATTTATGGAGAGAAGAAAGAATAGCCTCTATGATACTGATGGTATTGTGATTGGTGTAGACCAAGCTCCTATTTATTCCCCTACACCTATGAAGGGACCTGTTCAGAATCCGAAGGACTGTGTTGCATTTAAAATGGTTGTAACCGATCAATCTGCTACAACCACTGTAAAAGATGTTATATGGACACCTTCTGCTCAAGGATATCTTATTCCACGAATTAAGTTTGAGCCAGTTCTCATTGGCGGAGCATCAATTGAGTATTGCAGTGGTCACAATGCTAGAACGATTGTTGATAAAGTACTTGGTCCTGGAGCAGTGATTCAAATCCGCAGAAGTGGAGATGTCATTCCAACACTTGACAGCGTTACTGTTCCGGCGTTAATTGCATCTCTTCCTAGTCCTACAATTGGATGGCTGTGGAATGGTTCTCCAGAAACCGCCACTCACATCTGTCTTACAAGTGTGACATCCGAACAGCGAGTCTCTCAACTTCATCATTTCGCAAAAACGCTTGAAATTCAAGGACTTGGTCCAGCCTCATGCAAGGCTCTTGTAGATGCTGGTATTGATAGCCCTAAAGGCTTATGGGAATCTACTGAATCTAAGCTGTCAAAAACACTTGGACCAAAAACTGGAAAGACACTCTATAATGCATTAAGAAGCCTAGCAACAAATGATAAAATTACGGAAATTACCCTACTTCTGGCATCAAACAAGATTCCCCGTGGAACTGGAGAAGCAAAGTTGAACTCTGTCTTTAAAATGGTTCCCGATCTTCGGAATCTAATTCAACTAACTACAATCCCTTCTGGTTGGACAGAGGAAAGCTTTGTAGAATTTCAGTATTCCTTGTCTAACTATGAAGAATGGCGTAAAACAGAAGTCTATTGGATTCCCTACCCAATTCTTAATACTAAGGGAAATACTATATCAGATAGTAGTCGACCAGTAAAGGGTACAGTATGTTTCACAGGATTTCGTGATAAGGATTTGGAAGAGTCTCTTAAGACAGCGGGTTACACGGTGTCTCCAACAATGACATCAACGGTTACAATCCTAGTGACTCCCGATGATTTATCCAAGGAATCTGAGAAAGTAAAGAAGGCTCGTGCATCTGCTACAGTAAAAGTTGTTACACGTACAGAGCTTTTGAATAACTATCTATAACACTAATAGAAATACATGGGCATTCTTGATGCGATAAAGGATAAAGTAACAGATGCAGGCGAAGCTGCTAAGGAAAAAGCTTTGGATGAAACTGAGGTAGCTGCCTTGGTTTCTTTTGGGGTAATACCATTTTTAGCGGAATGGATGCAAGAGCAACTAAAGGCATTAAATCTTCCGAGAATAGAAAATGCAGGATATTTCGTACTTTTTGCAATAACATTGGTAATTATAACTGGATTGGTTGTTGGATTTATTTATACATTACTATATACATTCATTAATGTTTTTACAAGCGTCGGCAGTGGAGAAAGGGCACCTATGTGGAAGGTTATTATATTTTGTTTAGTACTAGGATTTATGATATCATATATCTTATACTATCTGTATGTAGCTCCAGCATTGAGTGCAGCAAACGTGGATATAGCTAAACAGATTGCAACAACTCTCAATGTAGAATCATTTGTAAATCAAGCTCCAGACACATCTCTCATAAATTTACAGTCACTTGCTGTAAAGCAGATAGCATACATTGGTCCATCTGAAGTGAATGGTGTCTTTGATGTAACTGTAGGGATTCAATCTGCTCTTAAAGTGGGTGTAAGAGTCTTTGTCCTTCAGATTAGTTATTTAGATGTAAATAAGGATTCATCTAAATTTGATGAAAAGTATGTGCCAACACTTGTATATAGGAATGATGCAGGTGATTTAATCAGTTCAAATGGAGCAAACATTAAAGAGGTTGCAAAGACTCTTGCTGCCTATGGCTTTTCTGAATCAATGAATAGTGTATCACAGCCCTTAATTCTATATCTACACTTTCAACGTACTCCGAATGCCCTCCGAGAACCTGAAAAATATGTAAAATTTCTGAGTTCTGTTGCAAGACTCTTAGAGCCACTACAGGAATATATGCTGGGTTCAACTCCTGAAGGAAACTTCAAAAGACAGCAGAACGAATCTGTACTTTTAACAACACCTGTATCTACACTTGAGAAGAAAGTTATTGTATTATGTAATGCTGATACGACTATCTTTAGAAATGTAACATCACTTGGTTTAGATAATATTGATATGAAATACGATTTAGACTTTATGGTGAATGTTCGTGTCTATCTAGATGATTCAAATAGTGATACACTTGGTGTAACAACACAGCCATTAAATGGGGAGAAGGCGAATGCTGTAATTGTCCCCTTTAAGAGTTTAGAGGGTCTAAGTGAAGAGAATATGGATAAATTTGCAATGAAGGGTAAGACCAGATATGTAATTGCGATGCCCTCACAAATGAAGAATCCGACTACCGATTCTATTAAAACTGCTATAACTAAATGTGGTGTAAACTGTGTGGCACTCAATTTATTTGGTGAAAGTGTTGATGAGTTAAAGGGTAAAATTAAGGTGTGGAATGGTGAGCCCTTTTACACAGTAAAGGGTCAAAGTTATAGGTCTCTGTCACAACCGAACTCGGTTTAATTTTTATATCGTTTAAATTACAGATGGAGGAAGATATTCAATCCCCTATAAAAACTACAAAATTAAATAAAAGAATTAAAGATGCTATTAGTACTGCTGAAGAGCACCTAAATTATGAAAATGCTCATAATGAAACTATATTAAATGGATTAGATATTGTCAGAAAGTTTATTAAAGATAAGAAGCGTGTATGTTATGGAGGAACGGCTATGAATATGATACTGCCTGAAGCGCTCCGATTCTACGATACGAATGTGGATCTACCTGATTACGACTTTTTTACACCAGATATGAATAAAGATGTAAAGGATTTAGTTAAAATACTAAAGGATGCAGGATTTGATAGCGTCTTCCATAAGGTTGGAATTCACGATGGTACGACTAAGGTACTTATAAATTTTACGGCAGTTGCTGATGTAACAAATATATCAGAATCAGTCTATAAAATTATTAAAAAGAGGGCATATGTTGTAGATAAAATTCATTATACGGACCCTGATATTTTACGAATGATGATGTATTTGGAATTAAGTCGTCCTAGAGGCATGGTATCTCGTTGGGAAAAAGTCTATGACCGTCTTAGATTGATTAATGAATGTTTTCCACCAATGCATACTAAAACTAGTACGCGAAAGGCAGTAAAATCATCATTGTTAAAGAAGATAGATAAAAATATTTATGATGAAATTATTAACTACTGTATTGATAATGAACGCGTATTATTTATAGGTCCCTTTGAACAATTTTATAGGGAAATAATTTCTGGAAAGACTCAGATGTTAAACATGGAAACCTTTAAGGATGTTATTGGAATATTTAGTTCGGATGTTGAAGGGGAGGCAGATAAATTACTAAAGTACATAGACAGTAGTAAATTTACGAAACATTTTCAAGCAGGAGATGGTGATATTATTCCAGAGTGCGTTGAAATTCGATGTGGTTCAACACCAATTATCTTAATTTTCAAAGAATATTCGTGCAACTCATACATATCATTTAATACATCAGACTCCAGAATAATACATATTGCATCTCTTGACACCATGATTACAACACTATACACAATTTCAATATATATGAAGAAGATAAAGAATATGATTCATGGTCTTGATAAAATAATTCCTAAACTGATTACGCATGTAGAAACTAACCGACTAATGAAAAAGCCACTTATACCAGCCTTTCCCTTAACATGTAAGGGCTATCAAAAGGGGTTTCCAACACTTCTAAAGGAGAAGATGCTTCGTAAAAAATTAATAGATGAAAAATACGTCTAATAAAATCATTAGAACTATAAAGTTAGATGAGCGAGGGTGGTAGATTAAGCAATAAAATGTACAGACAACAATGCACACAAAATCTTAATGCAATCGAAAAGGCGCGTATGATATATGGTGCAACATGTTCAGATGCATCATGTATTACAGAGAAACAGTACAGACAGGAAACCCCGAGAGAAAGTGATTATCTTCGAACAAAGATATGCATTCCACCTACAATTGGAACGTCATGTATAAATTCATCTAGTCTTACTCTGAAGAAGCAACAATGTGTAATAGATTATTCAACTGACCCCTTAGATCCTCTATTGCGATTTGCTCAATACAATCTTCCACCTATACCTCCGGCATGTCCACCAGAACGTACAGACATTTTAAATGCATTTTTACCCAAGGCGAGTACTAAATGTGTATTAGAAAATAGACCAATGCAATCCAGTGTTTAATCTTTTCAATAGATAGAAATGTCAACCACGAATTATACTTCATCCGACCTAACTCGTGTTCGTCGCGCCATGGCTCTTGCAGCCTTTAATACTGCGAATGCAGCTGCTGTGAATGCTGGTACAAGCGTACAAAGAGAGCAGGCAACTAGCCAAACACTTGATGTTGTAGTTGCGCGTAATCAGGGTATATGCTACTGCACTGGTGAGGGTCGTAATGGGGGTGCTGCTGGATGCGGATGCAATATAACAAGATAAAATATTACAGCCATGTACTTAAATTAAGTATCAAGCGGTAATCTAAAATTTAACATTTGACATCATAGCTGAAAGGTCATTAACATCTCTATTCTTCCTTTCTGGATACATGTTCATATAGACATCTTTTAGAGCATTTTTTATGGTTTCTGATATCTCAAGTTTATAGTCTTCATCGTCACTACCACGTACGGTCTCCAATTTACGATTCAATGTTCGTAAAAGCGTGTACGGGTCATTCCATATATCATTCTCATTTATTCCCTCAGATTCAGTGCTATTACTATTGTTACTATTATAGTCTATTTTACTATCACGTTGGAATTCGTAGTATAGAGTTTCTCCTAAGGATATAATTAATTTATCAACAAATTTGGAATTTTTTTCCTTAGAATCCCTTGGATATTTCAATAATTTCTTAATTAATCGTATAATTTTGAACAAAAAATCATTCGGGTCCATATCATCAGTGCTTATCAATTTATAAATTCTATTCTTGAAGTCTGTTTTGACATCTATCTTTTTGATAGTAGTATTCCGTTTTTTATTAACCTTCTTTGTGATTGCAGGTTTAAAAATTTTTACATCTGTCTTCAGAATTCTATCACCCTTCAGCATTTTCAAAACACTCGGAGAATATTTAACGCCTCCTTCCATGCCTCTCTAATAGGGTGTTAAAGATATTATTTATACTAATACTATTAACATGGAGAATGATATTGAAACAGGCTTGATAAACAATAAAAAAGATAGTAATACTTTAAGATATTACATTCATTTTTATTTAGGATTTTGTATTTTTATTTTAATTGTTTTATTTATTACGATGGTGATTCTAATATTAGTACGATTGAATATTCAGTGGTGATTTACTTCTTGGGAACAACCTTCTTGACAACCGTCTTGAGAACAGTCTTCTTGGGAACAGGAGCAGGAGGCTCCTCAAGGTCTTCATCCTCATCCTGAACCTGACTCTGGGCTGGCTGGAGAGCCTCCTCATCATCAATCTCATCATCAATCGCTGCAAACTGATTAGGCTTGTTGTGGGAAGGAACCGCGACAGGCTTTGCTACAGCACTTGCCTTTGCCGTTGTTCCCATTTCCTGATCCTCATCAAGGAAGGCAAATCCACGAATGCTGTCAGGAATCTTGTCAGCGCGAATCTGGAGAGCCTTCCAGCTCAAGCCGAACTTGCCGCCGGCAAACCAAACGCCGGTACACTGAATGAGTACAGTGAGGAATGCACGTTTTACAAGAACATCCTCAATGGGAACATCAGCCAATGAACGCTTCTTATCATCATAAACTGCAGTCTCAAACTTACCATCGCGCTTGCGGAGCTGAATCTTAAGAGTAGGAGGATATGGCTTGTTGTTGCCCTCTGCATCCTTTGAAAAGCGCAGGGAAGGAGTGTAAAACATCTTTACCATGTCACGATTCAGGTCAGCCTTAAACCAGGAGCGGCTGTTCTTCACACCCTGATCAATGATGAACTCATCAAGACTGTTAAGAGTGTTGTAGATGGCTGCAACCTTTGGGTTGGAGGAAGGGTCATCATAGCCACGAAGATTTAGTTCAATTGTGTACTTCGGAGGAGCACCAGGAACCTTATCAAAGACGGATAGACCAAAGGGGGTCTCAAGTGAACCGATCTGCATAACAAGAGCACGTGACTCATAGTTTAGATACGCTTGCTTTCCACCTGATTCCAGCATCTTCAAAGGTGAAATCGTAAGATTGGACACACTGAAACTTGAGGTAGATACTACAGATGACATTATAAACTTGTAATAATAGGTACCGACTAGAAAATATGGAGTCTCAATTTTATTTTATTCCGAGCGGTTCATCAATTTAAGTTCTAAATGATAAAAAGAAAATGGCTATGTCACAAGGAGAACGCATTAGGCGCATTCAAGAAGAAAACACGTTATATATTTCCCGTATGAAGGTCCGTGATTCAAGTGAGCTCACTCATATTCGTAGGGCACAGGCATCAGGAGCTGTAGTTCCTAGAAGCATATCGTCGGTGCAGGATGTTGCTGGATGCGCACGAAATGTTCAAATAGAGGGAAAGGGTACTAATATGGAATATGGCAGTGTTCTTCGTGGAGCTGAGAATTCCGCTATATGTGGAGGTGTGCAAGAAACAAACCAGTATCTGGCACTAGTAACCTATGTTCCTGCGCCCTGTTATGACCGTTCAAAACCCCCATTTGCTCAACAGGATTTAACAGTATCAACGATGGTCTATGTACCTCCATGCACTGTCTCCGGGTCTGAACGATACTTTCCAATAATCAATGACACAACATGTGTATATGACCGTGTAATTACACCATCTGGTTAATTACTCTAAAATTGAAGGTTAATTCCCCTCATTCTATTAGTAAAAATGGGGAATGTATGCACAAAGAAAGAAACTGTACCTGTCGTTTCGTATTCATATTATAGTATTAGTATTAAATACTATATTATAAATGAAGATGATAGTATAAGCCCAGAATCTGCAAACAAAGAAGGGCTTGATATATGTTATAGAAAAAGTACGTGGATGAAATATTTAAACGACCTCTATAAGGATATTGATATTCCCTCGAACTCAATCACATCCCTTTCAGTAAAGGTTACAAAGATGTTTGATTCCATCTACAATATAGAATTACAGTGGATGGCACCAACGATTAATATATATACATTAAATACTACACTAAAGTGTGTATATCCTACACTAAAGTATAAAATTATTAATAGGAGTTTGAAGGGAATATGTATCTTTAGTCTTATTACGGAAGATCCCTCTGTAGTTCTATAAGAGTTCTTAGACCCTCACATTGATTGCATAAATCGTCTACTCTGTTAGGAATATGCAGCCATGATTTGTGCATTCCAAAGGAATAATCATTGTATATCTGCTCAATGGAAAATTCTCGTGCTTCATCCCTTGTAGGCTTTTTTCCTCCAACACTTTTACAATGTACTGAATAAAACTGGTCTTCGTATGGTCCATCGTATGGTCCAAAGGTATCTAATATCTTTAGCATGGTGGAACGCTTTCTAAGTGAAAGCCCTCCGTTTCCTACATCTAACCACTCCCATGGCCAGGGTGCTCCCACGTAATCATAATCCATAAATTTATAGATGAGATTTCTGTATTTAGGGTTTATCATAGAATCGGTTTGAAATACTAGGAAGGTCTCTGTAGGAATAGCCTCTATAAACGAGCGAGTTGTAAGAATTTTACTGTATTCAGATGAAGTTAATAAATTTTCAACCACCAAATTTTTTACAGAAATTCGTGATGCGTATTCCTGCAAATTATTCTGAATAATTTCCTCTAACCACTCTCTATTTTTTGTCCCATGATAGACTATAATTTTCCAACGATCATCCAAATTATCTAAAAAATTTCTTAAAACAAACTCAAGCGCAGCATGTTTTCTAGGTTCTAATATTATGGCTGTATACATATGCGTATATTGATACTCCGTTTTAGACCTAGTTCTAGCAAGTTCTAAAGAGCCCTCTCAATACATCGGGAAGTCTGTTAATAATAACAAAGCCCTCTGATATATTAAGAATATTACGGAGATAATCGTCTAAATCAATGAAATCGCCGAAATACAGGTTATTGATTTTTGCATAAGACAATAATGAGTTTATTGCTCCCTTTTCAGAAATACGCCCATCCTTTGTTAAATTTTCTGAGCCACATAGTTCAACA
>Ga0209358_10004363_pt1 | contig 10165 bp, 8 predicted proteins | sample LauGreFa1BDMLBSN_2_FD_187574 | JGI IMG/M metagenome (GOLD analysis project Ga0209358, IMG submission 187574) | Freshwater lake microbial communities from Lake Michigan, USA - Fa13.BD.MLB.SN (SPAdes) (version 2) | ecosystem: Environmental > Aquatic > Freshwater > Lake | place: Lake Michigan, USA...
GCGTCAGGACGCCGCGGCGCAGGCCGTTGGGGTCGCCCGGCATCTTGAGCGCCTCGACGTCGACTTCGATGCGGAGGAAGGGGGCGCCGGGCGCGGAGAGGTCGGTCGTGGGCCGGAAGGAGGCCGTCTTGCCGTTGTGGGCGTCAAGCGCCGCGCCCAGCTTGGCGCGGTTGCCGACGAGCGCGGTGTCCGCGGAGACGAAGACGATCAGGGTAGGGTCGGCCTTCGTCACGGTCCGTTCCTTGCCGTCGAGGGAGCTTCCCAGTTGGTCGACGTCCCACCCGGTGAAGGCGCCCAGGGCGATGGCGTCGACCTTGGCCGACTTCGCGTAGGCCTCGATCTTGGCGACGTCGAAGCGGCCGCGCAGCACGCCGGCGAACTGCGGGCTCTTCGGGTCGACGCCCGGGTAGAAACCCACGACGACGTCGTTCAGGTCCTTCTCGAAGTCGAAGCCCAGCTTCTCCTTGAACGCCCGGAACGTCGGGTTGGCGCGGATGTCGTCACCGAAGGCCTTGTCCAAGGTCTGTCCGAACTTGCTTTCGTCGAGCGAGCGGACGCCGAGGTGGAAGAACCCGCCGATCTCCGCCGCGGGGACGCCCTTGGTGTCGACGGCTTGGGCGGAGGGGAGGCCGAGGGTCAGGGCGGCGAGGAGCAGGAGGGGCTTCATGGTGGTCCCGAGGAATTAATCCTTCCCGCGCGACCGCTCCAGCACATTCCCAACAAAAAGGGCGCCCGGTGGGCGCCCTTTTGACGTCGGTCAAACGGCCTTACTTCGTCGTCGCGCCGACCGGCTTCTTCTTGCCGCCGCTGGCCTTGACCGCCGGGGAGCCGGGGGCGGCGCCGCCTTGGGCTTCCATCTGCTTCTCGGCGATGTCCATGATCTGGGAAATCATACCGATGAGTTTTTCGGTCTCGAGCGAGATGGTCATCACGGCTTGGTTGCCGCTGACGCTGAGGGGCTGGATGCCGGCGACCAGGTCGGCCCCCATCTTCTTGATGGCTTGCTGTTCGGCGGGTTCGGCCGGGTCGATGGCGAGGAGGAGCGGCGCGGCGGCGAGGAAGCCCTGGATCTGCTGGCCGCTGGTCTTGGCCTTCTCGGCGGAGGTGAAGTTGGCGGCGATCTTGTAGACCTGGTTGGGGCCCTTCTCGCCGAAGGCCATCGCGGCGCTGGCGAGGCCGACCTGCTCGAGTTCCGGGGTCGACGGCAGGCGCGCCATGTTGACGGAGAAGAAGCCGTAGGCCTTACCGGTCTCGGCGACGAAGGTCTTGTGCTCCGCGCTGAGGGCGTAGGCCGGGGTCTTGCCGGCGAGGCTCGCGAAGCAGTTGGCGGCGTCCTTGGGCTGGACGATCACGACGGTCGCGTCGTCGACGACGAAGAGTCCGAGCTGGAAGCTGTCGGGACCGTCGGCCTGCGGCTTGGCATTGGGGTCGGCGACCGCGGCGAAGAACTGCATCGCGTTCCAGCCGGTCTTGCCGCCGGCCGTGAGCGTGGCGATGCCGCGCTTCTTGCCGAAGGCTTCGACCTTCTTGGGGTCGACCTTGACGTGGAGGATGGCGGCGCCCGAGAAATCCGGGGCACCATTGGCGCCGTTGCGGATGTTCAGGCCGAGGGCGAAGGAGTTCTTCGTGTCGTTGGTGTCGACGCCGAACTCGTCGCGCAGGATCTTGTCGTAGTTCGGCTGGCCCGCCGGGCCGGCGGCGGCGGCCTTGAGCGAAATCTTCTCGGCGCGTTCGCGCAGGGCCTTCATCGCGGGCGAGCTGTTGATCTGCAGGCCCGTGGTCGGGGCGGTCACCAGGACGATGGCGGCGTCGGCGGGGATGCCGCGGGTGTCGAACTGCTGGGCCGGCAGGGCGGCGCCGGCGGTGGCCAGCAGGGAGGCGAGGAGGAGGCGCATGTTGGGGGCTGTCCCTTGGGGTTAAATGCTTGGGGTCCATTGGCTAGCCCAAACCGAAGGAACGGCCTCATTTTAAGGCGAAAGCCGCCCCTCTGAGGCTTCGGGGCACAAAAAAGGGGCGTCTTTCGACGCCCCTCAAAGGTGCTAGTGAATCCGGGGATTAGTAGCCGCCGCGATCGCCGCCGCCGAAGCCGCCGCGATTGCCGCCGCCGAAACCACCACGACGCTCGCCGCCGCCGAAGCCACCGCGGCTGCCGCCGCCGAAGCCACCACGGTCGCCGCCGCCGAAGCCGCCACGGCGTTCGCCACCGCCGAAGCCGCCGGAGCGGGGACGGTCGCCACCACCGAAGGAGGGACGTTCTTCACGGGGACGAGCCACGTTGACCTTCAGGGGACGACCCATGAAATCGACGTTCTCGGTCTTGGCGATCGCATCCTGAGCCTGCTGGGCGTTGCCCATGGTCACGAAGGCGAAGCCGCGGGGACGACCCGTGAACTTGTCCATCATGACTTCCACGGAGACCACTTCGCCCGCTTGGGAGAAATGAGCGCGGATGTCGGCTTCGGTTGCGGCCCAGGGCAGATTGCCCACGAACAGTTTGTTTTCCATATCTTTTGTTTTGCTTGGTTTACCTTCACCGCATTGCCCGTTTCCGACCTTCGGATTTCGATTTGCCGTCTTAGCGACCGTCAACTCACCGGATTCTTGCGGGGCTTGCCTCTTACTTTGGTTATTTTCCGAGACAAGCCTGACCACTGATAAGGTACATTAGCGGCCGGAGGGCAAGTTTATTCACAATAGGGGTCATCCTCCAGCTCGGCATTGACTCCCTTACCCCTCGTAAAGAGGCTGTTTTCATGAGCCAAGCGTTGACTCCCGCGCAGATCGAGGCGGCCTTGGCCGGCTTGAATGGCTGGGGTCTGGATGGTTGCAAGTTGTTGAAGTCCTATGAGTTAAAGGATTTCAAGGCCGCCTTGGCTTTCATCAACCAGGTGGGGGCCGTCGCCGAGGCGCAGGACCATCACCCGGAAATCCATAACTCCTGGAACCGCGTCACCCTCCGGCTTTGCACCCATGACGCGGGCGGCCGCCTCACCGAGAAAGATTTGACCCTCGCCCGGGCCATCCAATCCATCCCCCTCCCGTGATCGACCCTGCCGACGCCATCGAAGCGCTCCTGGACGAGCTGAAGCGGCAGCGTGCCGCCGGGGTGACCAAGGTCAGCGTCTCCCCCGAGTCGCTGGAGTTCCTGCGCAAGGTCTCCGGGACCGCCGGCCCATCCGCCGCCGCCGCGAAGCCCGTGGCGAACGATTCCCGGCGCGTGGAGTCGCCCGTGGCCGCCTTCACCGCGTCCGCCCAAGCCGCGCGTCCCGCCACCCCCGCCCGCCCGACCCCGGTCGTGGTCACTCCCGCGGCCGCCCCGGTCGCCCCGATCCCCGAGCCCCCGGTCGTGACCTTGCCCGCCGGCGACAAGGTCGCCCGCCTCGCGGCGTTGCACGCCTTGATCGCACAGTGCCCCGAGACGCGGCGCCACCTCCTGCCGGGACACCGCCCGGTGCTCGGCCACGGCTCCGTCGACGCCCGGATCTTCTTCGTCGGCGAAGCCCCGACGCTCGAGGAGGCCGAGGCCGGCCGGCCGTTCGTCGGCGCCTCCGGCGAACTGCTGCGCAAGATCCTCGCGGCCGGCCTCATCGGCGAGGAACTCACCTACCTGGCGCCGGTCATGGGCTGGAGGCCGGAACCGCCGACCGTCCATGGCAAGCGTCCGCCCAACGCGCGCGAGCTCGCGTTCAACCTCCCTTACCTGCGCGCGCAGATCGAGGTCGTCCGCCCGCAGGTGATCGTCGCCCTCGGGGCCCAGGCCTGCGAAGCCCTGCATCCCGGCGGCCCGCCCATCACGCAGGCCCGCGGCAAGTGGCTCGACTACCAGGGCATCCCGTTGCTGCCGACCTTCCACCCGAACTACCTCCTGCACAATCCCTCGGCCACGGCCAAACGGACGGCGTGGGAGGACTTCCTGCTGGTGATGGAGCGGGCGGGCCTGCCGATCTCGGACAAGCAGCGCGCCTACTTCCTGCCGAAGTGATCAGCGGACGGAATCGCTGAGGCGACGCAGCGCGAAGGCGAGCACCTGCGAATTGCGGCCGCTGGCCTGGAGCGCCTTGCGCCGCTCGGCCGGCAGGTCGGACGCCGCGGCGGGGACGAACCCGCAGGCCGACTGGAAGAAGCCCTGCGTCTGCGTCGTGAGCGCGAACAGCTTCTTGGCGCCGAGCTGCTTGGCGCGGCGCTTGGCGAACTCGACGAGTTTCCGGCCGACGCCGCGGCCATGGTAGAAGGGCTGCACGTAGACCGCGCCGAGCTCCATCGACTTGCCGTCGGCGTAGGGGCGCAGGGCCGCGCAGCCGATGATGCTGTCGTCGATCTCGTAGACGTAGAAGTCCGCGTAGCCCTGCTCGATCTGCTGGCGCGTGCGGGCGACGAGCGCGTCGGTCTTGGCGCCGTGCTTCGCGAGGTTGTAGAGGGCCTGGGCGTCCTTCTTCTTCGCCTGGCGGATGCGGTCGTAGTCGTTGGCGTGGACCATCGTGCCGAGGCCGACCTTGTCGAAGATCTCGGTCAGCAGGCAGCCGAAGACGCGGCCGTCGAGGATGTGGGCGCGCGGGACCTCCTCGTCGAGGGCCTTGGCGGCCTGGACGGCCTTGCTGCGGATGCGCGGGTCGAGCTTGGCGTTCTTGTCCGCCAGCAGCCGCTTGAGGTCGTCCTCGGGGAGGTTCAGCTGCACGACGCCGTCGACCTGCAGGCCGCTGAAGGGCGTGAGGTAGATGAGCTTCGAGGCGCCGAGCGCGACGGCCAGCTCCATCGCGAGGTGGTCGCTGTTCACGCGCAGCGACTGGCCTTCGCGGTCGCAGACGATCGGCGTGACCAAGGGCAGGAGGTCCTGCGCGAGCATCGACTTGAGGATGGCCGCGTCGACCTTCTCGACCTTGCCGGTGTAGAGGTGGTCCACGCCCTTGAGGCGCCCCACCTTGGTCGAGCGGACGGCGTTGGTGATCGCGCAGCGCAGCCCGGCCTGGGAGAGGTGCTCGAGCACGGACTGCGACACGAGGGCGGAGGCCTCGCGGGCCAGCGACATCGTGGCGGCGTCGGTCGGGCCCTCGCCCTGGACGTCGGACAGCGCGATGTTGTGCTCGCCGGCCAGGCCGACCAGCTGCTGGCCGATGCCGTGGACCAGCACGACCTTGATCGCGAGGCTGCGGAGCACGGCGATGTCCGTCACGATGTTCGCGAAGTTCTCATGGGCCACGATCGAACCGTCGACCGCGATGACGAACACGTGGTCGCGGAACATCGGGACGTAGCGGAGGATTCCCCGCAGGTCGGTGGGCTTCATGGCGCGCTCGCGCTGGCTGGACATGCCAATCCTTATGGACTCCGCGCGGGCGGGGGCAATACTGATGCGTCATGCCGAGGAACGCCCGCGCCGCCGCCGTGCCGCCCGACCTGCGGGAAGGGATCGACGCCTTCCTCGGCCACCTGTCGCTGGAGCGCGGCCTGGCCAAGCTGACCGTCGCCGCCTACGAAGGGGACCTGCTCGCCTTCGCCGCCCACTGCGGCCGCGCCGGGCAGACGCGCTGGGCCGACGTCGGGCTCGCCCAGGTCGACGCCTGGGTGCGGGCCCTCGACCGCCGCGGCCAGGCCCCGGCCTCGCTCGCCCGCCGGCTGTCGGCGGTGCGATCGTTCGCCCGCCACCTCGTCCGCTCCGGGGTGCGTCGCGACGACTTCACCGAACTGGCCCGCGGGCCCAAGTTCCGCCGGCGCCTGCCGGGCCTGATCAGTCCCGCGGAGGTCGCCCGCATCGTCACCGCGCCGGACGCCGCGACCCCGCAGGGCCTGCGCGACCGGGCGATGCTCGAGCTGATGTACGGCTCGGGCCTGCGCGTCTCCGAACTCTGCGGCCTGGACCTGCAGGCCATCGACGAGGAGTCCGGCGTCGTCCGCGTCCGCGGCAAGGGCTCCAAGGATCGGCTCGTGCCCGTCGGCGAGACTTCCCTCGTGGTCCTCCGCGCCTACCTCGCGGCCGGCCGGCCCGCCCTCGTCCGCCCGCGCACGGGAAGCGCGCTGTTCCTCAGCGCCCGCGGCGTGGCCATCTCGCGCAAGACCTTCTGGCTCGCCGTCAAGCAGGCCGCGGCGCGCGCGGGGCTGCCGGCCTCGGTCAAGCCGCACCTGCTGCGCCACGCCTTCGCCACGCACCTGCTGGCGGGCGGGGCGGACCTGCGCTCGATCCAGGAGATGCTGGGCCACGCCGACATCGCGACGACCCAGATATACGCCTCCGTCGAGCGCTCGGCCCTGGCCGACGCGCACCGCCGGCACCACCCGCGCGGGCGGAAGGCCTAGAAGAGCATCACCACGCCGAGGGCGAGGATCGCGGCGCAGAGCGCGCCGACGAGGAAGCGCGTCCCGGCCGGCACGGCCAGCGGGGCGAGCTCGTCGCCGTCCTCGGTCGGGCGGATGAACGCTTCGCGGAGCAGCGAGAAGTAGTAGTGGATGCTGAGGGCCACGCCGACGAGGGCGACGCCGAGGACCCACCAGAGCTTGGCCTTCACCAGCAGGCCGAGGATGATGAGCTTGGCCACGAAGCCGACCGAAGGCGGGATGCCGGCCAGCGAGCCGATGCCGAAGCCGAGCGCGGCGGCCAGCACCGGCGAGCGGCGCAGGAGGCCGCGCAGGCCGAGGAGGGGACGGTCATGGTCCTCCGCGGCGGGCAGGCTGACGAGCGCGGCCGAGGTCAGGAAGGTGCCGAGGATGTAGGCATAGAGGTAGAAGTAGATCGCGTGCTCGGCCGAGATCGCCAGGCCGCCGATGGTCTCGAAGTGGACGTTGGGCGCGATCACGGCGACGGCGATGGCCGCCAGCAGGAAGCCGGCGTGGGCGACGCCGGAGAGCGCGAGCGTCCGCTTGACGTCGGTCGCGGCGAGGGCGGCGAGGTTGCCCGCCAGCAGCGTGAGGATCGCGAGGCCGGCGAGCAGCGGCCCGAGCTTCGCGCCGAGGGCGGCGAAGGGACCGGTCACGAGCACGAAGAGGGCGAGGGCGCCGGCGGCCTTGGAGGCGGTGGCCAGCAGGGCGGTCGTCGGCGTCGGGGCGCCCTGGTAGACGTCGGGGATCCAGGTGTGGAAGGGGAAGGCGCCGAGCTTGAAGGCGGCGCCCGCGAACACCAGGGCCACGCCCACGAGCGTGAGCGGGTTGACGTTGCCTTGGGCGGCCTGCAGGGCCGCGGCGATGTCGGCGAAGCCGAGCGAGTCGTTGGTCGGGGTGGCCAGGGAACCGTAGATCAGGACGATGCCCATCAGCAGCAGCGCGGAGCTGAGCCCGCCCGCGACGAGGTACTTGACGCCGGCCTCGAGCGACGCGGCGCTGCGGCGCAGGTTGCCCACGAGCACGTAGAGGCCGACGGCGGCGGTCTCCAGGGCCATGAAGAAGACCACGAAGTGGTTGGCGCGGGCGAGGAGCATGAACGCCGCGGTCACGATCAGCAGCACGTGGTGGTAGTCCGCCACCGAGACGCCGCGGTCGCGCAGGAACCGGCCGGCCAGGAGGCTCGTGCCGAGCGCGCAGGCGAGGAAGACCAGCCGGACCGACTCGCTGTTCTCGAGCTGCACGCGCAGCAGGCCACGGAAGGCCGGGAGGCCGTCCGCGCCGGTGAAGAAGCTGGCCGGGAAGTTCTCGGCGCCGTGGGGCAGGTTCCAGGCCGTCCCGGACGTCAGCGACATCACGAGGACGAGCAGCAGGCCGACGCGCGCCGTGGCGGGCTGGAGCCAGCGTTGGGCGGGCGGCAGCAGCAGCGCCTGGAGCAGGCACAGCAGGGCGAGGCCGGCGACGGCGATCTCGGGGAGGATCGACAGCCAATCCGCCGCGCGCGGGGCGAGCGTCTTGAAGGCGGGGTCGATGTTGGCGAGCAGGGAAGTCATCGAGCGGAAGGGGCGGGGGCGGCGGGCAAGGTCTCAGCCACGTTCTTGGCGATGTCCTTGCAGTAGTCCTGGGTCTGCGAGGTCACGAGGCCCGGCTGGAAGCCGATGAGGAGCGAGGCGCCCAGCAGGAGGAGGGCGGCGAGGCGCTCGGCCCAGCCCAGGTCGGCGACCGGGGCGACGGCGAGGCGCTGCTGCAGGGCGGCGGTGGGCTCGCCGTAGAAGGTCGCGGCCACGGCGCGGAGCGCGTACACGGCGGAGATGACCACGGTCGAGGCGACGGCGGCCTGGAGCCACAGGGACTGGTCGCGCAGGGCGAGGAACACGCCGATCTCGCCCCAGAAGTTGCCGAAGCCGGGCAGGCCGATCGAGGCCATCGTCGCGGCGACGAAGAGCGCGGCGAGCACGGGCGCCTGCTTGGCCAGGCCGCCGAGCTCGTCGAGCCGGTAGGTGCCGGCGCGGGCCCGCACGCCGTTGGCGAGCAGGAAGAGCGCGGCGCAGGAGAGGCCGTGGGCCACCATCAGGAAGAGCGCGGCGGCGACGCCGTCGGGGCGGCCGGTCACGCCCGTCACCCAGAGGCCGAGGAAGATCGGGCCCATGTGGGCGACGGAGCTCCAGGAGAGCAGTTCCTTCAGGTCGCGCTGGGCCAGGCAGATCAGGCCGACGAGCACGACGTTCGCGAGGGCGGCCACGAGGAACCAGTCCGCCAGCGCGCCGTGGGCGCCGCCGAGGGTGTTGAGGGTGACGAGGATGATGCCGTACAGGCCGAACTTCTTGAGGGCGCCGGCGTGCAGCATCGAGGCGGGCGTGGGCGCGGCGGTGTAACCGGGGGCGGCCCAGGAATGGAACGGGAAGAGCGACGCCAGCACGCCGAAGCCGAAGAGCGTGAGGCCCACCGCGGCGGCGGGGACGACGCGCAGGTCGAGGGTGTTGAGCAGTTCGCTCCAGGTGGAGGTGTAGCCCGTCTTGGCGGCGCCCAGCACGAGGAGGAGGCCGGCGAGCGAGACCATCGCGCCGACGGTGAGGTAGATCGCCATCTGCATGGCGGCCGGCCGGCGACCCGCGCCGCCCCAGAAGAGCGTGAGCAGGAAGGTCGGGATGAGGGCGAACTCGTGGAAGAAGTAGGCGCCGAGCACGCTGGTCGTGCCGAAGGTGCCGAGCGTGCCGCCGAACATGAAGAGCAGCAGGCCGAGGTAGGTGTTGCGGCGTTCGACCTCCTGCACGAGGGCCTTGATGCCCGCGGCGAGGCCGACGACGGCGGTCATCAGGAAGAGCGGCGCGCTCAGGCCGTTGAGGCCGAAGTCGAAGCCCCAAGGGGAGCCGGTGGAGGTCAGCTGCTGGTACGCGGCCTTCTGGCCGGGCCACGGCGCGACGAGCCAGACCCCGAGGACCAACGGGAGCAGGAAGCCGGCGCAGGCGAAGCCCGAGGCGAAGCCGGCGGGCAGGCGGCGGCCGGCGAGCAGGACCAAGCCCGCCACGATCGGGGTGTAGACCGCGACGGCCGCGAGGTTGGCGTGGAGAAAGTCGAGGGAGTCCATGGGTCAGCGGGCGAGGAAGTACCAGGCCAGGAGAAGGGTGCCCACGACGAGGCTGAGGGCGTAGAGGCGGGTCTGCCCGCGGTGCAGGGCCCGGCCCGTGAGGTAGCCGAGGACGGCCGGCACGCCGGCGCCGAGCCAGCGCACCGCCACGCCGTTGATCAGGAGCAGGTCGAGGAAGGCGAGGAATTCGGAGAGGCGCCGCTGCACGCGGTCCACGTACCAGCCGTAAACCGTGTCCATCCAGCGGAACTCGAGCACGCCGTAGAAGCGCGGCAGGTCGGCGCGCAGGCTGTCGACGCCGGCGGTCCGGCCGTAGTAGCGGAAGGCGAGGGCGCCGAGCGCCAGCGCGGCCAGGCCGACGAGCGTGGCGGCCGAGGTGGCGTGGAAGGCCATCGCGTGCAGCGGCTCGGCGACGCGGGCGAGGGCGGCCGCGGGGATGAGCGCGTCGGCGGCGAAGCCGGCGGCGACGGAGAAGCCGAGGCCGAGGACGACCAGCGGGGCCGTCATGGTCCAGGGCGACTCATGGGCGTGGTCGGCGGCCTCCGAGTTGGCCGGGCCGAAGAACACCAGGCGCACCATGCGGGCGCTGTAGAGGCAGGTCGCGACGGCGGCGAGGCCGAGCAGCGCGAAGAGGTAGAGGTTGCTCGCGTGGGCGGCCTCGAGGATCGCGTCCTTGGAGTACCAACCGGCGAGGAAGGGCACGGCGCAGTTCGAGAGCGTGGCGGCGACGAACGCGGCCGTGGTGACGGGCATCTTCCGGGCGAGGCC
>Ga0209358_10004364_pt1 | contig 10161 bp, 10 predicted proteins | sample LauGreFa1BDMLBSN_2_FD_187574 | JGI IMG/M metagenome (GOLD analysis project Ga0209358, IMG submission 187574) | Freshwater lake microbial communities from Lake Michigan, USA - Fa13.BD.MLB.SN (SPAdes) (version 2) | ecosystem: Environmental > Aquatic > Freshwater > Lake | place: Lake Michigan, USA...
AATATGCAAGGCCTGTGACGGACGGATTTTTAAGGTCAGCGCCGGCGCAAAAGGCGCGCTCGCCAGCGCCGGTTAGGACCACGACCCGCACAGAAGAGTCAGTTTCGATCTGGGTCCAGATTTGTTGCAGCCGTGCTTCGGTTGCCAGGTCGACCGCGTTCATGGCCTCAGGGCGCGACAGGGTGACCGTCGCGACATGGTTTGCGATGTGCAATTCAACGGTCATGACATCTGCTCGCCGGTTTGCACGAGATCCAGGATCTCTTGGGTATGCTGCCCCAGCCTAGGCGGTGCCCGGCGCAAGGTCACGGGCGCGGCGGACATTTGGATCGGGCTACCGACAAAGCGGACCGTTTGCCCTTCGCCCGGGCCCTCCATCAAGACATTATTGTGCAGGGTCTGCGGGTCCACCAAGGCCTCACGCAGGTCGCGCACAGGTGCGCACAGCAGGTCTTGCTCCTCCAGCCGCTCTAGCCAATGCTCGCGCGTGTTGCTGGCAAATTTGTCGCGGAACATGGCCTGCAACTCTGGCTTATTGCGAAACTGCTGATTAAGATTGCAGAAGCGTTCGTCGGCCGACAGGTCTTCCAGGGCCAGTGCCCGGCAGATGTCTTGCAAGGGGTTGGCTTTGAACGCCCCCACCAGCACCAATGGGCCGTTTTGGGTTTCAAAAACGCCAGACAAGGGCATTGCCGCCCAGTTCACCTCGGAGTCGGCCATCATGATCATCGCGGCTTCTTGCATCTGCATGGCGAGCATGGAGTTGTACAAGGAGACGCTGACTTTCTGACCCACGCCCGTGCGTGCCCGGTGCAGCAATGCCAACAAAATGCCTTGAACCATGTGCATGCCGGCCGAGTAGTCGGCCAGCGCCGTGGGGTAGACCGATACCGGCACAGAATCGTTGGCCCGGCGCGCCATCACGCCACTCATGGCTTGCGCCAGCACATCCTGCCCTCCCTTGTGGGCATAGGGGCCGCTTTCGCCATAACCGGTGCCCACGGCATAAATGATGCGCGGGTTGATCTTTTGGCAGTCTTCAAACCCCAAGCCCATGCGCTCCATCACGCCGGCGCGGAAATTATTGACCACGACGTCAGCATCGGCGATCAGAGCTTTGACGGCCGCCATTTGGCCGGCGTCGCGCAGGTCCAGTGCGGCGCTGCGTTTGTTGCGGTTGAGGCTGCAAAAAATCGGGTTGTCGGCACCGTGCACCGGCTCGAAGGTCGAGCGGCTCAAATCCCCCGCACCTTTGCGCTCGATCTTGAGAATGTCTGCGCCATAGTCGGCCAACATCTGGGTGCACACCGGCCCCATCATCACCTGCGTGAAATCAACCACCCGCACGCCACTTAAAGGCAGGTCGGCAGGGTTTGGGTTTTGCTGTGTCATAGAGCCTCCAACACCTGATCATTAACCGCCAATGCGGCCGCCAGCGCCGGCACGTCGGCATTGCGCCCGACTTGATCGCCAGGGTCTGCCCCCTGAGCACGCAGGGTTTTTTGAAGCTGAGGCACGTTGACTTGCCGGACACTGACGCCTGCCTGGACTGCCATGGCCGCAGCAATGCCTGCAGCTTCGCCCATCGCCATACAGGGCGGTATTTCACGCGAGATTTTCTGGGCTTGCGAGGTGACTGAGTAGTGGCGACCAGCAACCAACAGGTTGTCGACACCTTGCGGCAACAGCACCCGGTACGGCATGTAGTAGTCACGGCCACGCGCAATGCTGTCGGCAAAGCGGGTGCGTTGTGACAGGTCTTCTTTGGTCAGGACGTACTCCCCTTCAAGCAGCCTGGTTTGTCGCACACCGGTTTGCGGTGCCACATCAATGACATGGCATTTTTCGAACCCTGGCAGCCTTCCGCGAATGAAGTCGACCAGGCTGTGAATATGCTGACGGCCCTGGATTTCAGCCCGGGTCAGGTCTTCGACCTTCTGCCCGTCCAGCCCCGCCATGTGCGGGCAGTTGCACCAGACCACGCCTGGGATGGGTGTCTTGAGCCACCAAAGCCCCCAGGATCCACCCAAAAGCTTCTTGATTTGTCGATCCAGTGCGGCGTAGGCCTCGGGCTCCTCAGCCTCGTAGCGCTCAGCGGCCTCGGTGTCCACGTTACCCAGGCGAAAGACCGTGGTCATGATGTAGTTGCCGCCGGTATGCGGTGCGCCTGCCGAGGCGGCAACATCGAGGTCGCCAGTGGCATCAATGACCACCTGGCCCAGGATGGCTTGCGGCCCGCTCTTGCTTTCGCAGACCACGCCGCGCACTTTGCCGTCCTCAACCAGGGTGTGCGAGAACCAGGAGTGCAGCCGCAACTCAATGCCGGCCTCTCGCACCATGTCCAGTGAAACCCGTTTCCAGCCGTCCGGATCAAAAGCGGCCGCAAAACAGATGGGGTGCGGTGACTCGTGGGTGTGGAAGTCAAAGGTGCCGTAGCGGTACCAGCGCTTGCGCGAAGCCTCGTCATAACCCCATTCGTTAGCGCGCGGGTACAAGGCCAGTTTCATGGCAGCCAGGCGCTCGATCATGGTCTGGCAAGTGCCGCGGACCGAGACTTCCTGCAGGTGGTTGTCCCACATGTCGTCCAGGACCAGCACCATGCCCCCAGAGGCCAGGCCGCCCAGGTGGTTGTAGCGCTCAAGCAGCGTCACGCTTGCGCCATTGCGAGCCGCCGCCAAAGCTGCGGATACACCGGCGGGGCCGCCGCCCACCACCACCACATCGGCGCGGGACGCCACCTTTACCTGGCGACCAGGCTGGTACACCGTGTCAATCAAACTGCTCATACTCACCTTGAAAAATGGACCACCCAGCGGGCGATCAGTGAACGTGTTGGGGCTGCCATCTCACGAGCCAGCGCTCCAGCAAGGCGATGATCAGGAAGAAAGATCCCGACAAACACGCGCTCATGACAATGGCCGAATACAACAGGGCCGAGTCAAAGTTGTAGGTGGCTTGAAGAATCAAAGCGCCGATGCCCTGTGTCGAGCCGATCCATTCCCCCACCACGGCACCAATGACTGACATGGAGGCAGCAATACGCAAGGCAGAAAAAAGGTAGGGCAATGAGCTGAATAGCCTCAGTTTGAAGAAGACCTCGGTCTTGCTGGCCGACAGCACCCGCATTAGCTCCATTGCCTGGGGGTTGGCAGCGTCCAGGCCGCGCACCATATTGACAAGGGTGGGGAAAAAGCAAACCAGTGCAGCGATGGCAATTTTTGGCTCCACGCCATTGCCCATCATCAGCACCAGAACAGGCGCCTTGGCAACGATCGGAATCGCGTTCAACATCAATGCGACCGGAAAGAAAATATCGTTCAAGGTCTTGTTATGCACAAACACCGTAGCGATCAGTATCGCAACCAGATTGCCCAGCAAAAACCCGCCAGCGGCCTCAAGTGCAGTGGGGATCAGGTTGTCCAGCAGAATGGCCCGCTTGGCGTACAGGGTGTTGAGCACCATGAAGGGAGATGGCGCGATAAAAGGCTTGACCTCAAAGCCCACCACGATGGCCCACCAGCCAAACAGCAACACGAATACGCCCAGCGCGGGCAGCAGGCGTGCGCGCCAGCGTTTGCGCTTGAGCGACAGCCGATGCGCGATGGCACCTGCATCCGTTTCCAGCAGGTCTGCTGATGGTGCCCGTGCAGATGTTGTCATGATGATTCCATCAACATATTTCAAGTATTCGCCGCAGGCGGGCCGTGATTTGCACAAACTCCGGGGTCTCGCGAATGTCCAATCGACGGTCTGCTGGCAGTGAGATCGGAACGATTTCCTGGACCCGCCCCGGATTAGCTGCCAGCATCATCACGCGTTGGCCAAGAAAAGCGGCCTCGTGGATGCTGTGCGTGACGAACAAGACGGTCATGCCAAGCTCGCGCCAGACCCGCAGCAACTCTTCGTTGAGGCGGTCTCGCGTGATTTCGTCCAGCGCACCAAAGGGCTCGTCCATCAGAAGAATGCGTGGGTTGGTGACCAGTGCCCGCGCAATCGACACACGTTGACGCATGCCGCCCGACAGTTCGTGTGGATAGGCGCGTTCGCTGCCCTTGAGGCCAACCAGCGCCAGCAGCTCACGCGGGCTCGCGCGGCTGGCTGGTGCGGCGCCAAACTTGGCTTTGGCGATCTCTAGTGGCAACTCGACATTCTCCAAGGCGGTGCGCCATGGCAGCAAGGCTGCATCCTGGAACACGAAGCCAATGTCCCGCCGAAGCCGGGCCGCTTCCGGCCCCACCCCCAGCACCTTGATTGACCCGGCGCTGGGTGGAATCAGATCGGCGACAACCCGTAGAAATGTGGATTTGCCGCAACCCGAAGGCCCTAACAGGCTGATGAATTCGCCCGCTTCGACGTCCAGATCGACGCCTTTGAGCGCCATCACACTGCCGTGCTCGGTGAAGAAGCGGACCGATACGCCGCGACAACTGATGGCAGGCGCAAGGGCCTCGGTGGTGGTCATGTTGGCCCGAGCTTGCTGACGATTACATGTTCTTCAGGCGGTAGTCACGGGTGGCGTTCAAAATATCCATCGTCATGACTTCGTCCACCTTAGGCACCCGCTTGCTGAACTGGCCCAAGTCTGCATATTGGGTGATCTGATCTTGCCAAACAGCCCGGTCCATCGCGCCCCAGCCATTGGCTTGGGTTTGGGGGTTGTAGGCGTAGCTCATCAGTGAGTCGATGGCCGCCCGCTCGTCAGCACGGTCAAGGTTCGGATACTCTTTAATCAGCAGGTCTGTGGCTGCGTCACGGTTTTTGTTGGCATAGGCCCATCCCCGTGCGGTGGCGCGCAGGAAACGCTGCAGCACATCGGGCCGTTTCTCGATCACCTGGTTAGGCGCGTAGTAGGGCAGCGCGTAAAGCCGAACGCCCGCGTCCCACAGCCGCAGGTCAACCCGATCGGGGCCAAGCACCTTGAGCGCCGAGGTGTTGGTTTGCCAACCTGTGACGGTGTCTACCTGGCCGGTCATCAAGGGCGTCATTTCCGCACCGATCGGGATAATGGTGACCAGTTTCTCGTCGATCTTGTTCTTGGCCAACAAGGCCTTGAGCAAAATAATGCCGGTCGACTGAATGCCGACTTTTTTGCCGATCATGTCTTGTGCAGTACGGATCGGGTTTTTCTTGAGAGAGAAAAACGTGTAGGGGTGCTGCTGTAATCCAGTGGCGAACACCTTGATGGGCAGGTCTTGAGAAACCGCCAGCATGTTTGACGGGCTGCTGGACACCTGACCGACTTCCCACCGACCTGAAGCCACAATGGCGACGCCATCGATGCTGGGGCCCCCTGGCTGGATGGCGAATTCAATGCCCTCTTGCTCATAGTAGCCCAGCCGTTTGGCCGCCACTTCGGCAATCTGGTTGCCACCGGCAATCCACCCCAGTTGCATGTTGACCTTGGCTTTGTCCTGCGCCAAGGCCTCCATGGACAGGAATGCGCCAGCGCCAGCAATGCCAGTGGCTGCGGCGCCCGCGCTGATGATTTGGCGACGTGTCAGATGGGTCGAATCTTTCATGGGGATTTCCTTGGGTTGGTTAATCGCGATCTATTTTGATCACACTTGGCTGTATCCACAAGAATCAATTTGATTCAGGCGTGATGCCAAAATTAGAGCAGCAAAGCAGTTTCGTGGCGCGCTTGCCACACCGGCTGGCGGCGAGCCAACTCACGCTTGAGCTGCGGCAAGTCTTCCAACACGGGCTTGCCGGCCGCTACCAGCAGCACGCCGTCGACCAGCACATCCCGCACACAACGCGTGCTCATGGCGTACAGCAAGTTGGCGGCAAGGTCGTGGCGCGGATTGGCCTCCAGCGGTTCCAGGTCAAGCACGACCAGGTCAGCGTGCTTGCCGACCTCGACGCTGCCTATCGTGCCATCGAGCCCGAGCGCGCGAGCGCCCTCGATGGTGGCCATTCGGAGCATGGTGTGGACCGGGAGGGCGCTGGGGTCGTCGGCTAGGTGCTTGCCGATCAGCGCGGCCAAGCGGGCCTCGGCCAACATATCCATGGCGTTGTCGCTGGCCGCCCAGTCGGTCCCCAGTCCTATCGCGGCGTGGCCCAGCAGGCGATGGATTGGCACGGTACGCGCCTCGATCTTCAGGTTGCTGGCCGGGCAGTGGGCGATGGACATGCGGTGCTGCCCCCAGCTATTAATCTCTTCGGGTGACAGGTAAATACAGTGCGCTGCGACTGTCTGGGGATTGGCCAGCCCGTTTTGCTGCATGCAGGCCACCACGCCGTCGTAACCTCGGTCGCGAAGCTTTGCAACTTCAAAACCACTTTGCGCCAGATGAATGAATACCCGGCAGCCCAGAGCCTGGGCTCTGTCCGCACATTCACGCAACAGGGCGTCCGAGCAGGTGTCGGGGGCGTGCGGCGCCAGGCCAAAAGAGATGCGGTTGGACGCAGCCGTGCCCCAGCGTTCAATCAAACCATCGACAGCAGACCATTCTGCCGGGCGCATCGAGTCAGTGAGCGTGTGCCCGACGACCGCGCGCATGCCTGAGGCATCGATCACGGGGCTGATGGCCGCCATGTCGCCCCAGCGGTCGGCAATACAGGTCACGCCATTGAGCAGCAGTTCCAGACAGGACGCGCGGGTTGACAGCAGATAGTCTTCTTGTGCAAAGCGCTCTTGGTTCGGCACGCCGTAGGCATTGCGCCAGTAGTCTCTGGGCAGGTCTTCGGTCAAGCCACGGAACATGCCGGCACAGGCGTGGGTGTGGGTGTTGACCAGCCCGGGGATAACCAGCGTGTTCGTGCAATCGATCACATCATCGCCCGGCTGGGCCAGTGTGCCCGCCGGACCAATGGCATCAATCTTTTGCCCGACGATTCGAATGTCTGCAGCATCAAGACACTGGTTGTCCGCGTTCATGGTCAGGACGGCGCCGCCGCGCAGAACGCGCGGGTTCTGCGACGATTGAAAAAGGGGCATGGTGTGGCTTTCGGTGGTTCGGCTTTAACCGCTACCATAACAATTTTCCAGCAACGCCCATGAAAGCCGCCCAACACCCCACTGCCCTGCGCAACGCGCAATTGCTGCGGCTTGCCGACATCCTGACCGACGTGGTTGAGTTCGAGCAGCCGGTTCGTACCAGTGCCGAGGCGGCTGCTGCCATTGGCTGTTCGGTGGCCGAGATCGCGAAATCGATCGTGTTTCGGGGTCAGGCCAGCGGCTTGGCGGTGATGGTGGTGGCCAGCGGCGACAACCGTGTCAGCGAGGCCAAGGTGGCCGCTTTGGTGGGCGAAGGTCTGGGCCGCGCGGACGCAGACTTTGTCCGGGCTGCAACCGGCTACGTCATTGGCGGTGTTGCACCCTTTGGCCACGCTCAGCCCTGCCGGGTCCTGCTGGATGAGGATCTGCAGCGTTTCTCTGCGGTTTGGGCAGCAGCGGGCACGCCCTACTCGGTGTTTCCCTTGAGCCCAGCCCAGTTGCAGCGGCTGACCGGCGCAGACTGGTTGGATATCAAAGCCTGAAGCGGGACGGCCAACCCACGGTGCGATACTCGCAGGCATGCGTTTGAGTGATTTGTCCCCAGCTTTATTGATGTTCGCCCGGTTCCCATGACAGACCACTATGCCGTGCTGGGGCTGGCCAGCGACGCAGTGCTGGCTGACATCAAAAAAGCCTTTCGCCAGCAGGCGGCCCTGCATCACCCCGACCGCAACAGTGCGCCTGACGCGCCGGCCCGTTTTCGGGCCGTGCAGGCGGCTTATGAGGTGCTGTCAGACACCGACCGGCGGCAAGCCTACGACGACAACCGCCGACGCAACCTACTGGACGATCCGCTGCAAACCGCCAGCGAGATTTGGCAGAACTACTTCAAAACCATTCTTTGAAGTTCATTGGAATGGACACCGACACGTGAGCACCTCGTCTTTTTTTCACAACCTTGCTTCCGCTTACCAAGCCGAACTCGATGACTTGAGCTCTGACTCCGAGGGCCGCGATGTGCTGCGCCAGCGCCTGGCTGACAAACGCCGCGAGCTCGTGTTTTTGCGCCAGATGATTGAGCTGAGCCCGGAGATGGTGGCGGTGGTGTTTCACCAGGGCTTCCAGTTCAAGCAGCCGCAGCGCATGGAGCAGCTGGTCAGCCAGGCGTCGGAAGAGCTGCCGGCCTGGGCCAGCCTGGCGGAGGCCGCCATCTTGCAGCCCTGGGCTCGGCCCCTAAGCCTGGAGATCCTGAAAGAGCCCATGGGCGACTGGTTTATGACCGTGGCGGCCGGGCTGGAGTACCTGTACGGCAAGCCTGCTAAGGCCCCAGTGTCAGATTTGGACAGCGACGACCAGGATTCGGATGACGACACAGACCGCGACCGCTCGGACAACCGCGGCGTGGACAGTGACGGTGACAGCGATGACGGCCATGACGGCGACGCACGCCACGAAGCCGGTGAAGACTGGCTGGCCGAACAGGGCTTTGACCGCAAGGACTGAGCCCACACCCTTTGATGTACTGAAAGCACCCATGAACCACCTGGCCCTGATCACCAAGACTCAAAGCCTGATTGCCTCGGGCGATATCGTGGGCGCCGAGTCTGCCCTGGTGGCGCTGGCAGATGCCGAGGGCGACCAGGCGCTGATGGTGGTGCTGGCGCAGCTGCCGCCCAAAGACATCCTGGCGGTGATCCGCGAGTACGACAACTCCAAAGAGTCGGTCATCAACCTGCTGGTCACACCTGAGCAGTTTGCCCGCGCCGTGGTGCTGGAAAAGCAGTACAAAGACCTGACCCACAGCCACCTGCGCGGCATGCTTAATTCGATCATCTTCCGCGACGGGGCTGACCCACTGGCCTTCATGAACGCTATCGGCGACCTGGACGGCGGCGCCGATGCGCTGGCCGACTACTTTGCTGAGAAACACAGCCGCATTGAGGCCTTTGCCCGCAGCGGCACGTTTGACACGGTGGAAGACGATGGTGAGGTGATGTCTGAAACCGCCCTGCTGGCCTCGGCCTATGCCAAACCCCGTGTCGAGCAGGATGAGGTGGCCGACCAAGACTGGATGGAGCTGGCCTGGATCCTGCGCTACGAGTGCCCAGACCTGTTCATTGAAATGTTGCTGGTGCTGCGCGCCAAGGCGCGGGCCTTTGACGCCGGCCTGAGTTTTGAGGATGAGGCCGAGGCCGATGACGGCAAGGTCGACACCAGCGAAACCGACCGCGGCAACGCCACGCCAGCGGCGCGCGAGTCAGACGAAGAGTCGGCCATCTAAGCCGACCGCAGCCGACTGATGCCCACCGTTTCGCTGTTTGACGCTCGCCCCTTCTTTGAGAAGGCGCTGGCCCATGGCGTGGCGCATGGCCTGCTGACCCCTGCCCGGCTGGAGGCCCTGTGCGCCGAGGCGCCGAAAGGCATGGTGCAGATTGCGCGCTACTTTGGCAGCGAGTTCTTGCGCCCGGAGCTGGAACAGGCCCGAGCCCGCTTGGTCAACCTGATCAGCCTCTACCTGGAGCACAGCAGTGGCGGTGACCTGCGGCTGGCGGCCGAGGCGCTGCGTGACCACTCGCTGCTGTCGCGCTCCAAGGGTGGCTCGGAGATGCTCAAGGCCCTGATCGTGATGCCGCAGAACAGCCACTTTGGCATGAACGAGCGCGGCGGCTTTAGCAAAGAGCATATTCCGCTGTTGGCCAAATGGTCGCTGCGCCCGCTCACCGATTACCAGACCGAGCTGGCACAGCGCAGCCGGGCGGTTCTGGTGCTGGATGCTGCCATCTGGCTGGCCGGCGAGCTGGGGCTGGACGCCGGCGAACTGGAAGAGGCCGGCACCGACGCCGAGGCCGTGATCCGCACCGCGCTGCTGCTGGCCACCGCCAAGCGCACTGAGATGCCCGATTGGCCCGCCTTTGCCGCTCTGATCACCGCCCTTCGCAAAGCGCAGGGAACGCCCAAGGCCCGACCTCTGGAAATCGTACTACCCGCCCACCTGCCTGCGCAGTTTTTGCCGGTGGTGGCGGGCCTGCGCCAGTCGGTACAGGGGGATCTGCCCAAAATTCTGGACGCCAGCCTGAGCCCGCGCAAGTTGTTTGACCAGACCCCCAGCTTTCTGGGCCGTTACTTCTGGCTGGAAGGCGCCCTGAGCGAGGTGGACCACTTCGACCGCGCCGTCTCAGCCGCCTGGCACAAGGCCACCGCCGGCCATCAGGACGACGGCT
>Ga0209358_10004366_pt1 | contig 10156 bp, 11 predicted proteins | sample LauGreFa1BDMLBSN_2_FD_187574 | JGI IMG/M metagenome (GOLD analysis project Ga0209358, IMG submission 187574) | Freshwater lake microbial communities from Lake Michigan, USA - Fa13.BD.MLB.SN (SPAdes) (version 2) | ecosystem: Environmental > Aquatic > Freshwater > Lake | place: Lake Michigan, USA...
GCTGGCAGTTTTTTAGATAAACAAGAAGCTTTTTCAAATGCTGGTAATTATTTAGATAGACGCGAAGCATTTAATGGAGGTCGTATGGGAGAACGTTTTACTGATGATAATTCCAATGTATCCCGAACTTGGGGAGACTATATAAGATCGAAAGGAATTGATTCAAGTGTTCTTGAATCTCATGCGGAATATATTGGCAATAACCCAACAAACGTTCCAAGAAATGCTGCCCTTACAATTAGAGATAGTATTACAGAACCAGTTACACGTTGGGGTTTGAGAAATGTAAATTATGATGTTGTTATGGATGGTACTGCAAGAACAATTCCATCAGAATATGAAGATCAAGTTTATAAAGAAAATAAAAGAACACTTCGATGGTAAATAAATTAACTATACAAAAAATATTATACAATTATTTTTATTGGAAGATTAGTATATAATTATTATAATTACAAAACATACCTACCGAATATACTTAATGAATATTTTTTATACCTTTCATAATAAAATGTCTCCCAGATTTTTCTTTAAACACCCATGGTGAAATAATAAAATCTATATCTGCATATTTTTTTTCCAATAATTCTTTTTTTTCTAGTATCATCTTACCAGGTTTGGCATAAAAAAACGAATCATAAATAGGCAATTTTCTAGTATCGCTATCTTCTCTTAACATTGTAATAATATTCTTGGTATTTATACTAGCGTCATTGAATAATATTTTATAACTTCCCCATTTATCGCAACTATCGATATAGCAATTATAAAATGTATATGACATTTATAAAATGTATATGATATTTATATATTTTATATAACAGCAGATTTATATAATAACAACAGATTTATATAATAATAACATATTTTATGTAATAACAACAGATTTATATAATAATAACATATTTTATGTAAATCACCCCATAATAAAATAAATATATAATAACCGCGGATTTATATAATAACCGCGGGTGCATATAACCCATTAATAAATATAGTATTGGGTATAAACAGCATATTTAATCGCGGCACAATTGTGGATGTATTTGATATTTTTTTTATTACTATTTCAAGTACATAATCAGACCTAATCCAATTATGCATAAATTCGGTTTTTAACATGTATATTTTAAAATATCCACTTATTAGTGTAGACCAACGATAAGTCTGTAATTTCTCTATTAATTCATCTGTGTTTATTATTATATTAGACTCGCATAATCGTCCCGTTATAGAAGATAATTCCGATATTATAGGTAACGAAAAACCACTTCTTTGAACTATAAATGGCGAATCTTCTATTAAGAATTTAGTGTGTTTATTAATTTCTACTAATTTAATTTCGTGTTTTATATGATTTATAAAATAACCATTCTGAATACTAGTATATACCTCATCTATAAATTCTTCTTTGCTACAATTAATTATCGGTTCGATAAAAGTAAATAATAAATTACAATATAATTCTAAGATGTTTTGTTTATTATCGGTGTATGGGACATATTGAATATTATTGGAAACTAATACTGATTTTATAGGTATGTCTAATTTTTTATTGTTTTGAAAAAACGTTAATGATTGTGTGTTACTATTATAGATAGGAAGCAATATATTTTTATTTACTAACATATTAATCAAATGCGCGGGTAATGGCAATCTATTGAGTAATACACATATATCGCGATTTTCATTAGAACTTAACATTTTATCACTAATCAGTTATTATATATTAGGCAACAAATACCATGCATTAAGTCTCTATACATCATATATTTAAGTAACTATAAAATAAAATTATACTTAGCACTTCATATGCAAATCACGCATAATGTATTCTACTGGTTTTTGTTAAATTTATAAGTATCGCGATACCATTCTATAATATGAAACTGTTTATATCTCAACGCATGGAATTCTACATCGTTATAATATGCTGTAGGATCTCCTACTTCGCATATCCACTTAAATATTTCTAATTGTCCGTTTCTTATTGAAGTCATAACAGGAAGTGTTAATAAATTATCAACTTCATAAATTAGTTTTACTATAGACAAATGTCCGTTTGCTGCGGCCAATTTAAAACCAACATCTAAATAATAATTTTTTTTATGTTGCATTAATATTTTTACTATCTCTAAATGTCCGTTCGAAGCCGCACCGGCCATAGCCTGCTGTGAGAAAACTGCATCTGTATTTTGTAAAAGAAATTTAACCACTTCTATATAACCATTTTCTGCAGCTGTATCTATTGATTTTATTGTACAACTATTTCTATGTATTTTGCTTACATATTTTACAATATTAATATCTCCGGTAGCACATGCTTTATCTAGTGCATTGAATGACCGAACACCTATATTATTATCAAATACATATTTTATAATTTCTAGACTTCCGCCATCTATCGCATCTAATAAAATATCTCGCCATGAATTACCAGTTGTATTTTTATGAATCCATTGTACCTTTTTAAAATCGCCGGATTTTACTGCAGCATGTATATTATGACATTCTATTTTAAATTTTTTGTGTATCCATAACATTGTTTCAAAATTTCCGTGCTTTATGGCAAAATCAACTAAATTAAATGGGCGAATAACATAGTTTTTATGTAACTTTTCTAGTAAAACAATGTCGTTTTTTGTAATTGCGAGTTTCCATAGCTGCAAACCGACATTATTAGAAGTTATAGGAAATAGATAAAAATTATGAAAAACATCTATAATTTTATTATTTATAAAATTTAGTAAGAGTTCATTGTTATTTTTATAGACATCGGTTAATATTTGAAATTTAATTTCGTATGGGAGATTTTTAAAATTATGAGAAAGCATAAGTAAATTATCCATTATAATTATCGGATTCTGACTTATGTATATTTAATTAGTTCCTATATCAACTACTTAAAAAAAATTGAATTTTATACAGTTATATATCGAAGACAACTATGTTCGACAAAGTCCTTCTTCTGATCAACCTGCTCTCTGCAAAAAACATCCCAATGGATATGCTTCCAGATTTCATTGCTGAGTTATTTCCGGTGATAGTGAGAAAAAACAAAAGACACATGATTCAAGTGTCGGCTGGGAAATATGTTTCGCTGGAAGATTACAATTATGACAACATAATCATCACCGAGATATATGTTGGCAATAGTTGTAACAGAATTTCCGATGAGTCGTTTGCGGCATTTGGTACGGAAGAGCCGGTTGAATGGTCGTGTTTCAAACATGTCGAAAAACTTGCGATCAACAACATCGAAGCATTTAGTTTCTACAACCTTCGTATGGAGAAATTCGGTGTTTCTTACCAATTACAGGCTATCAACGAATTTGCAGCAAAAATAGCGAATAGAACTCGTAATATATATTACGAATACGAGTTCGAAACAAGAGATCCTATCGAGTGGAAAAACATACCAAGCCCTTGTGTTTGGGACACTAGAAACATCGGCAATTACGCGTATGTATCTGGAAATATCGAAATCTTCAGAGGATATAAGATGGGATTAAACAAAGACATTGGTCTTAAACTCTGCTTAAGATACTACGTATTCAAGATAAAAATATCTGCAGACAGTCGTGTCTCGGACGAGCAAATGAGAGACTGAGAGCGAAAGAGTGAGCGAGTGAGAGACTGAGATAGCGAGTGATTTTTTTGTTTATTCTTTTTTAGATATAAAAACTGAATATAAGTAATCTATATCACCCAATACATTCTGTATAGAAAATAATGCCTTCATTTATCGAATTTGTCGAACATTCTTCTTTCAAAACTGAGTTAATGAGATTATTTACTTCCTTTAATGACACAAATACAGAAATATCAACTCCAAAAAAAATAAAATTAGTAGAACTTTCATGGAATAATATATATAAATTCAGCAATCAACATGTATTGAATTTTGATAGTATAGGTATCGATCATATTGCGGGATTAAACGCATCAGGCAAGAGTTCAGTACTTTATATATTGACATATGCATTATTTGGTGGAAAATATTCAAGCCTTCCTATGACAAAGGATTTAGTATTACATAATGGAAATACAAATCATGGGACTATCAATTGCGAATTTTATATCGAGGAGGATAAGTATATTATTTCGCGAACTATATTACGAAAATCTACAGATAAAATAACATTAACATTGAACAATAAAAAAATAGAATGCGATCAAGATACTCTAACTAATATATTTGGCGATAGAGAACTGTTTTTAAGTATTTTCTGCGCAACGCAAAATCATGAGTATTTTGTAGATAAAACAGCAAAGACAAAGTACTCGCTTATAGAAACACTATTTGGCTTTGAGTATATTCTAGAAAATATTAAAAGATTCAAATCTATTTATTTACAAACTAAAAAAGCCGAAAGTTTGCTTAAACCGGCAAATCCAGATGAATATACTAATAGAATAGAAAATATAAATACAGATATAACTATAGTAAAAAATAAATTGGATGTTCTAAAATCACAAACTTCTTCAAATAAATATAAATCAATCAGAGATTTTTTATCAAATTTTGTTACACCGCCAACGTTGATGGAAATCAAATCAACATTACGAATAGGTAATATTATTACAGATATTCAGAAAATTAAAGAAGTAGTTCCGGATATTCATTTATCCGAATCTCAACTTAATTTTAAATTTAATAACTTAGAAGATTTGTTTGAAACTTATGATAGAATTTATTTAGAAGCAGCATCGTTTATAGCAGACCATAAAGAATTCTTACAGAAAGAATTATATGGTAATAGAAATATTAAATCAGAATTATTAGCAATCTCTATCAATATAAACACTATAACAAAAAAATTATTTAACACAACAATTGTATTAACGCCTGGAAATATAAACGAACTGACTAAAAGAATAATTGCCGAAATAGATAATGCAAATACTATAAATGACGATGATTGTTATGAATGTGATGATTGTAAATCATTAAAGGATATTCATTTTAATGAAACACCACTAATTATAAATGTAATACATAAAGGCGAATATTTGCAAAGTTTAAATTTATTACAAGAAAATATTTTAAATTATGTAAATATCTGTGTTGAGTTTGCGAATTACACTATACATAATGATAATTTAATTGCTATTAATAACGACATTGCCGAATATTACAGAAGTTTAATATTTTATTTTAATATTTTTGAGAAACTTCGGTATATATATGAATCCGATATCACATCTGATCAATTGAACCAATACTGCGATACACAAAATGAAATATCAGAAATTATTAATACCATGAGTAATTTAATGTACGAAAAAAAGACATTAGAAGAAAAAATATTTCAAAACAATAAAATGATACAAGAATCCGATAAAGTTAAAAGAGATTTGGTTATATATGATGAATACAATGAAGCAATAACAAAATATAAAGACGCGGTTATATCGCAATCATATAAAACATTAGAAGACCGCTGGAACGCTGAATTAAATAATTTCTTTGTTTCTCAACAACATATAAAGGTTTCAGTATTGCAGTCTGGAGAAATATTACTTACCGATTTTAATACTGGTAATCTTATATCTGCCGATGTTGCTAGTGGATTTCAAAAGTTTATTTTGGACATCACCTTTAGAATAACTATGCGAGAATTAATAACAAAAATTCCAAAATATAATTTACTTATTATCGATGAGGGGTTTGGTGTTGCTGATGATATTAATAGTAAATTGATATTACCGTATTTACAGAGTAAAATAAACGAATTTAAAATATTAGTTATTTCGCATTCTTCAGAGTTCATAAATGATAGTATAAATCAAATAGAAATAACTAAATGTATATCAAACTCAGAAATAAATAGTAAAGTAAATAAAAAAAATAATATTATTGGCGGGGATGATTGTATTATTAGTCAAAACGATTTGTTAACGTTCACCTGCAAATGTTGCAATGTAATATTAACAAATAAATCAACAGCTACAAAACATCTTGCAACAAAAAAGCATGATTCGAATTATATTACTTATGATGAATAATTCTGTATATATATTAATGCTATATATATATTAATATTATATATATTAATGCTATATATCCAGAGTTTATTAAGTCGCGTTACAATTATTATTTTTTTGATTATCAATTACAATTTCTTCAACACTAAGTTTATATAATTCTATAAATTTATCTATATCTACACTAGTGGTGTCAACAGGAATATCATCCATTTTGTCAAGCGCGTATATAAATAAATCTTCCTGAAATATACTATGAAATGCAAATTCTAATATAATTTCTATTTCAGCAATAGTAAATACATGCGAGTTATTTATTTTATTCGTGTAATACAGCTCATCCAGAAATAATAAAATATTTGTGCTTAATAAATCTGGGTTTTCGTATTTTGATATATCCGCGAGTAATTCAGCATGCAAATTGATATTTTCCATTTCTGGCATTCTAACAACATCAGATTTTGACATATTTATTGTTTTATATAATTATAATTATCGATTTCATTTTTTTATATATTTATAATTAATGATATTAACCAAACTAAATTTTGTTTGATTTATTTTTTTTAACTACATAATCAATAAAATTTAATTGATTATCTAATGTAACATAATGGATAAATATAAAAAATAATACTACTAATATTATTACAATCTCCAAGACTTCGGTTGTATTAAATAACATTTTTGTATTTTTAAGTTGGTGTATATATATTGTATATAATACATAATGTTAATTTTATTACTAGTATTTTTATTTCTTCTATTGATTTATTTTTACCTAAGTACCGATATAGTATTTATAGAATACAGTGAACCAAATGAATTTGCTAATCCAGAAAAACGCCTAGATGGGTCTGGTATGGGATCTATCGATACGGATTATATTGCTGTATTAGCCCCGCCTAGTAAGATGCCAACCCGTTCTGGAATAAATACTGAATCAAACGGGAGTGTTTATGCGAATGGTGATATTTCTACATTTTTACCATCTAAAGTACCATTTAAGGCGGAAAGAGTCCCACTAATAGAATATGGATCAGAGATGTTTGATCCATATGGGGATAATGATACAAGTATGTATAGAGTAAATCACGCAACACAAGTAGAAATTGAAAAAAAGAATAGATTACTTTCCCGAAATAAATAGATATGTGATATAATACCAAATACAAAAAATGAATATAGATTATTATTATTAGATTACTATTTACCAAGCAAAAAATATGCCATCAATGACACAGTTTGCAAGAATGTTGGACGCATTTCTATGTCAAGATTATTCACGAATAAATAATAATACCGGTTTAGATCTATATAGAAACCCGTATTACGAGTTGATGACAGAAATAAAAAAACCTGCAAATATATCTGATAGTTCAGTAGAATATATTTTAATAAAAAGATTAATGCTTATCAATACTACTATTGATAATGGAATAAAGTATAATGAATTGATAAGGAAATCATTTGATTTGGGATACATTATAGATGATTTTGCAATTATGATAGTATTAGATTATGATACATCGAATTTCATAATGATTAATGATGATATATTGAAATTATTACATTATTTGGCAAATAATTATAAATTCGACATAGGCGACAATGGTACAAGACTTGTGAATTTTGATTATTTAGATAATTTTTGCTGTTATGAAGGATATTTAGTAGATACAGATTTTTATAATATTATTGAAAAATTCCGCACATCTTACCGTCGTTGTAATAAAGAATTTATAAATGAAATATAATTGTCTCGATCATTTACATAAATTGCCGGATATTACTATTATTTTTTATTATTGCGTATTACTTTTTTTATTATTTATACTTTAATATTATATTGTGTATAATATATTAGTTTTACTATATAAACTACTCGAATAATGACTCCATTAAGTATTATAGTTACAATTTTAATGGTTGTAATAATATTGGCAGTTTCAATAATGGTTTTGTTTAACATGGGGTGTATTTCTAGTGTAGTATACTCTAATTTATTATTCTGGTTAGCTTGTATACCTGTTCGTAGTACTGTAGTATATGCAGCATCGCAAAAAATGAAATACACACCATATCTTACCGGTCTATTTTCTATTGGATTTTTACAAAAATTTGCTTTCGAGCAATATAGACTTAATACTGGCGGGTTAGCAAATAATGGCGAATTAGGATATGGGGTAAGCACAATCAATACGCCGGTGTATTGGCATGATGCGCGTTTGATACATGGTCTATTATACGGTTTATATACAATGTTACATAAATATGAAAATAGTTACTTTATTTTACTCGCAGATTTATTTGTGGGAATGTCAACAAATGTATCGAATAATATTCTATATTAATATTCTATAATTAATAGCTATAAATTCTATATATATCTATAAATTATATCTATTGTCTCATCGAATTATTTTATTTTTTTACTCAAAGTGTAATGTAATATAGCAAAGACCTCCATTAAAATTTACATCATTACCGCTCTCATCGATTATATTTAAGTCGATGTTTGATTTTAATCTAGTATTTGCAACACACGATAATACAAGGTTTGGCTTATAAATCATTTGACTGAATGTTGATGCATTAATAGGAATTTGACAAATAATTCCATCTACTTGCATACTTTCGTCAGTATATCTTCCAATTATTAATGATTGTAATGCGCTACTAGTTAAATAAAGTACATCTGGCCCCCATATTTGTGCTGGTATAGTACTTGTGTACGTACCAACATTATTAATTTGTGCTGATGTTGGTGGGTTTTGTATAATATCAGTAGCGCCAGATGTATTATGATCGACACCATATATATCTTCTAGTTTATTTATACCAGTAATAAACGAAATAGAAAAAGTAGATGCTAACCCAGAAACGGAAATCGATAATTTACCATTTTGTAAAATAGAAACTGTATACGTTCCTATACCAGTCGTAGATAATCGCGATTTCAATTGTGTGGCATATGTTGTATTAGTATAAGAACCAGTTGTAAGTGTAAACATCGTCCACGCGCCCGAATTTTCTGAAAGTAATGCGCGAGAATTTGTAGAATCAATAATTATAATAGGCGAAATTTGTTTGTTACTGATGTATGTAGAAGCCGGAATATTATTGATTTGTGCTGCAGCAGGTGGGTTTTGAATAGCATACGTAGCACCTGCGGTATTACTCGGAATGCCGAATATTTTTTCTTTTTGTGCATCGCCTGTAAGAAATGAAATACTAAATGTTGATACAGAGCCGCTAACAACTATTTTAATAGAACCAGTGTATTCTATAAATGATACTGTATAATTGCCTGCACCAACATCTTCCAATCTATTTTTTAACTCAGAAGCAAATTGTGTACTAGTATAACTGCCTGGAGTGATTGTTACAGTAGACCATGATCCAGAATTTTCGCGCAGTAAAAATTTATTATTTATACTCGATATAGTATAATATGTAATAGGGACTACGATAGAATCAATATAAACGGATTTAAATATTCCTACTTTTAAAATGGTTTCGGAACTAATAGATATATTAGAGACACTTGTACCGTTAGGGGAAAATCGCATAGTAAGGCCCCGTTTTCCCGACATCTTCCAATTATAATTATCTATACATAAAAAAAATATTTTAATATTGGTATTAGAATTTAATAAATACGGTATAAAAATATTTTAATATTGGTATTAGAATTTAATAAATACGGTATAAAAATATTTTAATATTGGTATAGTTACGGTGTTTATTGTATAAAATTATGAGTCGGATTGCGTGCTAACTGATTTTCTGATCTCAAGAACTAACAAACCAGCGTATACGTGCATATTCTTCAAAGTTAGTTGAAGAATTGTTTTATCTAATTCCGAACCGACATACATAATTCCGTTATTCGCGATGGTAAATACTTTCATAAATGTACGATAAGCATCGAATACTTGAGTCATAAGAACAGCAGGTGCGAGTTGTTGTTCTGTAACAGTATCTAATGATTTAAAAAATTCTTCTTGTTTTGCGGTGAATCGTTTATCAAAATCTGCAGTATCGGGCACAATAGAAGCAAGCACTGAATAGTTCATAATATCTGAAAGTAGTTCTACAACAACCGGTTTTACCGAAGATGAGGCTTTATCATTAACAACAGTTTTTAGTACAGTAAATTTATCAT
>Ga0209358_10004368_pt1 | contig 10151 bp, 10 predicted proteins | sample LauGreFa1BDMLBSN_2_FD_187574 | JGI IMG/M metagenome (GOLD analysis project Ga0209358, IMG submission 187574) | Freshwater lake microbial communities from Lake Michigan, USA - Fa13.BD.MLB.SN (SPAdes) (version 2) | ecosystem: Environmental > Aquatic > Freshwater > Lake | place: Lake Michigan, USA...
ACGGGAAGTGAAAATGAGATTCGAAAAATCTCATCATACAATAATTTTTATTTCGGAATTGGCGGAACTTCGACCTACAAGAAAAATCAAGATGGAAGCATTCAAAAAATCCCGCGAGACAAACTTGTAGTTGAAACAGATGCGCCTTACCTCTCACCAGTGCCTCATCGCGGAAAGAGAAATGAACCCGCCTTCATTGCTCATACGGTGGAATTCATTGCTAAATCGTTAGGACTCACTTTCGACGAAACAGCAGCGCTTACTACTGCGAATGCGAAGCTATTGTTTTCATTGGATTAATTTTCACTTGACTCCCCTGCGATATTTTCTAGTAGTGCCTTGCTGAAATCGTCTCCAGATAATCCTTGTGCCAACAAGAACATACTCTTGGTTATGGCAGCTTCAAAAGTTAGATCATTTCCGAAAATAGCCCCAACTTCGGCGAAGGCCTTGCCCGTTTTATATAATCTCTCATCCACACTTCCTCTTCTGCATTGAGAAATGTTTATTATTGAAACTCCTCGACCTATAGCTTCTTTGAACACACTTAAAAACTCTTCATTGCGGGGAACATTTCCAGCTCCAAATGATTCAATGATGCAAACCTTTAAATTCGGACGCGCCAAGGCGTATTCAATGGATGAAGGGAGAATTCCTGGATATAACTTCAAAACACCAACACCTTCAGTCATCTCTTTAGAAAACTTCAATGTTTTCTTTGAACGAAAAAGAAGTTGTTCATTGAAAATAATATGGGTTCCAATGGTGGCCAGGTTTCCGTAATTCGGAGAGTCAAAAGCATCAAATATTTCGGTGTTGGCTTTCCAACTGCGGTTGCCACGCATGAGACGTTCTCCAAAACAAATGGCCACTTCTTGCACCAAAGGCTCGTCGTTTTTTCTTGTTGAAGCAATTTCTATAGCAGTAATAAAATTCTCTCTTCCATCTGTACGAAGTCTTCCCAGCGGCAATTGGGATCCGGTTAAAATAATTGGCTTGTTCAATCCCTGAATCATAAAACTCAACGCTGAAGCGGTGTAGGCCATAGTATCTGTGCCATGGAGGATAACAAATCCATCGAACGACGTATAATTAGTTTCAATGATTCCAACCAATTCAGTCCAAACAGTTGGTGTTAATTCAGCGCTGTCTATGGGCGTTTTCAGAGAAATTCCTTCATAGGTAACGTTCAACCCTTGAATCTCGGGAAGGTACTTATTTAAATCTTTTAAATCAAGCGGAACAAGGGTGCCCGTAGCAGGATCTTCCCACATACCAATAGTCCCTCCAGCATAAAGAATAAGAATGTTTGCATTCATGAGGCCAAGTTAGAGAGAAAAATTATACCTCGAATTGATAATTTTCTATTCGAACTGATTAGATTTGCCTCCATTCAAAAAATAAGTATGGCAACAGAGTTAGAAAAAATTATTTCAGTATCCGGGAAATCTGGATTGTTCAAAGTAGTATCGGCAGGTAAAGTTGCTGTAGTGGCAGAATCCTTAGTTGACGGAAAGCGTCAGCCAATACTTAGCACCCAGCGTGTAAGTACCTTAGCCGACATTAGCATGTTCACCTATGAAGAGGATGTGCCATTGAAGCGAGTGCTCTTAAACATGAAAAATGTTTATGGCGATGCAGAAGGTCCTTCGAGCAATTTGTCCGGTTCTGCAATACGCGAAGAATTCAGAAAAATTCTACCTGACTTCGATGAGGATCGTGTATACGACAGCGACATCAAAAAATTATTTAGCTGGTACGGACTATTAAAGAGTCGTGATATGCTTGATTTCGAGACTTCTGAGGATAGCTCTGAGGAAGAAACAGAAGAAAACGCATAATTTTTTTGGAGAATCAGATTCAGGTTATATATTTGCACTCCTGAAAAAGGAAGGGAGTTTAGCTCAGCTGGTTCAGAGCATCTGCCTTACAAGCAGAGGGTCACTGGTTCGAACCCAGTAATTCCCACTTCAAAAGCCCTCAAATTGAGGGCTTTTTTTTATTCAAGTCAAATCATCGTACTTTCGTACAATGCGATTTATACTTGCTGTAATTGTTTTTGTACTTTTCACCATAACTGCCTTTGGACAGTTTGTTACGAATGGCAGCGCCTTTTCGACTGGTGGAAATTGCTTCACACTTACCCCAGCCTTCAACACGCAAAACGGCTCCGTATGGTCTACTTCAACCATTAATTTAACACAGAGTTTTGACCTCAATTTCACTATGAGTTTCGGAGCAAACGACGGAGGGGCTGACGGAAATTGTTTCATACTTCAGCCAGCCGGAACCAACGTTTTAGGAATTGGTGGTGGAGGAATGGGTTTCGAGGGTTTACCTACTGGATTCGCTGTCGAATTTGATTCTTATCAGAATTCAAATCCAAACTCAGATCCGTGGTACGATCATATTGCTTTTATGAAAAACGGCGTTGTTAATCATGGCTCCGCGAACAACCTCGCAGGACCCGTTCAAGCAAATGCAACAAATGCCAATATTGAAGACAATACCAGCCACCAAGTGCGCATGGTATGGAATGCTACAACAATGACTTTCAGTTGCTACTTCGATTGCAACCTCCGATTAAGCGCAACCATTGACATGGTTAATAGTATATTCTTAGGAAACCCAATGGTGTACTATGGTTTTGCAGGAAGCACAGGAGGATTAAATAATTTACAAACGGTTTGTCTTCCCAGCAGCGTAAATCCTTTGGTTACGCCGCAATCAACATGTGAAGGAGCTATTTTAACTTTGAACGCACCCACAAATGCTGCATCAAATATTCAGTGGGAACCCGCTGGTATCATCGATAATCCAAATGCAGCAACCATCAATGCCATATTAACTGCAGATACCACAATCACCGTTTCGTATTCTGATCTGTGTGGCATTCCTCATCAATATTCCGTTTTAGCGACTACAATCCCCTATCCGATAATATCCGTCCCTGGTGATTCCATCGTTTGTGACAACAGCAATTTAACGCTCAACGCGATAGTCTCTGGCTCATACACCAATATGATTTGGACAACAAACACAGGCTCAATAACCAGCGGGCAAACTACAACGGCTCCAACAATTTCTGGAGCTGGAACATATACATTCACCGCTTTCAATGGCACATGCAGCGTGAATGACGCAATAATAATTACTGAATTAGTTTATCCGATAGCAACTTGGCCCGACAGCCTCTATTTCTGCACAGGGGAGAGCATTGTTCTTGATCCAATGTCAAACGCTACATCTTTCAGCTGGGCCATAGATGGCTCATCGTCGCCCACCCTTGATATCAATTCTGGTGGAAATTATTCTGTTCTGTTGTACAACGATTTTTGCGCAACTGCTGAAAGTATTATCGCCTATGAAGTTTCTCCGCCAACGATATATCTTGGACAAGATCAATTTCTTTGCATTGGAGAATCCGCAACAATCAATTCGAATTCAATAGGTCTATGGAACACCAATGTCATTTCTAATCAGATTACAACAACCTCGACAGGCATCTATTCCCAAAGCTTAAATACTCTCGGCTGTTTAAGCGCCGACTCGGTGAATATCACCTTCCAATTCCCTCCCATTGTTGACTTAGGAAACGACACCACCATTTGCGAAGGAACTCTTTTAAATTTAAATGCAGGAGCTCCTGGCACATGGAGCACAAGCAGCTTTGCTACGATTCAAGGTGTTACTTCTCCCGGCAATTATAGCGTTGTGGTCAATGATGGTGTTTGTATTTCTCTGGATAGTATTGACATCTTCATGGATTACGCTCCATTTGATGTTCTTCCTGATTCTATCACTCAATGTTCTGACCTTCCAGTAACGTTAAACGCCGGTGAAAATCTAGCTGAAACATATAGCTGGAGTACATCTGAAACAAGCACATCAATTATTCCTCCTGTGACAGGCACCTACAGCCTAACAGCATCTAATTACTGTGGAACTCTAACTGAAACAATTGAGATTGTTTATGAAAAGTGTGAATTCACACTGTTTGTACCCAACAGTTTCACACCAAACAACGATGGAATAAATGATGTTTGGTATCCTGTTTTCGATCAATTAAATGAAATAGAAATTACGGTATTCGATCGGTGGGGAGAACTTATTTTCGCAGGAAACAAGCAGAACTTCTTCTGGACTGGCAATGTTCGCGGTGGTAATTATTACGCACCTATTGGAACATATAGTTATAAGATTCTTTACAGGTCTCAATTCGGCGACGACGAGATTATCTACGGGCACATTTTGCTTTCGAGATAATCCAATAGTTGTTATAGGGAAATTCGGCATAACAACTTCTACTTTCAAACCCACTTGAATATTGGGGCAATCGAAAAGTTTAATTCAATTTCAGATTGAAATTATACGAAAATCATATACCAAAAAATTGCGCATGGCCCATTCAAAATTAAACTTTGAAAACAAAAAGTCGCATGAAAAATTCTTTTCTTTCAAGAGATCAAAGAGTGAGCATTCTCATTTGGATTTCACTAGCTGTTTTTTACTTAACCTATAAAGAAATCGCAGCTTTCTATTATCCTACTAGCACTCTATTTATTCAATACGATTCGCTTGCATCAGAAACAATTGACACGGCACTGTTTCAGAAAAACACAAATTTTCAAAATGAACAAATCGTATCGCTTGAAATTAACAGTGCCGACTCAACAGACCTACTCAAGCTAAAAATTCCCGGGTATTTAATCTCAAAAATTCTCGTTTATCGCGAACAGCTTGGTGGATATTCTAATAGTTTTCAACTCTTGGAAATATATCATTTTCCCGAGTATATTTTTGAACGTATTCATTCCACACTTCAAGTAAATACTTCACTAATTCAACCGCTTGGAATTAACACCAAATCAGAGGAGGAACTTGCACTTCACCCCTATTTAAGCTTCAAAGAAGCAAAGGCAATTGTGCTATTTCGCAAGAATAACGGGGAATTTAAAACCCAAGATGATTTCAATAAAATTATTGCGATACCCGACGAAACGAAAGACCGATTAAAGCCTTACCTTGCAAAGGATTATCAATCTTATGCAAACACTTCAGGAAAGAGTCCGTGAACTCATTAAAGACACCCCTAATTTCCCGATAGAAGGGATTATTTTCAAAGACATTTTACCTCTTTTTCGAAATACAGATCTCGTTAAAGAGTTGGTTTTGGAAATGGCCGAGGAACTCAGAGCCCACAATCCAACGGCATTGGTTGCCATGGAAAGTAGAGGCTTTTTATTGGGGATGCCACTGGCCCTTGAGCTTGGAATACCCTTTATTTGTATCAGAAATTTCCTATTCGTTAGAATACGGCAATGCCGAGATTGAAATTCAGAAAACAGCGTTAACATCAAACGATCGCGTTGTTCTTCATGACGATGTTCTTGCAACAGGTGGGACCGCTCATGCAGCAGCCCAGTTAATAAAAAGCACTGGTGCAGAATTGGTGGCCTTTTCATTCCTCTTGGAATTAAATTTTCTAAAAGGAAGAGAAATCATTGGTTTGGACAATGCTACCGTACATACTTTTGCATCGTATTAAAAAATTAGAATAACTGAACCATGAACTTCAAACAAGAAGAAAGCGAAGCAATGATCTCGCAAATGGTACGTGACTTCGCTGAAAAAGAAATCAGACCGCATGTCATGCACTGGGACGAAGAGCAAATTTTCCCCAAAGAATTGTTCCGTAAAATGGGTGAGCTCGGACTTATGGGTGTGCTCGTGCCGTCTGCATATGGTGGAGCTGGATTAGGTTATTACGAATACATCGCATGTATAGTTGAAATTTCAAAAGTTTGCGGATCTATTGGGCTCAGTGTTGCTGCGCACAATTCGCTTTGCACAAATCATATTTTAGAATTCGGAAACGAAGAACAAAAGGAAAAGTATCTTCCAAAATTGGCCTCAGGCGAATGGATCGGCGCATGGGGTTTAACAGAAGCGAACACGGGCTCTGACGCTATGCGAATGAAGTCCACTGCTGTTAAAGACGGTGAATACTGGATCATTAACGGCACTAAAAACTGGATTACCCACGGCATTAGCGGAGAAGTAGCTGTTGTGCTTGTAAGAACAGGTGAACTGCTCGACTCTCATGGGATAACTGCCTTTATTGTTGAAAGAAACACACCGGGATTCAGCGGAGGTAAAAAGGAGAATAAATTGGGAATGCGTGCCTCAGAAACGGCAGAACTAATATTTGAAGATTGCCGAATTCACGAAAGTCAAATATTGGGAAAGGTTGGCGAAGGATTCAGCCAAGCAATGAAGATTCTAGATGGGGGGAGAATAAGCATTGGAGCTCTTTCACTAGGAATTGCTAAAGGTGCTTACGAAGCGGCAGTTCAGTATTCAAAAGAAAGAGAGCAATTTGGGAAACCTATTTCACACTTCCAAGCCATAGCATTTAAAATTGCGGATATGCGAACAGACATTGAGGCTGCGGAATTGCTTTTGCTACAGGCTGCTCATTTGAAAAACAGCAAAAGGAAACTTACTAAGGAATCTGCAATGGCAAAATATTATGCCTCTGAAGTCGCTGTGAGAGTATCAACCGAAGCCGTTCAGATTTTTGGTGGATATGGCTACACAAAAGACTTCCCCGTGGAGAAGTTTTACCGCGATTCCAAGCTTTGCACCATTGGTGAAGGCACCTCGGAAATCCAAAAAATAGTAATTTCTAGAGAAATTCTTAAATAAGATTTGGAGAATCGAAAAAGTTCATTACTTTTGTCGCCCAATTAAAGAAACAGAAAAGACATGTTAATTATTCCAGTAAAAGAAGGCGAAAGCATAGACAAGGCACTTAAGAAGTTCAAAAAGAAATTTGAAAGAACAGGTGTTGTAAAAGAATTGCGTGCTCGTCAACAATTCACTAAGAAAAGTGTTCGTCGTCGTGACGAAATGAAACATGCTGTTTACATTGCTGCAATGAAGCGTGAAGAGAATTCTTAATTGAATTGAACAATATTTATGAAAGGTCTTGGGTTATCCCAAGACCTTTTTTATTTTCACCAAGTGAACACGACCCCATTCTTTGAATACCTAACCAGCGAAAAGCGGTCTTCTGTTCATACAGTTTCCGCTTACCGCAGTGATATAGGTCAATTCGAAGAATTCATGCTCGTTCAATTTGAAATTACCAATGTTTTAGGTGTGCATTCCACACATGTTCGAAGTTGGATAAGTGAGTTAATGATTCAGGATATTTCGGAGCGCAGTATTCATCGTAAGTTATCTGCCCTCAATGCTTGGTTTCGATTTTTAATGAAGCGAAAGGAGATTGAAATTAATCCATCAAAAGGAGTTGTGAAGCCCAAGCGTCCTTCGCGCTTGCCTGAAACACTTCAAGAGCAGCATGGGCTAGATTTGTATCGGCTTGACGACACTGATAATTCTTCCGAAAAAGTTAATTCGTTGATGATTCAGCTGTTTTACGAAACTGGAATTCGCCTATCGGAGATGATGGGGCTTAGACATCGTGATATTGACTTTGGAATCGGTCAAATAAAAGTTTTAGGCAAGCGAAACAAAGTCAGGTATGTGCCCGTTAATGAAGAAATGATTCAAAAGTTAAAACTGCATATGAGCTCGGATCAAATGAGCAGTAGCGAAGCTGCATTGTTTCAGAACGAAAAGGGACAACCGTTAAGTAGGTCGAGCTTTTACAGAAGGGTTAAATCGTCCTTATCTCTTGTTACCACTCAGAAGAAAAAAAGTCCCCACGTTTTGCGCCATAGTTTTGCTACTCACATGCTGAACAACGGGGCTGATTTGAATCACATCAAAGAAATCTTAGGTCATGCTAATTTAGCTGCCACACAAGTATATACGCATTTGAGTACCGATCGTTTGAAACGCATCCATGCTCATTTACACCCAAGAGAAAATAAATCACCTAAAACCTAATCGCTATGCAAATCACAGTTCAGAGCATTCATTTCGACGCCGACTTAAAGTTGATCGAATTCGTTGAGGAGAAAACAAAAAAGCTAGGTGTGTTTCATCCGGCAATACACAAAGCTGAAATTTTATTGCGATTGGACAAAAATGGTGATCAGGAAAACAAGATCACGGAAATAATACTAAAAGTACCTGGAAAAGAGCTCTTTGCAAAAAAGCAATGCAAGACATTCGAAGAAGCTACGGATTTAGCTGTAGATGCGTTGAAGCATCAGATTGAAAAAAATAAGGAAAAGCAGTAAAAAAAAATGCACTAGAGTTTGGATATGTCAAAATAATAACTACATTTGCACCCCTAATTTACGGATTAGGGGTGTTTTTGTTGTAGTTCTTTGAATCACTAAAAACGTTTTTACGCCGGTGTAGCTCAGCTGGCCAGAGCAGCTGATTTGTAATCAGCTGGTCGGGGGTTCGAATCCCTCCACCGGCTCCAAAGGGGAGATACTCAAGCGGCCAACGAGAACAGACTGTAAATCTGTTGGTGTACACCTTCACAGGTTCGAATCCTGTTCTCCCCACTCTTTGCTACTCATCGGGTGGAATGACTGTCGGTCAATTAAAAGCGGGAGTAGCTCAGTTGGTAGAGCATTAGCCTTCCAAGCTAAATGTCGCGAGTTCGAGCCTCGTCTCCCGCTCTACTTACCCACAAGCCGTTGTAGCTCAGGGGTAGAGCACTTCCTTGGTAAGGAAGAGGTCAGGGGTTCAAATCCCCTCAACGGCTCTACAGAGTAGTTAAAGAATGTTAGCGTAAACGTAACTAGTGATTTAAGTCTTGCAATTGAACAGATAAGAAAGGCTATTTAATAAAGAAATAAAAAAACAAACAAACAAACAAACCAATGGCTAAAGAAGCATTTGACCGTTCCAAACCCCACGTGAACATTGGAACTATTGGTCACGTAGACCACGGTAAAACTACGTTAACCGCTGCAATCACTAACGTTTTGGCTGGTGAAGGTTTAGCAGAGAAGCGTGATTTCGCTTCTATCGATAACGCTCCTGAAGAAAAAGAGCGTGGTATCACAATTAACACTGCTCACGTTGAGTACGCAACAGCAAACCGTCACTATGCTCACGTTGACTGTCCAGGTCACGCTGACTATGTTAAGAACATGGTTACTGGTGCTGCACAAATGGATGGTGCTATCTTAGTTGTTGCAGCTACAGATGGTCCAATGCCACAAACTCGCGAGCACATTCTATTAGGTCGTCAAGTTGGTGTTCCACGTATTGTGGTTTTCATGAACAAAGTTGACATGGTAGATGATCCAGAATTGTTAGAGTTGGTTGAAATGGAGATTCGTGAATTACTTTCTTTCTACGAATACGATGGAGACAATACTCCAGTTATCCAAGGTTCTGCTTTGGGTGCATTGAATGGTGATGCAAAATGGGTTGCTACCGTTATGGAATTAATGAATGCAGTTGATACTTGGATTCCTATTCCTCCTCGTGAAACTGAGAAGCCTTTCTTGATGTCTGTTGAGGACGTATTTACGATCACTGGTCGTGGTACTGTAGCAACTGGACGTATCGAGCGTGGTGTTATCAATACAGGAAACGAGGTTGATATCATTGGTTTCAACGAAGAAAAGTTAAAATCAGTTTGTACTGGTGTTGAGATGTTCCGTAAGATCTTAGATCGCGGAGAAGCAGGTGACAACGTTGGTTTGTTGTTACGTGGTATTGAAAAGAGTGATATCCGTCGCGGTATGGTTATCTGTGCTCCAGGTTCAATCCTTCCTCACACTGAATTCAAAGCTGAGATTTACGTATTGAAGAAAGAAGAAGGTGGACGTCACACTCCATTCCATAACAAATATCGTCCACAGTTCTACTTCCGTACAACTGACGTAACTGGAGAGATTTCTCTAGATGCTGGTCGCGAAATGGTACTTCCTGGAGATAACGTATCTATCACTGTAAAGTTGATTGCTCCAATCGCAATGGACAAAGGTCTTCGTTTCGCTATTCGCGAAGGTGGCCGTACCGTTGGTGCTGGACAAGTAACTGATATCATTAAGTAATATTTAGTACAACATAGTGAAGGCGGAAACTGCATAAGTTTCTGTCTTCACTTTTGACATTTATAGAAACAACCTTACGGGCGTAGTTCAATGGTAGAATAGCGGTCTCCAAAACCGTTGATCTTGGTTCGAGTCCAGGCGCCCGTGCGAAAA
>Ga0209358_10004371_pt1 | contig 10150 bp, 9 predicted proteins | sample LauGreFa1BDMLBSN_2_FD_187574 | JGI IMG/M metagenome (GOLD analysis project Ga0209358, IMG submission 187574) | Freshwater lake microbial communities from Lake Michigan, USA - Fa13.BD.MLB.SN (SPAdes) (version 2) | ecosystem: Environmental > Aquatic > Freshwater > Lake | place: Lake Michigan, USA...
AGACGTACCCCATTTGTTAAAGGGCCGGAGAAGGGAGCTAAATTAAATAATACGGCTCAGGTGTTTGCTTATTTTTATAGCACTAAGCGTGGCTATTATCATTTGCAATATGAAGTCATGACCACGTCGCCAAATTATTTCAAAGATGGGCAATTGACTGCATTGTATGTGAAAATATTAGAGGAAAAAATAAAACAAAATCCTGCGAATTATCTATGGAGTCATAAAAGATGGAAGTATGAATTCGATTCCCAAAAACATGCAAATTTAGTAGTTGATTAAAGCGCGTCTAATGGATCGTTCGCTTTCTTTTCCTTAGTCACTTCGATAGTGAATTTATCTTTAAGTTGTAATATACCTTGCCAGCCTTCTTTTACAACTCTATTATTATGAATACCTTGTTTTTTTAAAATACTTGCAGCGAGTGTATTTGATGCACCATCTTCACTGATAATATAAATATTAAAATGTTCATCTAATTCAGACATGCTTCCTGGATCGGCAAATTCCAATAAAGGTAAATGTATTGAATTTTTAATATGCCCTTGGTTGTATTGCTCCTCGGTTCTTATATCTAATACCATCAAGAATTCATCAAATGGAATATCCATGGCTAATTCATCCGCCTCCACTTCAATCACTAAATCATAACGTTTGTCTGCATTCAGCCAACTAGTGAAGCCACCTTCCAACCATCCCTTGATATTGGTGAATCCTAATTTTTCAAAATAAGCGATGGCAATTTTTTCGTTGTCGGGTTCGCCAATAAATAATAAAGCTTGTTCGAATGATAATAAACCTAAAGCTGCAGCTTGATGAATTAATTCAGGGTTAAAATGAATTGAGCTAGGGATGAAGCCTTCTAAAAATGAAGACTCATCTCTAGTATCAATAATGAATGCATTTTCTTGTGTAAGGAATTGCTGAAATTGTTCGACAGATAAAGACATATTTATCCTACTAAATTTTCTACGAATTGGTTTACTTGCTCCAATCTTGCATAGTCAACATTATAAAAAATAAATTTGCCTTCGCGAATGGTAGTTACAATACCTGCTCTTCTCAAAATAGCCAAATGTTGTGAAGCAACCGATTGCTCTAATCTTAATTTTACATAGATCTCAGTAACAGTTACTTTTTTTTGCTCATCAATAAGTTTAACAATTTGTTGCCTAAGTTTATGATTTAATGCTCTTAAAATCATTGCCGCTTTTTTGGCGTGCAATAAATCAACCTTTAATGAAGTGGATCCATTGCTGAGTTGAAGTGTTGGAAGTGATTGGTTCATTTGTTTTGTTTTGTTTTGGGGGTTAAAACTATATATGCAATTCGAAATTATATAATTAATTCTATTTAGTTCTTTTTTTTGTTATATATATTTTCTTTAAAATAAGGAGGTTGTGAACATATTTAAAAGAAATTTGACAATGTTGCAACTCAAAGGTTTAACATTAACTCGATAATTAAACAATTATTTTATGAGCGGCTTTTGGTAGTAGTCTTTTAGGTATGCCGGCCCACTGTAGGCCAAGTCCTCAAAGTCCTCGGCTTTAAGTTTAATCAGTGCTAAGGCAGCCATATCATGAATGGAGTAGGAGCCGTCTAGGAAAAGGGGTGAATAATTTTGAAAATCAGCTTCTTGTATCAAAATCTTTGTTTTGGCCACCCCTGATCCTATGCAGATTAATGGGCCATTATTGAGTAGATCATGCAATAAGGATTCATCCAAAATTAAGGCTTTCTCAGGAGCAAGGTAATTGAGTGAACTATCATAGATGGCTCCAAAAATTTCCATCCTTCGAGCGTCAATCATTGAAAAAATCTGCAATTGTTCTTCGTTGACCAGGGCATCTCCCTTTTCAATTAAATGACCCAAAGCGGCCTTGGCCAATAAGGTTAGGGTGGAAAGACCAATTAAGGGTTTATTTAAGGCAAAGGCCAAACCCTTGGCGCTTGCAAGTCCAACCCTAAGGCCTGTGTAACTTCCTGGCCCCATCGTTACCCCAATAGCATCTATATCTTTAAGTGAAATGCCAGCTCCTTGGCATAATTCTTCCACACCTGCTTGTACAAATTCCCCATGCGTATTTGATAGGTTGTTTTGTTTTGAAGCAATGATTTTGAGGTCTTGACTGATACCGATAAGGGCATCCGGACCAGAAGTATCAATATGAAGAATAGTATTCAATATTTGTAATTGTTTTACAAAAATAAGTGGTGAATTGATAGAAAAATATGAAATTGCGCATATTAATTAAATATATGCCAAAACAAATCATTCAAACCAACAAAGTCCCTACACCTATTGGACCTTATAGCCAAGCTGTGATCGCCAATGGATTTTTATTTGCGAGTGGCCAAGTCGCTTCTAACCCTGCAACCGGGGAACTCGTTTTGACGGATATTTTATCTGAGACCAAGCAGGTGATGGAAAACATTAAAGCTGTTTTAGAAGAAGCTAAATTAAGTTTTGCACATGTAGTTAAAACCAGTATTTTTTTAAGTGATATGCAATTGTTCGCGCAAGTGAACGAAGTGTATGCAAGTTATTTTACTGCTGATTTCCCAGCGCGTGAAACGGTTGCAGTAAAAACTTTGCCACGTAATGTAAATGTTGAAATAAGTATTACTGCAGTGGTGGATTTGTAGATTTTATTTCACGACTACTTGATAACTGGTTTCAAAAAAAATATCTTCCTGGGGCTTCACATAGTGAAGCCCTATTTTATTATTAAAAGCATTAGGCGCACCGCTCAAATTTTCAATAGCGATACTTTTTCTATCTGGTGGCGTATACAATTGTAGATATGGATATAGCGAAGATGGATTTATTTTTAAAATAAATTTTTCGTTTTGCAAAGTACAGGAACTATTTTCTGCAATTAATTCATAGCCATCATCTAGTTGCAAATGCCCAATGTTTAAACCATTGTCAAAACGATTATCTGCAATCATATTTCCAGTAGGGAGTAAGTCGCTATCGTATTCCATTTTTCCTTTACTTAAAAATTGTAATGAACAATTGTCAATACTTTCGCCTAATGTAAAGTAAGGGTGCCAACCATCCACTAATGGAATAGGAACGATGGCATTATTCAGTACAGTAGTTTGTACTGTAACCTTATTATTTTTTTCTAAAATCCATTTTACTTGCATCGTGAAAGGAAATGGATAACCCTTATCACTACCAAGATAATGATGTACTAAAATAACAGCTGCCTGATGTTCGGTTGCTTCAGTAGCTTGTACAATAAATTCAGCATCATACATAATTCCATGTATCGCATGTTCGTCCATATAAAAACGATCCATGGTATATATTGTATCTTGGTGTGTGTATTGCCCTTTATACAATCTGCACACATAGGGACTCATTTTAGCACTTCTGAATCCTTGGTTTTCAAATTCATTCCCTGTGTTTGCCTGGTTACCCATGACAAATTGATGCAATTCCTCTCCTTGACGTAAATTCCAACTGTTTAAAAGGGCGCCTTTTGTTAAAATTTCGATAGTGGCACCCATTGCAACGTCAACTAATTGAATCATTGTAACCTGATTGATTGTATTCTGCTTAATCTGAAACGTCATTGTATTTTGTTTGAATGGAAAATTAAAACTATTCTACTAACTTTGAGTAGTAAAGGAATTAATTATGAAAAATTGTTTTGTTTTTGGATTGTTATTACTAGTGAATAGTTTAGTAGCCCAAGGGTATAAAAAATACGATAGCACCTTAAAAATCGGCAAAGCAGGGTTTAAGATATTTTCTTTGAATAAAACAGCTGATCGTAATACCTTAACAATAAGACCCATTGGTTTTAAATCAGAAGCAAGGGAAGCGTCTTTGGAAATTAAAGCAAGGGTTTTGAGAGCTGAAATTGATGATTTAAACAATGACGGATTCCCTGAAGTAATTATTTTTATTGAAGAACCAAAGGGAAATAAATCATTGTTCTGCATAAGTTCCAAGGAAAATGAGCGCATGGAGCCTATCTTTTTTCCTGATATCAAAGATGATATGAGATTAAGTAAAGGCTATCGGGGAGCCGATGAATTTAGATTATTGGAAGGAGTTTTATTTAGGAAATTTCCCATTTTTGAATCTGATACTGCAATTAAAGCGCCCACTAATAAAGTGCGACAAATTTTATATCGTGTTATAGCTGGAGAGCAGGGTAGTTGGAAGTTCAAATCTTTCAAGGATTTCGACATGAATGCAGAAGTAAAATAGAAAGGAATAGACTAGCTAATTTAATTATGTACACACTCGCAATTTTACTATTGCCCATGGGTTATAATAATCTTGCCCACTGCTTTTTCAGTTCCTAATTCATCCCTTGCAAATACGAGATATACACCCGTTGCAACTTTATTTCCATCATAAGTTTTACCATCCCAAATAGCTTGGCCGCCTAAAGCCTTGGTCTGAAATACCAATTTTCCATTGAGCGATGTTATTTTTACAATTGCGTTTTCTACCAATCCCCGTATTGCAATTGGGCCGTTATAACTCGGAGCAATTGGATTGGGAAAAATATTGATTTGTTGCATCGGAGCTGCACCTGATGTTGCAGTACTTCGATAGCTTGCCATTTGTTGTGCGGTATTAAAAAAAACTTCACCAGTAGTAGGTGCAATGACAATTTGACGAATAGTGTCATTCGGTAAAGGGCTATTGTTTTTGGTAAATCTTTCTATAATTTCAGTGCCATCATTACTCAATAGCCAAGTACCATTATTGGTGCCGACCCATTTTCGGTTAGCGCCGTCTGCAATAATACAATTCACATTTTCTTTTTGAAAGAGTAATCCTGCAAATCCATTGTTGTTTTTAATTTGAGGTAAGTAGGCTTTGCATGAACTTATTTCATTACAATCAAAAAGGCCAATGCCATTGTTGGTGCCAATCCACATGGTGCCATTTTTATCATCCATCATACTGGTCACTGTGCTACTTGGTAAGTTATTGTTAAAGGGATTAATGGTACTCCATTTTTCGCCAGTGGCATTTGGATTATAGACCATAATACCTTGGTACCTTGGTGCAATCATCCATACCTGTCCTAGTTGGTTAATGAACATTTTGTTGATGCCAACGAGCGAAAGGGTATTGGGCGGCGTAATTAATTTCCAGTTATTATTTTGTCTTTGTAAAATTCCTTGGCCTTCCAATAATGTCCAAAGTGTACCATCACTATTAAATTGAATATTGCTGTAAAATCCTTTGAATGCTGCTGGGCTTGCTTGTTCAATGGTCCCTTTCTCGGGTGTATATTTTAATAGCCCATCGCTACTTGTGAGCCAAATCGTGCCATCGATCGGATCCACTGCGCTTGAATAGCAAATAGGTAAACTTTTATTGTTATTCGTATTTGTCGTTTTCCATCCATCTTCATTATAAATACTAAATCCTACAGTTCCTTCACCTAAAGGGGCAATTAAATATTTTGAATTTATAAACAGCTGACCGTTGATATTTCCAATAGGTCCACCCAGGGGCATCCATTTGGTGCTTGTGTTTTTAAGCAGTAAGCCATTTGAACTGTCAGCTACCCAGATATTATTTTCGTCAAATAGATAATCCACTGGATTTGATAAATAGCTTGAATCAACAATATTGGTGGTAGTTTTATCGGCATTAATTTTTAATAATCCTCCTTTATTGCCATTACTGAAACTGGCAAATAGCCCATCTTTGTTGATAATTATTTTTTTAATTCGTCCATTATTCAAATTAAAGTAAGGCGATTTCAATGGGAGCTGATAAATGCTATTGGCATTAGCGCCATATACCATATTATTATACTGTGCTATTTTATTGATGCCTAAATTATTAAAATCGCTACTATTTTGCCATTGATTTGCGGCCAACCAATTGTTTTTAATGGGGCAGGTCCAAATTCCATTTTCAGTGGCAACATACAATAGGTCCTGTGAGCTTACTATTTGAAAGGTTTTGGTGACTAGTCGATTGTTATTCGGGAACCAAGTATCTTTTATTTCATGTTTAATTAAATCTATTACAAGGATACCAAAGTCGGTCGATAATAAGGCCCATTGATTTAGTAAGAAAATGTGGTTAATTTTTTTACTAGGGTATAAATTGGAAAGTAATAAATCAGAAATTGCATATACTTGATCTCCTTTTACAATATCAATATTACTATTGTTGTAGGCAATAATTAATTGTGATTGAGCGGGATCCCAAGCCGCGCAAGCAATGGATCTGTCATTAAGCCCGTTAGATTTTCCTAAGAGCGCAACATTTTTTGCTCCTGTAATTGTAAAAACTTGTTGTGTAGTTGCACCAATAATCTTTTTTGCGCCACTTGCGTTATTGGCTATTCCTAATTGAATAACAGATTGGTTATTATAATGCTCCCTCCATCTTCCAATGCCGCCAATTTCATTTTGCCCAATACTTGATAAGGTTAGGCTTATAAATAAAATTAAAAAAGATAGCCGATGAAGCATTATATTTTAATTAGGTAATTATTTTTTTTCAAGGGCACTATAGATGGCTTCCTGAATTTTAGGGCGAAGGCTTAATTCACTATATGCTTTATTATTACGGGTAGGATAAACGCGATTACCTAAAAATATGTACAACAATCCGTTTGCAGGATCTGCCCAAACACAAGGGCCTGTGTAACCAGTATGACCAAAAGTGGATGGAGATACGCTTGCACTTGGATAGGGATCCTTTAAACTTGCATTGTTTTTTTCAGGTTTATCAAAACCCAAGCCACGTCGGCTATTTTCAGTATTGTATGCTGTGAATACTTCAATGGTACCAGGATTAAAATATTTTTTGCCTTCCCAAACCCCATTATTTAAAAGCATTTCATACAATTTGGCTAAATCAGTGGCGTTGCTAAATAAGCCGGCGTGTCCTGCAATACCTCCCATGACGGAGGCGCCTTCATCATGCACGGATCCGTGAATTAACTCATGGCGATAGTAGTCATCCACTTCAGTAGCTGCGATGTTTTCGAGACTTGTTTTTTGTAATGGTAAAAATCCTGTCGATTTCATACCTAGTGGGGCATAAAAGTTTTGTGTGGTATATTCATTTAAATCCATACCTGAAACTTGTTCTACTATTTGTCCTAGAAAAATAAAATCATTATCGCTATACACATACTTGCCAGGAGTTGTAATGGGGCTATTTAATATTTTGTTTTTTATGGTATCCATCCAATTATCCTGTAAGTATTTAGTAGGTGTGATCATTTGATGGTGCGTTTGATCACTAACAGGCACCACTAAATTGTTTACATAACCACCAGCTGGGTTAACTAAGAATTCATAAAACTTTATGAATGGGAATAAGCCAGCTTGATGTAAAAGCAAATCCTTTAAAGTAATTTTTGCTTTTTCATTTCCCACCACCCAAGGTAGATAATCGCCAATTGTTTTATTAATATCCACCTTTCCCTCCTCTACCAATTTCATTATAGAAACGGTGGTTGCACTGATTTTAGTAACAGATGCTAAATCATAACTGGTGGCTAAGGTAACTGGGGCTGAATTTTCGCCAGCTATTTTACCATACGCCTTGTTAAAAACAATTTTATTATTTTTTGCTACTAAAACCTGACATCCAGGAATTGCTTTTTTTTGAATTGCATCTGCTACAATGGAATCAATGACATTTAATTTTTCAATGTTAATTCCCAATGGCGCTTCTGCTGCTTCCTTTATTGTATAAATCGGACTTGTTTCAATGGTGTAAGTTTCACCCATGGGTAAATTATCGCTAATGGTTACCGGTAGTGTTCCGGTTGCTTGAATTTTACCTTCTAACCAATCCAATGCTGCATTTTGGGTATAGGTGTTATCCTCGTAGGCAAATAGTATATTTTTAATTTTATTGAAATCGGCAACAGCATAGGGGTTGCCAAAAACAAGGTGCACCCAGTTTGCTGGATGATCTTCATTTAAGTAACTAATAAAGGCAGTCGGAATTTCAAATTGTTTTGCAGGACGGCGACTATAATTATGTAACCCAATCATTACTTGGTCAAATTCGGCTAGCGTGGCGTTAAGGCTATTCAATTGATCGGTATCACCTGCGCCAATATAAATTATTTTGATTTGGTATAATTCAGTCAATTGTTTGGTCAAGCTATTTTCTTTTGCTTGATTTAGTGCCACATACACCATTTTTTTATTTTTATTCAAAATAGGGTGTTGCACATTGTCTTTCAAAAAAGTGAGTGATTGCGATGCCATTTTTTCCTTAATAGCAGACACTGATTTATTTAAGTCAGCAACAATATTTGTTGTATCAATAAACAAATCACCACTTAATCCATGTTTGTATTTGGCCGCTAAAACTTTTCTTACTCTATCTTTAATATCTTTTCTTGTGATTCTTTTTTCTCTAATGGCCGATCTTATTTTTTTGATTGTCTGATCTACATCACCAGGTAGGCAAAGCATATCATTGCCAGCAATAATCGCTTGTACATTGGCTTCCCCTTGTGGAAAATAATTACTAATCGCTTTCATTTCCAATGCATCTGTAACACTGATGCCTTTGAACCCTAACTCATTTTTTAGTAAGCCATTCACGGCTTTGGGTGACAAAGAAGTGGCTAAGTTTTTTGTTGCATCAATGGAGGGTACTGACAAGTGCGCCACCATAATGGATTCAATGCCTGCATTAATTAATGCCCTAAAAGGCACTAATTCCATGCTGTCTAATTGTTCTTTTGTTTTATTAATAATAGGGATGTCTAAATGAGAATCCACCGATACATCGCCATGCCCTGGAAAATGTTTTGCGGTCGCCATTACACCATTATCTTGCATCCCCTTCATATAAGCAATACTGTAATCAGTGACAATTTTTTTGTTTTGCCCAAAGCTTCGATCATTAATTACTGGGTTCGCTGGGTTGTTATTAATATCTGCATCGGGCGCATAATTTACTTGTATGCCTAATCTTTTACATTGAGCGGCAATAGCTGCGCCCATTTCATATACTAAATTACTAGCGGGCATTGCGCCTAATGAAAGTTGTCTTGGAAACATATCAACACTGTCCAAACGCATGCCTACGCCCCATTCTGCATCCATCGTAATTAATAAAGGGGTTTTGGCAATAGATTGATAATAGTTAGTATGTAAAGCTTCTCTAACGGGGCCGCCTTGAAAAAAACATAGGCCACCGACATTGTATTTTTTAATTAATGCGCCTAGTGAATCTACTTTATTATTATCCCAATTGCTATGCGCCCTGATGATCATGAGCTGCGCAATTTTTTTATTAAAAGATAACGCGTTGTATTTTTTTCTTACCCATTTTTTTTCATCATTACTCTGTGCGTTGGCTACTTGTATCGTTAGGAAAGAAATCAATACAATTGGAATCCACTTTTTTAGCATAAAACAGTTTTTTTGTTAACATTTATCATTGACGCTTTGAATGAGCGTCGGATGATAAGTATTGCAATTTAAGGATAAAAAAAAGCTTACCCTTGTTTGAGTAAGCTTTTTTATTAAGTGACCGGTGTGGTTAGCAACCGGTGGTGTATTTCGTATTCGTAATATAAGGTTCCCAATGTTTTGAAACCTGAACCCTTTTTTAATAGGGGTATTGATTTGGATTTCTCCAGGACTAAATTGGCTTATGCCTTTTCTGCTTCTTCTACATCTTCGTCGGCAGGTAATACCGGCTCAACTCCTGCTTTTTGAAGTTGGGCAAACCATTTCACCATCTTCTTCATATCGCTAGGGTAAACGCGTTCAAAATCCATCTTCGGGTAAACCTTTTTAAAGTAGGCTTGTGTTGCTTTTGGATCCTTTTCATCTGGCAATTTTTCCTTTGATTTGCCCATTTCTATAAATATTTCCGCTAGAAATACATTATCGTGGGTTGTGAACACTTCAATACTTTCCAAATGAGAAAATTGGTGTGCTCTAGAGCTAATGAATTGAGTGGTATTGTTTTCGAGTGATCTTGCAATGGCGCCATCACTTTTACTAGTCAATAATTCGAATAAACCTGACATACCAGAAACCGAGATCAATTTGTTGTATTCCATATAAACGGTGCGTTTTTTTTACGGGCGCAAATTACTGAAAAACACCCAATTTTCATTTTTTAAACTACCTTTGTTTATCATAAAAAATCAAGCATATG
>Ga0209358_10004372_pt1 | contig 10150 bp, 8 predicted proteins | sample LauGreFa1BDMLBSN_2_FD_187574 | JGI IMG/M metagenome (GOLD analysis project Ga0209358, IMG submission 187574) | Freshwater lake microbial communities from Lake Michigan, USA - Fa13.BD.MLB.SN (SPAdes) (version 2) | ecosystem: Environmental > Aquatic > Freshwater > Lake | place: Lake Michigan, USA...
TTTATAGAACTCAAATATGGTCGTATAAAAGAGATAAAGATAGCTTCTCTTTGTTTGTTGTTCGGATGTAGGAAATTCACCAGGTTTCGTACTAGCACTGCTAAAATCCCAGAGCAACAGATGATTCAAGTCGTGAAATTTTATTACTCCATGATCTTCCCATTGCCTATCCTCAATAAATGTCCTACGGCTATTTTCATCTACTGTATTAACACCAATCCAATTTTCATTTATTTTAACAGCACCAGTGTGGTGGATTCTTTCAGTCGTGGAGTAAGTGTCAGTCCATAATTTATAACTAAGGAATGCAATACCGGCATTATTAGTATCTAATGTTAAATAAACCCCTGGTTGTACAATATCGACCATATTTACCTCAAATATTAATGACTTTAAAAAGTTACAATTTCTGTAATAACAATGGATAAACAGAAGTTTTAAGTAAGTGCTATACAAATAATAAATCTTCTCAGATTTAACATATATGGTTATCTTTTGTTTCTTATACTATAGAAAGTAAAAAGTAAAAAGTAAAAAGTAAAAAGTAAAATTAATATTGTCAACTTTGATTGATTTTAATTTTGCTGACTTTCTGTATTGGCAACTTAAATTTAATTAAAGGCTCTATGATTGGGCTCAAGGTTTATCTGAATAAACTTAATTGGATAAATTAAAAAACATCGAGAAAGGGTTCAAGGTTAAGTATGGAGGCAAAAATACTGTTATTTTCAAATATCGTTAGAAAAAACATGGTTACTGAAAAAGCCATACTAAAAAGGAAAACTGTTGATATTAAAGCTCTTGTGTTTCCTGCATGACATAGTGCTATAGAAAATTGAGTCAGCACACCTAATACAATAATCAGTATTAATTTATATATTGAAATATGAGATTTAAGTAATTCTAAACGATGAAACCTATAGTCTTTTACATCAATAATTATGTTTAGTAAGGATGATTGGGCTAATGTGTTGCCCATAAAATTCTTTGTATCTAATAAGATGGTAAAAAAAGCTTGTAGAGGTTTGCTAGCAATTATGTTTTTTGTATCTCCCGTATTTTTTTCCATTTCGGCTAACGCATATTCAACTTTTATAAATTTATCTACTTCTTTATAAATTTTGTCTTTAATTTCAGAGTGTTCGACCATTCCATCTGCAATTCTTAACATGGTTCTTAGTGAATTGACTTCACTAACGATGAGATTGTTCTCTACGTTTAATCTTTGCCATACATCTCCTGCACTCAGGCTTGCAAACAAACCGAACAATAGTGCGATTGCGGCAAAATAAGGCCCAACAACTCCTCGTACTTGGTATTTTGACTGATCTAGCTTAGTAAATAGATAGATGGTGAATATTCCAGAGCAAAAAGGAAAAAAAATTATTAATAAAACTGTTATTGTTCCCATATAAATTCCAAAATATATTATGTTGTCACTCAGTCTTCGAAGACAGTTAAATAAACGAGTTTTACCAACAAATATCTGTTAATAGAAATACTTGGAAACAACTGCAGTATTATCTTAACTTTGGTTGATTTCTACTGGGTTCGCTGGCTAGGTCTCATTATAAAAAAATAAAAGCTATACAGAAATAAAAAGTACACAAAACCAGAGGTAGAAAACATGAAAAAATTAATTTTTTTAATGACATTTGGATTAATCGGGTGTGCCCAACATACCAACCCTGTTGAAGCATTTAATACTATAGAGTGGTTAGATTTAACGCATAGTTATGATCGATCAACCTTGTATTGGCCCAATAATATCAAAGGATTTGAACATGTTACAGAAGCCGAAGGAAAAACACCGTTAGGCTATTATTATTCTTCTTATAGTATCTGCACACCTGAACATGGAGGAACACATCTAGATGCCCCCATCCACTTTGCAGAAAATAAATTAACTGTAGATCAGATACCATTAAGCAGTTTAACTGGCCAAGCTATTGTGGTCGATGTATCCAGTAAGGCACTAGCTAATCGTGATTATCAGATTAAAATCGAAGATATTGAAAGTTGGGAAAAAGACAATAATAAGATACCAGACAATACCATCATACTCTTTAGAACCGGATATGAACGCTATTACCCCAATCGAGAAAAATATTTTGGCAGCCCAAAAACAGGTCCGGAAGCCATACCAGAATTGCATTTTCCAGGTATTTCACCAGAAACTACTGAATGGCTGATTAAATATAGAAATATAAAAGCATTGGGATTGGATACCCCAAGCTTAGATTATGGACAATCCAAAGAGTTTAAAACCCACCAGATTCTTTTGGGTAATAACAAACCAGGCTTTGAAAATCTTGCTAATTTAGATAAATTACCATTAACGGGTATTTATGTCGTGGCATTACCTATGAAAATAGCTAAAGGTAGTGGTGCTCCACTGCACATAATAGCTACAGTGATCAACCCATAACCTCTCCATTTCCAACATTTGATAGAGGTGTATTCTTTAATAGTGCATATAAGATTATCTCCATGGGTGGTTAGCTCACTTTGTGATTCCGAGAGATAGGATTAGATCAAATAAGTAACTATGAAGAGCGTTATAAACTTGGTGTAGGTGGATTATTAACACTTCTGTATTCACGCTAGGGTATGACTGCATTATTAGTTTTATGCCAATAATTGCCGAAAAAATAGAAAACAAACTCTTAAGTAATTTTACTGGGATAGTGTGAGCTAACCTTGCTCCTAGTGGAGCAAAGATCAGGCTAGTGGGCACAATACCAGCCACAGCTGGCCAATAAACGTATCCAGAACTAAAAGACACATTAGTACTGTGTTCATCAACTGCATAGCCAACCGCACCGGCAACCGCAATGAAAAAACCAACGGCAGAGGAGCTTGCAATAGCCGATCTTACAGGTGCGTTACACCAAGTTAGAAAAGGTACCGTAAGGGTGCCGCCACCCACCCCAACAAGTGCGGAGATAACCCCAATAAACAAGCCAATGAAGCTTGTGCCAAACCAGCCCGGTAAGTTCCTGCTAGAAGCTGGCTGGGCACCAAGTCCCATTTGCAGAGAGACAATTAATAGAAATACTCCAAAGAATATAACGAGAAACTCACTGGATAATAATCTAGCTAAATAAGTACCCAAAAGTGCACCGATAATAATACCTGGACTAAGTTTAAGAACGGTAGTCCAGAGTACGGCGCCCCGCTTGTTATGGGCGTGAACGGATGTAATTGATGTAAAGCAGATCGTAGCAAGTGAGGTCGCAAGCGCAAATTGCATTGTTTGGTCTTTAGGTATTACATTTCCAGATTCATAAAACCAAAGGAGCGCGGGGACAATGATGATTCCACCGCCTATACCAAGAAGCCCTGCCAAGGTACCCGCAAAAACACCTAAAAACATAAGAAATAATACTGTTTCTGACAATAACATGCTCATGACTGCTTTAATCCATCTGAACCTTTAATTGATTTAATATCACTATAAAACTTTTCGATATTAAGCAAAATACCCGCATCAGAAAGACTAACTGCTACTTTCTCTAATGTTTCAAAGTTATTTTTTTTGGGATCTAGTGAGACTAACCAAAGATGATCTTCGGGCACAATGGCCTGCTTACCCATATTTATTAATGTACGTCCAGATCCAATTTCCAGGAAAATGCACGTTTCATCCTGGTTAGACATATTGATTGTAGATGATGAAGTTCGACAACATACGATACATTTTAAATTTGTTTATGAGTTTAACTTTGAATGATTCTGTCCAATCATTAGATAAACAGCAGGCACTACAAACAAGGTAAATAAAGTACCAATAGCGATACCAGTGGCTATAACGAGGCCTATGTTAAAACGAGATACAGCGCCTGCACCAGATGCAAATATTAATGGTAAAACACCGAGTACCATCGCGGCGGTGGTCATTAAAATAGGTCTTAATCGTATACCTGCAGCGCTCTCTATGGCTTCCCGTTTGGTCAGTCCTTCTTTTTGTTTAATATTAGCAAACTCAACAATCAAAATGCCGTGTTTACTGATTAAACCCATTAAGGTAACCAGGCCGACTTCGGTATAAATGTTTAGCGTTGCACCACCAATGCCTAAAGCAATAAAAATAAGTGCACCAGCGATGGACATGGGTACAGATACTAAGATAATCAGGGGATCACGAAAGCTTTCAAATTGCGCAGCTAAAGCCAGAAAAATAATAATTAACGCGAAAGCAAAAGTAAAAATAAAGCTGTTTGACTCTTGTTCAAGTTGTCTTGATTGGCCGCCATAATCAATAGAGTAGCCAGGTGGCAATATATCAGCAGCAATAGTTTTAAGGGTATTTAGGGCATGTCCCACAGTGACTCCAGGAAAAGGGACTCCAGAGATGATGGCTGAGTTAAGTTGTTGGAAGTGGTTTAATGATTGGGGTACGGTTTTTGTGCTGATAGAGGCTATGGTTGATAAGGGAACGGTTGCACCACTCGCTGTGCGTATGTGGTAGTTAAGTAATTGATCGGCATTCAGTCTTGATATTTGCTGTGCTTGGGGGATTACTTTGTAGGATCTTCCAGTCATGCTGAAATAATTAACATAACCGCCGCCCAGAATTGAGGCGAGTGAAGCCCCTACATCTTGCATACTTAATCCAAGTAGAGCTGCTTTGTCACGGTCAATGTCGACTTGAGATTGGGGTTGATCAACTTTTAAGTCTTTATCTAAAAAGATAAACATGCCGCTTTTTTGGGCTTCATGCATAAACTGATGTGTTATAGCATTTAATTGGTCAAAAGATTCGGTTGTACCAATCACAAATTGCACGGGAAGACCGCTACTCCCTGGTAAAGGTGGTGGTTGAAACGCAGCCACACGAACACCAGCAATTTCATTCATTTCTTGCTGTACGATAGGTTGCAGTTCGGTCGTAGTTTTTGTGCGTTCATCCCATGGTTTAAGAACCATACCTGCAATCGATTGTCCTTGTGTATGGAGTTGAAAAACATGGTCAGTTTCAGTATGTTTATTAAATTTATTAAAAACCTGATTAGCATAAACAAGGCGCTGTTGCAGGGTGGCATCTGGTGCCGAGGTGGACATGGTAATAATGATACCCTGATCTTCTTGAGGAGCGAGTTCTCTGTTTGAACTATTATAAAGAAAGTAGATGCTGGCAAGGATAATAGCGGCAAATAATGCAGTTACAGGTAAGTAGTTCAGTGTGCCATGTAGGATTTTTGAATAGATACGCTGTAAGGTAAAGACTTGACGATCAATGAAGTCCACGATTCGTTCTTCCCATCCTGTGCGGTTTCGAGTATGGGATTTGAGTAATTTAGAACTCATCATCGGTGATAAAGTTAATGCAACAATGGCTGATACAGTAACGGCTGCCACGACGGTAAAAGCAAATTCAGAAAATAAGGCCCCTGTCAGGCCGTCTTGAAAACCGACTGGGACATAGACGGCGATTAACACAATGGTCATTGCAATAATGGGTCCAGTCAGTTCTTTAGCAGCTAGGAGTGAGGCTGGTATTGGCTCCATGCCTTCTTCTAAATGTCGGTTGACGTTTTCAACGATAATGATAGCATCGTCAACAACTAGACCAATGGCAAGTACCAAGGCAAGCAATGTTAATAAATTGATTGAAAAGCCAAATATCAGCATGAGAGTAAAGGTACCGATCAGGGAAAGTGGTATCGCTATAACGGGTATCAATACTGAACGAGGCGAACCCAGAAAGGTGAACACAACCAGAGTAACAATGACTAAGGCTTCAATCAGTGTATCAATGACTTCGTCTATAGAACTATTAACAAAATTTGTTGAGTCGTAGACAATTTTTCCGTTTATGCCTTCTGGTAATTGTGCTTGGATTTCAGGAAATACTTCACGAACTCTTTCAATAACCTCCAGCAGATTGGCACTTGATGCGACTTGAAGGCCAATGTAAACGGCTTTATCACCATCGAAAGAAACGCTGGTATCATATTCATCGGCACCTAGAGTTACCTTGGCTAAATCTTTAAGTCGAATAATGGCTCCGTCTTGTTCCTTGATGATTAGGTTTTCAAATTCAGTGACTGAATGCAGACTGGTTGAGGCGGTCAGATTGACTTGTACCATTTGACCTTTGGTTGTACCTAAGCCTGCAATATAGTTGTTTTTGGTTAATGCAGCACTAACATCAGACGCTGTGAGTGCATAGGCTGCCAATTTAGTAGGGTCTAACCAAGCACGTAAGGAAAAGTTTTTGCCACCCAGTAATTCTGCAGTTTGTATGCCTTCAACCGATTGTAGGCGAGGTTGAACTGAGCGGATTAAGTAATCTGTTATATGGTTAGCCGGCAAGACATTGCTTGAGAAGCCAATATACATGGCATCAATGGTTTCACCGATTTTTACACTCAGTACGGGTGTTTGGGATTCGGGAGGTAATTGGTTAAGTACGGCATTCACCTTTGTATTGATCTCAGTCAAGGCTTTATTGGGATCAAAATTAAGACGCAGATTGGCAGTTATAATGCTGATGCTGTTTTGGCTGGTAGAACTGATGTAGTCGATTCCGTTTGCCTGAGCAATGTTGTTTTCCAACGGGGTTGTAATAAAACCAGCAACAATATCAGGGTCGGCTCCGTAGTAAGCCGTAGCGATAGTGACGATGGCATTTTCCGTTCGTGGATATTGCAATATAGGTAGCTCAGTTAGCGCACGCAATCCTAATACCAATAGCATTATACTTACCACCGAAGACAGGATGGGTCTTCGGATAAAAATATCAGTAAAATTCATGATAACTTATTGATCGTCAAGTTGCGGCATAGCATCGTTACTCGGGTGGACTGAGTTATCGATGGTAACAGGGGAACCATTACGTAGTTTTATTTGACCGCTAGTTACTATTGTTTCACCTTCCTTCACACCGGTTAAGATTGCGACTTGATCGCCGCGAGTATCTCCAGTACTAACTAGGCTCTGTTTCGCAATGAATTTAGGTTTGCCTTTTTCGTCTTGACCATTACTTTCGATTCGATAAACACTTGAGCCGAAAGAGTTAAAAGTAATAGTGGTGCGAGGTAATGTGATAGTGCGATTTACTAGTCCAGTTGTTACCTTGACGTTGACATACATACCTGGCAGAAGTTGATGTGTTGGGTTATTTAGACTGGCTCTCACATGAACATTACGGGTATTAATATCGATATTTGGATTAATCACTATAAGGCCGCCAGAAAACATTTTATTGGGGTAGGCGTCTGTTGTTAGAGTCACTTTTTGATTGATTTTGAGTAAGTCTAAGGATTGTTGTGGCAGATAAAAATCTACATAAACAGTGTCTAATGCTTGAAAAGTAGAAATTGGTGTGCCAGCATTAAGATATTGACCTACATCGACTAGACGAATACCCAATTTACCAGTGAAGGGTGCACGAATTAATTTTTTATTAATTAATGCCTGTTGTTGGCCAACATTGGCAATAGCTACGTCAAGATTTGCTTTATCTATATCAAGGGTTTGTTTACTAATGGTATTGATAAGAAATTGTGCCTGATTACGATTGTAAGTAATGTGTGCAAGTTGCTCAGTTGCTTTGAGTGCTTCCAGTTTGGCAATTTCATCGTAAGCTCTTAATTGTAATAAAGGCATACCAAGCTTTACTTCATCACCCTGTTTGAAATAGATGTTTTCTACTATACCTGGCACTTCTGCACTTAAGTTAACACCTTGACTAGCTTTTATGGTGCCGACCGCCTCCAATTTTGGTAACCATTCAAGATAACTTGCGGTCATAGCAGAAACTGTATGAACGGGTTCACCCTGAGAAGAAATAAAGTTTTTAATCATACGGCTTTTAAAGCTAATGAAGCCAAAAATTCCTCCGAGTATTATGCCGACTACAACTAGCATAATGATCATGCGTTTAATCATTTTTATTACCTAGGATGATATGTTCAGGCATATATAGATTGGATGGTTAGGTTAAATCTAAGAAAGTAAATTTTTTCTTTCTATGCAACATTGAGTAATTATACGGCTATTGTTTTTTTGTCTGGTTCTGATCTGCAACTAAGGCTGTTGATATACTCTTACGGTTCCACCACCCACCACCTAGGGATTGCAATAGTGCTGCAGTATCTGCATAGCGACTCGCATGTGCTTTTACTTGGCCAATTTGAGCTTGTTGGTAATCACGTTCCGAAGTTAGTAGCGGCAAATAACTAATAGCCCCCACTTGATATTGAAGTCTGACTAATTCTAAGCTATTAGAAGCTGCTTTTAGTGCAGCATCTTGCGCTTTTAATTTGGCAGTATCGGATTCTAATGCGCTCAAGGTATCAGCTACATTTTGAAAGGCTTGCAATACAGTGCTTCGATAACGAGCAGCAGCTTGTTCATAGGCAGCCAATGCGGCACGTCTTTTGTGCAGGTACTCACCACCGTGAAAAACGGGTGCTAACATATTGCCAGCAAGGTTCCATACAGCACTGCCGGGTACAAATAAATCACCAATTTTTGTGGCCACGCTGCCTACGTTGGTATCAATAGTAAAATCAGGGAATAATCTTGCAGTAGCAACCCCTATCTGAGCACTTGCGTCATGTAGTAAGGCTTCTTGAGCTCTTATATCAGGACGTTGTTCTACCAGTTTAGAGGGTAAGGAAAGGGGGAGATCTTCCGGTAAATGGAGGTCATTCAAGTTAAATTGGGCAATAAGTTCATTGCTGGGTAGTTCCCCAGTAAAAACTGTTAATTGATGGCGTGTTTGAGCCAGTTGTTGTTGTAAAGGCGGGAGAGTTACTTGTGTTTGCTCGAGATTTGATTGTAGCGTTAAGACATCTATCTTGGAGGCACCCCCTAATTCAAATTGATGGGTGACGAGGTCAAGTTGTCGCGTTTGTGACAAAATAATTTCTTGCGTTGCTTTAATTTGGGCTCTTAGAGACGCTTCTTGTATTGCCGTGGTAACGACGTTCGCAGCCAGGGTTAAAAAGATACCTTCAAGTTGAAAGTGGTTATATTCTGCTATGGCTTCGAAGCCTTCAATTTGACGTCGAATGGCTCCAAAAACATCTAAGGTATAGGCAACATGAACGCCAACGTAGGAGAGTGCGTAAGTATTGTCAGGAATATTGGGGTCTCCAAATTGCGCACCTGAAATTTTTTGTTGATTTTGTCTGGTAATGACATCAAGTGAAGGAAACAAAGAGCCTTGTTTTGCTGTAGCATTTTCCTGTGCCTGATTTAACGTTGCTAAAGCCGTTTGTAGGTCAGGGTTATGCTTTATAGCCTGTTCAATGAGTTTGGTTAAAGCAGGGGAGCGAAATAATCTCCACCATTGACCTTCAATATCTTTTCCCAGTGTTAACGATTGGGGTTTGATTGACTCTGATGGGGTGGTGTTTTTTGTTAATGGTTTTTCTGGTAAGTAACTTTTCACATCTGGACTTTTCGGTCTGACAAAGTCAGGTCCCAAGGTACAACCAGAGGCAAGTAGTGTTATTAATCCTAAGTAAACAGTTTTTCGAGAGTTGAGTAAATCAATCAGAAAAGTCAAAAGTAATGGGCGGACTGTTTTCTTCATGTAGTTTTCGCCTAGAAACTATTTAAGAGTAATGAAGTGATATGTGATGCCATAAACTCAGGTATTTCGTGTTCGAGTTTCCAGCCAGGTAAGTTTTTGAGTAAAGGCTGGTACTCAATGTAGTATTTGGCTAAACCAATTGCGGATGTTGCAAAGAGGTGAGCATCTTGTTTAGGCGCCAACTCTGCCATCAATTGCATTAATAAGCAGAACTGACTGTGAAAAACTCCTTTTGCCAGTAGTTGCATTCTTTCTGGGTTGGCTTCAAGAATTTCACGTTGCATCAATCTATGAAAATTTTGATCATTGAGCATTACGTCAATTAAGGAGCGAATGAAGCCATGGAGTTTTTCTTTTGCGCTACAGTCGGAGTTCCATACCTGATCAAAGACTTGTTCTTTATCTGAAAAAGAAAAACGAACTGCTTCTAAATAAAGTGCATTTTTGTCTGGAAAATGATGATAAATTGCCGCAACACTCAAATCAACTGATAAGGCAAGTTGTCTCATTGATAAGCCAGAATAGCCTTTTTGAGCAAATAAAATAATAGCGGCAGTTAATATTTTTTCTTTTGAATTCAAGCTATCTACCTAACAAACG